>Ga0214919_10008281_pt1 | contig 13746 bp, 6 predicted proteins | sample LL1503_MetaG_FD_177994 | JGI IMG/M metagenome (GOLD analysis project Ga0214919, IMG submission 177994) | Freshwater microbial communities from Lake Lanier, Atlanta, Georgia, United States - LL-1503 | ecosystem: Environmental > Aquatic > Freshwater > Lake | place: USA: Georgia | collected 2015-03-15
CCTGGCATCCACCCGTTACTCCCCTACGACGATCGCTTCGTTGCGAATGTCTTGGATTTCTTTGACCGCACCCTGCACGCACCGTCGCCGTTGCCGGCCGTAGACCAACGCTGGAAATTCCGCGAAGCCGCCACCGCGATGAGCCTCGTCGGCGGCCTGCTCTTCGTGATTCCTTGCGCCGCCTTGCTCCTACGTCTGCCGTTCTTTGCGTCGGTCCGCCAACCAACGCCTCCCGCCCTCCCTGCGCCCACCCCCGCAGGCCGCAAGCTCGCGTGGTGCTTGTTCTTCTTCGGTGCCTTGGTGGCTGCGGGCCTGTTCATGCCGCTCGCCAAGGCGACGCTCACGGTCTTCCCCGAAGCGAGTTCGGTGAAGCAAACCTGGTGGTTCCCGCAACGAATCAATAACGCCCTGCTGCTCTGGGCACTGGCCAACGGCACAATCGCGCTGACTTTATTCTGGGGCGCCTACCGCCTCTATGGCCGCCACCACGGCGTCACACCCGCCATGTGGGGACTGAAAATCACCGCCCAGGCCGCCGGCCTCACCGCCCTACTCGCCTTCACCGTCGTCGGATGCTTCTACGCGCTCCTCTTTACGTGCTATTCCTTATTTCATGCTGATTTCCGCTGCCTCTTCGTCGCCGCCTCGACGGCCTTCCCGTCCAAGATGCTCATCGTCGCGCTAGAATACATTCCGCTGTTCTTCGTCTTCTATTTCGCCAATTCGCTCCGCGTAAATGGAGGCACACGCCGTGAAGGCGTGCCCGCCTGGCGGTCTGGCCTCTTCAACGCTTTCGGCAACACGCTCGGTCTCATTCTCGTTCTCTCGCTCCAATACCTACACCTCGGTGCCACCGAGCAACCTTTCTGGACGGACGGCTGGCTCTACGTGAACCTCCTCTTCGGAGTGATCCCGATGATGTTCCTGCTGCCCTGGCTGCACCGCATCTTCTTCGAACTCAGTGGACAGACATGGCTAGGCCCGCTCATCACCTGCCCACTGTTCGTGATGATGATGCTGACCAGTAACGTCTGCTATATTCCTCTTAAGTAAGTCGCCTTACTTGCTGGAGCGATAAGGCCCAGCCGGGAGGCCGTCCTTGCCCGCAGAGAAGACGCAAACTTCCGGGAAATCGGCCCAAGCATAACGGACCTCCTTGGGCTCCTTGACGCCGGCCGCGCTGACGGTGACTTGGACGCCTTCGGCCTTGGCCTGAGCGAAGGCCCACTTGCCGTCACCGGCGAGCAGACCGAAGCCCTTGCCTTCGCCCTTGAGAAGCACCGGACGATCGTAGGTGAGCACCCAGACGTCACCCTTGCGCTCGGCCTTGGTCACGCGAGGAGCTTCGCCGTCCGAGCGGGTCTTGTAAACGCGCTGCAATGCGACGGCGGCAAGTCGCTCGCCGATGGGCAGCTTGTCCTTAGGGTGGATGTTCAACTCTTCACCGAGATCGATGTTGACGCTCTGCATAGCTCCCGGGACGTTGTCGGCGATCCACTCCATAGATTCGCGGATCTTCGTCCAGCTGGCATCATCGACCGCCAACTCCGGATGACGGGCATGGAAACGAGGGAGCTGGACGATGATAAAGGGAAATTCCTTACCCCAGGCCTTGTGCCATGACTTGATCATAGAACCGAGGACCCACTTGTAGGCCTCAGGCTGGCCGGCGTTGGATTCACCCTGATACCAGATGGCGCCGCGCACGGAATAGCCAACCAGCGGCGCGACCATGCCGTTCCAGTTCATGTGGGGACCGTTGGACCAGACGGGAGCAAGACTGGCGGCAGCCTTATTCAGTTTAGCGAGGGCGGGCTTATCTTTCTCGACGGCGATCTTGGCCGTCAATTTCTCCAAGGCGACGGCGCGTGCCTTGATGGCGGAGGATTCATTCGCGTCGAAATCCTTGGCGTCCGCGTCGCCGGCATACATGCCCTTCGGACCCCAAGCCTCGGCGCGGGTGCCACCGATGGAAGTGTGGATGATGCCGACGGGCTGCTTGATGTTCGCGCGGAGTTCGCGACCGAAATAGAAACCAGTAGCGGTGAAAGACTCGACGGTGTCGGGGGCGGATAGCACCCAAGAGCCCTGCACATCATCAGCTGGCTCGGCCTTCGGCGTACGGGCGACGGTAAAGACGCGCAGGCCGGCGTCGGCCGGGCGGGACTTCGCTTCGACGACGGTGGAGGTATTACTTACGGTCCACTGCATGTTCGACTGGCCAGAGCCGATCCAGACTTCACCGATGATGACGTCGTGCGCGGTGAAGACTTCTTCGCCAGAGCTGACGACGAGATCTTTGCCCTGTTCGGTCGGCTTGAGTCCGGCGAGGGTGGCGCTCCACTTGCCATCGTTACCGGCGGTGGCCGACGCTTCGACGGAACCTAGCTTAACGTTCACCTTCGCACCGGGGTGCGCCTTACCGAAGACGGCGGCATCACCGGCCTGCAGGACAGCATGATCGGAGAAAAGGGCGATTAGCTTCAGTTCTCCGGCGGAAACGAGCGCAGAGCAGCAAAGCACGAGGGCAGCGAGACGGGGTAGCATGCCCATAGGACACGAGATTTGCCCACAGGTTGCCAAGCCCTAAGAATACGCAGACCACCCATCCGTAATCATCTTAAATTCGCTCGTTATCGGCCGTAACGAGACAAAGTCGGCGTGACTGGCTTTTGATTTCCCATTCCGCAGGGCTGGCCCATATTCACGCTCTACCATGCGCCTCCCCACGCTCGCCCTCGCAGTCTTCAGCCTCCTGAACCTCGCCCAAGCCGAAGATGCCCGCCTGGCTCCGCTGAAAAGCCTCAACAGTTATTTCCCCTTCGCCGCCCCGAAATCCACCCAGGAATGGGAACCGCGCCGCGACTTCGTCCGCCGGCAATTGCTCGTCTCCCAAGGGCTCTGGCCCATGCCGACCAAGACGCCACTGAACACTGTGATCCACGGTAAGATCGATCAAGGCGATTACACGGTGGAAAAAGTCTATTTCGAAAGCGCTCCGGGCTTTTTCGCGACCGGAAACCTCTATCGACCGAAAAACATCAACGGCCGCATTCCCGCCGTGATTTTTCCGCACGGGCATTGGACCGACGCCCGCTTCCTCATCCAACCGGAAAAATTTGTCCGTGAAGAAATCGCCTCGGGTCAGGAACGTTTCGAACAAGGCGGCCAATCTCGCTTTCAATCGATGTGCGTCCAGCTCGCCCGCATGGGTTGCATCGTCTGGCAAATCGACGCGCTCAGCGATTCCGACTCCATCCAATTCTCTCCCGCCATCATTCATAAGTTCGCCAAGCAACGCCCGGAAATGAACACGGTGGAGCAATGGGGCCTCTATAGCACGCAAGCCGAAGCCAATCTGCAAAGCGTGATGGGTCTGCAGACGCTCAACCTGGTCCGAAGCATCGACTTCCTGCTAACGCTCCCCGAAGTCGATCCCGCTCGTCTCGCGGTGACGGGTTCCAGCGGCGGCGGCACGCAGACGATGCTGCTCGCAGCGGCCGACCCTCGCCTCGCCCTCTCCTACCCGGTGGTGATGGTCAGTACCGGCATGCAAGGCGGCTGCTCCTGCGAGAACGCCACGCTCCTCCGCGTTAACTCCGGTAACGTAGAAATCGCCGCGCTCTTCGCCCCCAAGCCCCAAGGCATGAACACGGCCAATGACTGGACGAAAGAAATGGCGACCAAAGGATTTCCCGACCTGCAAGCGCTTTACCAACTCTACGGTAAAAAATCTTTCGTCACCCTCCAACGCGGCGAACATTTTCCCCACAACTATAACGCAGTCACCCGCATGGGCTTCTACGCCGTGCTTAATAAGCACTTCAAACTCGGCCAACCGGAACCGGTCATCGAGCGCGATTACGCCCCGCTGCCCAAAGAAAAATTGACGGTCTGGGATTCCGCCCACCCCGCGCCGAAAGCCGGTGATCCGGAATTCGAACGCCACCTGCTCCAATGGCTGAAGTCCGACGCCCAAGCCCAACTGCTCGCGGCGGCGAAGTCCGCCGAAGGCCGCGAGCACATGCTGCGCCCCGCCATCGAAGCCCTCATCGGTCGCTCTTTCGCCCAAGCAGGTAAGGTCGAATTCCCTAACGCCAGCACGCAGTGGCGCGATTCCCACTTCCGCACGCAAGGGACGCTCGTCAATCAATCCTATGGCGAAGAAATCACCATCGATTGGCTCCAACCTACCAACTCCACAGGCGAAGTCATCATCTGGCTCGACGATTCCGGCAAAGGCGCCGCCCGCCTCGCCGACGGTTCGCTCCGTCCTGAGATCGAATCGCTCATCGAGCGCGGCATCGGTATCATCACGACGGATCTATTTCTTCAAGATGACAAGACACTGAAACAAACCCGCATCGTACCTGGCCCTCGCGAAGTGCCCGCTTATACGTTCGGTTATAATCATGCGCTCTTCGCCCAACGCACGCATGATATTCTCTCAATCGCCAGCTATCTGCTTTCCCCGCGCGATTCCTCCCAGCCCCCCGTGAAGCACGTCTCTCTGGCTGGCTTCGGTCGCCTCGGCCCTATCGCCGCCGCTGCTCGCGCCGTCGCCGGCTCCGCCATCCACCGCGCGGCCATCGATACCGGTAGCTTCCGCTTCAGTCAGCTGTTGGATTATCGCGACCCGATGTTCCTCCCTGGTGGCTCCAAATACCTCGATGTCCCTGGGCTATTATGCGTAAGCGCTACCCACCCTCTCTGGGTCGCCGGCGAAACCGACCAAGCCCTCTTCCCCTCCGCGACCCTTCATACGGGCGCCACCGACTCCAAGGCCGCCGCCACGCTGTGGTTACTAAAATGATAGATGGACGAACTTTACCCGACTCTTATTCCCTTACTTTCCTCCTCTATGTCTCACTTTCCTTTCGCGCTCTCTGGCTTAGCCGACGAAGCGGCCGATGATATCGACGGCCAGATTATCGCCCAAAAGACCCTGGGCTGGCCGGCCATCGAATTGCGTCTGCTTAAGGGCAAACAGGTCTGCGGCCCCGCCACTTCTGATGAAGATTTCTCCCGAGCAATGGATAAGATCGAGGCCGCTGGTCTTACCGTCTCATCTTTCGGCTCAGCCATCGGCAATTGGGCTCGTCCGATCACCGGCGACTTCGATATCGATCTCGCCGACCTCCGCGTGCTCATTCCACGCATGCAACGTGCCCGGACGAAATTTGTCCGGACGATGAGCTGGGTCCGGGGCGACGTTTCCGATGATCAATGGCGCGAGGAAGGTCTTCGTCGCTACCGGATCATGGCCCAGATGGCGGCCGACGGCGGCATCACGCTGTTGCACGAAAATTGCGAAGGTTGGGGCGGACATAGCGCCGCCAATGCCAAGGCTTTCATGGAAAGCCTGAACCATCCTCACGTCCGCTACCTCTTCGATATCGGCAACACGGTCTCTTACGGCCAAGACACACTCGAGTTCTATCGTACGATTCGTCCTTGGATCGCCTACGTCCACGTGAAGGACTGCCGCTACCATCCCAAGGGCGAAAAATCAAACGACTTCACCTACCCCGGCCAAGGCGAAGCCAAGCTGCGCGAGGTGCTGACGGACCTCATCCGCACGGGCTATACCGCCGGCATCACCATCGAGCCTCACGTCGCTAATATCGTCCACCTCGGTGCCGATGCCGCCCAAGCTTCGCCGCAAGTCCGCTTCGATTCGTACGTCCGCTATGGCCGGGAACTCGAAACCCTTCTGACGTCCATCCGCTGAAGGCGGAGCAAGCCCAACCGGTCACTTCAGGACCTTGGCCGCGTACGCTCTTAACTGCTTAACTTCTTCGTCAGGCAGTTTTTCGTGCCATTCGACCTTGGGTTCTTTGACGCCGTAAAGGGTGCCGTAAAAAACCAACCCAGCCAAATAGCTGCCGTTGAATTCCGGATGTGAATTGTCGGAGCGATGCAAGCGGATTGGCTTAGCTGAGCTATAGTTCAATTCCCAAGCATCCCCCACGGGTACGACCGTGGCTTTATTGTCCTTTGCGACCTGGCCATACCATTTACGCAGCCGCGCCTGCATATCTTTGGGATTAGCGCCTACCGCGCCCGCATCCTTGGCGGTCTTTTCATTCGTCCAATAATCCGCATGCCGTGCCCAGGTCTCATAAAAGTAGATCTTAGCCTTCGGACTTTTTTCCCTGACCAGCTTGCAAAGTTCCGCTGCGCTTTTCACGAAATGATCCCGAGATTTCATATCTTTTTCCGACAAGGCGGGCTCTTCGCTCTGCCCCTGTAAAACGACAATATCCCAATTACCCTCCGCCATGAGCGCCAAGCTGGGCTCTTGCGTCAGCTGCTGCCTCAGCGTCTGGCCTCCCGGGGTCGCCGACTTCACGACCGGGACCTTACGTCCAGAGCTTTTGACGATTTCGGTAAAGATATCAGGCAATTTATTTACGCCCGTGTAACTATTACCGATGAACAAGACCCGGCGAGGCTCTTCCGCCATCAACGCGATCCCTGACATCAGAAGCGCCAGGCACCAACTACCGGGGTTATATTTCATCCCTTTTTGATAGCCGACTGACCTGCCACTTCAATCTCAACCTTACGGCATCCCACGCCAGGAGCCCACCCTCACCCCTTACTCACCATAAGGGAAGCGCCATACACGCGGCCCGAAATGATTACCCGCACCCCTTCGTGCGTTGAAAGCTCGCGGTGACGATCATGACTACTACTCCAGCTCGTCAGGCTTCCGGCGCGATGTTCGCGTTCATCTTTCCGACCCCACGCATGTGCGCATTCGATCAAGGCCAAAGTCGTGATTAAAACAATTTTCAACACGGGAACCAGTGATGAATAGTTCATGGAGATATATTCTAAATATTAAACCCTGCTCGCAAAGGTAAGTTTCGCATTAGGGTAAAATCCCTAAGCGCCTTAAAATTAAATTAAGCCCAAAAATATTTATCAAAGATGAAGCCTCATCGTCTGGCTCTCAGGGATGGATGCGATGACATCGCATCCGCTGTAAGGCACTCATTCTCAGGTGGCAGGTGGTAGCCCGGGGTGGCAGGTTGCAGGTTGGTAAGCACTCAAAGGGAAACCGGAATAAATGCTGCGGTCTTTGGTAGGGATGACCGGCCCGGTCATCCGGTCTCCCTATGCTGCCCCCCTTTGAGTTCTGCCTCTCCCCGTGTCCCCATGTCACCGTGCCAGCATGTTCCCTCGCGCATGCGCGTGTCCCCATGTCCCCTTGCCCACGTGTCCCCTCGCGGCGGTTACGCCGCGCGCCCCTCGCGGCGGTTACGCCGCGCGCCCCTCGCGGCGGTTACGCCGCGCCGCGTCAGCGGAGTTCCCCCATCATCTCGATCAGATTCTTCACGATAATTTCCGACGCATCTTTCTGGACGACATTGGTACCCAACCAAGTCTCATAACCGCCCAGCTCATGCTGCGCCGGCGTCGGCAGATAACCGTGCCGCCCGTTGCCGAGACCTACCACGATGGTCTGCTTAAAGGTACTTTTTTGCTTAAGTTCCAACCCAGTCTCAGCGAAGGTCTCAAAGGGGATCGCGCAGATGACGACCTCTCCTACCTTGATGGCCTGAATGATGACATCGATGGTCTCCTCAGGCCGCTCCGCCGCCGTAAGGGTCGAACCCGCATAGTTCTTGGCCAAAGCAGGTAAACGTGCAATCGCCGCCTTATCCTTGATCGCCAAGATAGCCTTTGCGTTCATGACCTGCTCCGGTGTCGGTTTGCGATACTTGAGCGTCAAGATGCGCTGCCGCATACCCAGTGCGACGTCACCCTGATGCTTGCCAATCGCTTGATAGGCCTTCCAGGTGGCGTCGGCGGCCTCACTGGCCACCAACCGGATTTGCTCGAACGGCTCACGGGGCGGACGAGTCACCCCAAAAGGGATGTTATTAATATCTCCCGAGGTGCCGTTCGACATCGCGGCGACGAAATCGTCGCCCGCCCGGAGCCGCGAAGGTAGCACGCGCGCGAACTCGCCGTAATAATCAGCTGAAACTTGGCCGTGCGGCGCTCCACCGACGTAATGCAGAGAATAATTGGCAAATAAGGCCAAGGGCTTCCGCTTGGCATCCTGGACCGATAAGATGCTTATATCGGGATCCGTCGGACCTGCCGGCCGATCGATGACCTCTGGCGAGGTCCCGGGGTTCATCTTTACTTTATCCATTTCGCCGAAGGGATTGAGTGGCATCTTACCAGGCTTCAAAAACCAGCGCCGATTAAAAACTTCGCTGGGCAAAGGCTGGACGCCCGCTCCGACCAACGCCGGCCGCAACTGCGCGTGCGCCTTGATGATAGCCTGCGCAAGCCCGTCCAGCATGATCTTCCGATAGACGTTCGCCTTGCTTTGACGGTCGGACAACTTCGGCCCGTCCGGCACCTCTGTCACGAACTCATCGGCCGCGCTCACACCGGTGTGCGTATGCGTGGCAGAGACCAACATATTCTCCACGGGAATGCCCGTGGCCTTCGAAGCAATTTCTTTGGCCTCGGCGGTGACTTTCTTAGGCACACTTAAATGATCAATCACTACCCAGACGATCTTGGTCTTACCATCATCCAAAACCAAAGCCCGTGCGTTCAGCGGGTCATGGACCGACGTTGCCGTGTTCGCATTATGGCCCCCGGGCATGTTCACCGGAAACTGCGTCGGCGTGATATCTACCACCGCCGCCCCGGCCTTCAAGGCCGCCGCCGAGAGATTCGAGCCCAACGACACGGACAACACTAAGAAACAGACATAGGAACGCATGGGAAATGGGGTATGCTCTAAATCCTGCCTTCCGCCCCACCCCTTACAACCCCGCATCTGGTAGGGATGCGATGACATCGCATCCGCTGTAAGGCACTCATTCTCAGGTGGCAGGTGGCAGCCCCGGGTTACGGGTGGCAGGATTAATTTCAGGTCCCTGGTCTCGGGTAGGGCTGATCACCCTTGATCAGCCGCGGTTAAGCGAGGGCGCTCAACCCTACCCGATGCATCTCGCCGCCACCTGCCACCCGAAACGATTCACCCACTCAAAGGGAAACCGGAGACCGGGATGAATGCTGCGGTCATGATTCATTCCAGGTGACGGGTGACGGCCTCAGTGGTCAGCCTTTCGGGTGTCAGCCCTTCAGCCTTCAGGCGCCGGAAGCCGGGTGCCAGCTCCCGATGGCCGAACGTCCGATTCCTGAACTCCAGATGCCCGTGCCAGCATGTCCCCTCGCGCAAGCGCGTGTCCCCATACCCCCGTGTCACCGTGCCCGCGCACCTCCTCGCGGCGGTTACGCCGCGCGCCCCTGCGTGCGCTCAGCGCACGCCCCACCCCTCATCATAAAACCCAGCCGCCGTAACCTTCCCCGGCCATTGCGCCGTCGGCACTTCACGCACGTCGATGACCGCCCAGTCCGGCAATTTCGGCGTCTGCAATCCATTCGTGACCTCACTGCCCTGCCGGAAGGTATACCCACTGTTCAATACGACATATTTATTCGGCGCCAAAGGATTTGGGTAAATCATGATCGGCGCATGGTCCGCCGCCTCATAGCTGCTACCGCCGATTAAAACCTTTCCACCCGCCCACTTGACCGGGATTTTTCCAGCCAGCCGGGCGATGACTTTATTGGATTCAGCATCACCCCAGAGGATGATATTCGATTTCTTCATCATCTCTTCGGTGACGGCAGTATCATCGACAACCACGGCCTCACCCCGGAAATTAATCTTCCATTTCTTGATTGCGAGTTCGAGCTCCGAACGCACCCAAGCCTCCACCTTCGGGCTCGATGACTTCCCGGTCGGCCTTACGAAGACAAAACTCCCCATGAAGGCATCATCGATCGGTCCCTGCAAATCGTGGCGCTTCTGCAGGCCACCAACCGTCCGATCCAATATCCTTGGATCAAACCACTTGCCGCCGATCTTCTCGAAACGAGTAACGCCGTTGAATGTCTGACCATCGACATTCACCTCCGGCGACCCTTCGCTGGGCCAGACCGCCAAGACGCTGAGACTAAACTCAGTCACGCCCTTGGTCTTCACCTCGAATTTGGCGGGCCCGACCTTGGACGCGGTAACTTCGGAAACGACCCAATGCTCCTGGAGCGCATCCACGGTCACCCAATCGACTTTGTTATATTTAAGGGTCGGAGTCGAAACTCGTACGCGTTCCGGCGCCTTCGGTCGCCCTTTGGCCACCGCGACATCCATCAACGTATCCAATTCTTTCTTGGTTTCGGGATGATACTTGTGGCCAGTCTTAGGCCCGATAAGCTGCGGAATCTCAAAGCCCGCCGCTTTCGCCGCGGCTAACATTTTTTCGCCCTGCCACTTGGCCGGGTCTTCTTCTCCGCAATACAGATACACTGGGCGATTCGACAGGTTGAGGACATAACCCGGCACATCGTAAAGGGCATAAAGCTTCCGCTCCCAATCCGGCGGCGGCACCTTACCAGCCGCATCAACCTTCGCATATTCTGCGGTTTCGACAAACCCCGCCCCAGGCGTCACGGCCGCCCAGAGGTCCGCATACTGCGCTCCCAAATGCCATGCGCCCGCGCCGCCCATCGAAAAGCCTCTCAGGGCGATATGGTCGCGGCTGAACTGATATTGCCGCACGGCATCTTCCATGGCCTCAAGCACGTCGACTTCGCCGGCAAATTTATATGCATTACAAAAACGTCCGTAAATATTAAGCACAACGACTTTACCGACCGGCGGGGTCTTCGGCTTCGTCATTTGCGGCCCGATGAATGCTAATTCCGTAAGAACGTCGCTCCGGCCATGCAGCCAGATGTCTAAACGACCGTCCTTCGCCGGACGCTCCTCGGGAATAGAAAGTCCATAGACCTGGACGGACCCATCAATCTTCGAACGATAACCGCGTACAACATTGCCCGTCGCGGTCGTCCAAGGCGCCTTGCCCGACTTCAGGTCTTTCAATCGCTCATTGCCAGCTTTGAGCAGATTACGCGCATCCGTCACTTGTTTGAGATTAAAAACTTCGTCGAGTTCGACCGCCCAGTGCACGGCTTTCGCAAAGATTTCCACGTCGACCAGATAAGCGTCCAGACCCTTGGCCAAAGCCCCCGGCTGCTTGAGCGCATCGATCTCGGCCTGCAAGGCCTTCGCCCCCGCCCATAATTCGGCCTTATCTTTGGCCGGTAGCGCGATGCCGGCGGGTGGACTCTTACCTTTCTGATCCTGCGCGGGCAGGATACGGGTCAGCAGGATCAAAAGATAGATATAACGCGTAAACATGAGGTAAGGGAGCAAGGTCCCAAGCCTGCCATCCTCCCGACCGCTGACAAGCCAGCAGGATTGCCCTCCCAAGATAGTCCGCACGGCCCGCCCCGCGCGCTTCCGTCGTTTCTTACCTTTCAACCTCAGCCCCATCGGTTCATACCTTAGCTCCGCCCCTACCCCGCCGATGCCACTCCTTCGTCTCCTCTCGTCCCGACACTGGGCGTGCGTTTTATTCTTCTCAGTTCTAAGCCTATCGGGTTTTGCCGCTGAAACCTCGGAGAACGTCCTTTCATCTTTATCCTGGAAAAACAAGGAAGGTGCGCCAGCCGTTTCGGCCTCCGGCGTTGGCCGCGAAAAAATCACCTCCTTCCTCTGCGATTTCTCCAACCACTCCACCGTTCGTTGCTACTGGGATCTTTCCACCGCGCTGGATCTTTCAAATTCCGAAGGGGTCCAATTTCAGATTCGTGCCGATAAATTAGATTCCATCGGTTCCTTCACTTTTTATTTCAAGGCCGGCAAAGGTTGGTATTCGCAAACTTTCTCGATTTCGCGCCGCAAGGTCTGGGAGACGGTCACGATCCTCAAGACGGGTGCCAAGACCGAAGGCGAGCCGGGCGGCTGGAACAAAATTGATGGTTTGCGGCTGGCCGCTTGGCGTGCCCAGGAAGCGGATGGCTCTTTCGAGCTCCGCCACCTCCACCCTCTGGGGGTGCTCGGCGAAGATACTTCCATCCTCGTGCTCCAAAACGGCGCCGCTAAAGAAGAATACGCCGCTAATATTTCCAAATATCTCAGCGCTTCCGGCCTTCGTCATGCGCTGCTGCCCGAAAGCTCCCTCAACGCCGCTACGCTCGCCCGGACGAAACTGCTGATTCTGCCCTATCATGCGACGTTACCGCCCGCGACGGTTTCAGCCATCGCTCATTACCTCCAAGACGGCGGCAAGCTCTTGGCCTTCTACGCCCTGCCCGCGGAACTTACCGACACGACCGGCATCAAACTCGGCCAGCATCTCCGTCCCACGACGCCTGGCGTCTTTTCTTCCCTGCATCCTTCGGCGGAACTCAACGGCGCCCCGCCGCAGGTCGCCCAACATTCCTGGAACATCATTACGGCTTCCCCGGCTTCGGCTTCGACCAAAATCCTGGCCGAATGGTTCGACGCCTCCGGACATCCTTCCGGGCAACCCGCCATCTTAGGCTCCGCGAATACGATCTTCATGACGCATGTATTGCTCACGGATGATTCGGCCAATCAACAGAAGCTCCTTCTGGCCTTGGCCGGCCGACTGCTGCCCTCGCTTTGGTCCGACCTCCTCGCCCGCCGTCGCTCCGAGGTCGACCGCATGGGCATTTATGAAACTTATGAATCCGCGGTAGCCGCCCTCGGGCAAACCCCCGCCGACAGCGAAACCCATCTCCGGCTCGACGCCTCGCTGGCTCTTCGCACCCAAGCCGCGCTCGATGAAAAAGCCGGTCGCTTCGTCGAAGCTATTGACGCCACCGATCGCGCCAATCGCCTCCTGCTGGAATCCTATTGTCTCGCCCAACCCCCGCAGGAAGGCGAATTCCGGGCCTTCTGGTGTCACAACGCTTACGGCATCAAGGGTAAAACTTGGGATGAATCCATCCGCTCCCTCAAGGCCCACGGGTTCAATGCGATCTTTGCCAATATGCTCTGGGGCGGAGCGGCCTTCTATCCCTCCGACGTCCTCCCTCTCGCGCAAAGTATGACCGGCAAGCCCGACCAGATCGCTGAATGCCTCGCAGCTTGCCGTAAATACGGCGTGCAGATACACGTCTGGAAAGTCGACTGGAACCTCGGTCACGATTTCCCGAAATCATTTCTGGAGAAGATGCGCCAGGAAGGACGGCTTCAGATGAGCGACACCGGCGAGGAAGAACCTTGGCTCTGTCCCTCGCATCCCCTCAACGCCGCCCTCGAACGCGACGCCCTCGTCGAAGTAGCCAAAAAATATGCCGTCGACGGGATTCATTTCGACTACATCCGCTACCCCGATACGAAACACTGCTTCTGTCCTCATTGCCGCGAACGTTTCGAACAAGCCACCGGTAAAGCCGTCGCAGCATGGCCCAAGGATGTCATGCCGAACGGGACGCGTCGCGAAGAATGGATTCCTTGGTGCCAAGAAAATATTACGAAGGTCGTCCGGACTACCAGCGAAGCCGCCCGTCTCGTCCGTCCGGGCATCAAGGTCAGCGCCGCCGTCTTCCGCAACTGGGACCTCGACAGCCGCTCCATCATGCAGGACTGGAAACTCTGGTGCGAAAAGGGCTACCTCGATTTCGTTTGCCCGATGGATTACTCGGAAAGCGATGTCATGTATGAAAGCTGGGTGAAACAGCAGAAACTGTACGCGGGCAAAGCGGGCCTGATCCCGGGCATCGGCGTTTCGTCTTCGCATTCCACCCTCCGGGCCGACGCCGTGATCAACCAGATTCAGATCACCCGCAAGTACGGCACCCAAGGCTTCATCCTTTTCAACTACGGCG
>Ga0214919_10008283_pt1 | contig 13745 bp, 8 predicted proteins | sample LL1503_MetaG_FD_177994 | JGI IMG/M metagenome (GOLD analysis project Ga0214919, IMG submission 177994) | Freshwater microbial communities from Lake Lanier, Atlanta, Georgia, United States - LL-1503 | ecosystem: Environmental > Aquatic > Freshwater > Lake | place: USA: Georgia | collected 2015-03-15
AAACAATGAGATTCTAAAACAACGGCTCAGTTGTATTCCAATTCATATTACAGAATTGGATATGCCCCTACAAAATTATATTATGGAACTCAATGTAGAAAATTTAACCGATACTATTATTTATGTCACCACTGAAGATTTCAAGATTAAAAATGTGACTACCAATGAATATTTATCTGACAATGACACTCGCAAAATATTTCCACCAGGCGAGTTGGGTTATTATATCGATTTTGCTAGATTGAGGCCTAAGATTTCAGATGAAATTCCAGGTGAAAAACTAAATTTGACATGCGAGTTTGGTATTGGAACCGCAAAAGAAAATGCGATGTTTAATGCGGTTAGCACGTGTGCTTATGGTTATACACCAGATGTAGAAAATATAGAAGTAGAATTAGGTAAAAAGGTTCAAGGTTGGAAGGATAAAGGTATGAGCAAAACCGAAATCGATTTCGAGTCGAAAGACTGGCGTTTGTTGGATGCGCAACGAATAGTGAAAAAAGATAGTTTTGATTTTATACTCCAATCTGTCGGTATTTACGAAAATAGAACCCTAGTAAAAATGTCGTGCGATATATTGATTAAAAAACTGGAAAAAATGGATACACTAATGGAAACCGACGAATTGAAAATCACGCCGTCTTTAAATACAATGAAAAATTCGTATGATGTATTACTTGAAAACGAGGATTACACAATTGGAAAAATGCTGGAATATTTATTGTTTTCAAAATATTTCGAAGGTGTCGCAATTTTGGCGTATTGTGGGTTTAAGAAATTACATCCTCACGATCTTGACAGCACCATTCGTTTAGCATATAAGGAGGACACTGATATCTCAATAGTTAAACAGAATTTGAAGACGTGTATAGTAGATGCTATTGCGTTATATAATAATATCAAAGAACGATTCTAATAAAATGGACTGGCCTGGTTATAATAAAATAGGTTGTAAATCTTTCTCTAATAATTATATATTTTTTTATGAAACATAATAAAGAAATATAACAAAGAAATATAATCACCAGGTTATGCATGAAACACTCGATCTATTTATAAAAGCATTCATTGATAATATTACTAGAACCGATGAGAATGATGATATCACCTATACGGGTTGGTGTTTTCATACTATATATAACATATTACCTCTACGTGTTAAATCAGAAACGCAAACTATTTATGATGTAAATACGTTTGAAAAATCAAGCGTAGGACAATTTTACAATATAATTGGCGATACCATTTTAAATTGCGGTTGGTCGGTAAAAATTCCAAATATGGGTTCTACTGATAATTATTATCTTGAAATGAATGTTCATGGCCAATGGACCAGTGTATTTAATTTATCTGAATCCATGGTACCTATAGAAATGTATAAACAACCAAAAATGTATGATTCGAAAATGGTACAAATAAATAATAATGTAATTCCATCATATGTAGTAGTGGATAATTTTTATAAAGAACCCAACGCTCTACGGGAATACGCATTATCGCAACATTTCGAGGAAAATATACAATATCATAAAGGAAAACGTTGTTTAAACCCAATGTTTAGATTTCCTGGATTAAAAGAAAGGTTTGAACAAATATTGGATAAGAAAATAAAAAATTGGGATTATTACTCAACTAATGGATGTTTTCAATATTGTGTTGCGGAAGATAAATCAGTATATCACTGCGATGCTCAAGAATATGCTGGTATGATTTATTTATCTCCCGATGCTCCCCCCGATAGTGGAACACGTTTATATCGATCCAAATATACAAAAAAAATGTTGGTTCCTGAGGAAGATTTTAATGTTGTTTTTAAAAATGGATTTTACGATTCTACTGAATTTGAACAAGTAGATGTTGTGGGTAATGTTTTTAATCGATTAATATTATTTAACGCAAGAATGATCCACGCAGCACCTGTTTATTTTGGAAATACAAAAGAAAATTCTCGATTATTTCAATTATTCTTTTTTGATATTGAAAACTAAACACGATAAGACAAGACAAAACAATAACAACAAGACAAAAAAATTGATTTTATTTTTTACTATAAAATCAATTACATATTAAAAAACTAAACTAAATTAAATACGATAACATAAGATGAAAATCACGATACCAGTTAGAGATATTGCTCATAAGCATGGAATCTCGGTAAGTGAGCTTAAACACGAATTACAAAAAGAAAAAAAGAGAGAAAAAAGTAGACTCAATAAAAGAAAAAAAAGACTACATCAATTTCTAACAACCCGTCTACCAATGGATTGCGTATATTATATATTGACTTATATGCCAGATGAAATCACGTCAGCAATTAATCGCCTACTAACTCATGATAGAATTGAGCGCGTTCCGTCGATATTACAATCAATGGAAATGAAACATATTATGCGTCATTTCAATTATGGATGTCTTCAATTTTTGAAAAAAGAAATCGTCAGCTATGAAGAATACAAAACCCATAGTGTAGTCCATAATGAATATTGGCGTGTCAGCTTACATGAAACGTTCCCTTGTAAGTTTATTCGTGATGACATTAATACTTATGAAGAATATAACGCCTGGTTATCTCGTCGTAGACAACCAGTAGGAAACGATGAAACGAGTCCATATAATTCTACTCATTATTACCAGATATATTATGATTGTGTTCATATGACAGACGAAGAAAGAGTTAAGCTTATGAGTAGAATGCTTGTTTATGAATTTAAAAAGATGCTTGGACCGACCGATTATAGTTCTTGCATTTATGAAGATTTAGAATATAGAAAAAAGGAAGAACAAAAAGAACGATATCGCTCCAAAATATTGGATAAAATACTGGATGCTTTAATGAAAATGCCTAAGAAATTTGGAGAAAGCAAGACGACAGCTCGGCGTCGATTCGTCGATAATAATAGCCCAGTTGTTACTCTGACTAGTATGATTATGAAACTGAAATAGGAACAACCACATCTGCTTCAGCCTGCGCCTTAAAACGCTTTCTCATCGAATAATTCAAACTATACATTTGTAAAGACGGATGCATTTTATTTACATAATCAATGACCTCATTATTTGTTACACACAACCCCTTAGACCTTAGTTGATTTATATAAATTTGATGAAGATGATACATGTGTGTTCTGTATTGATCTGGGAACTCTTTCAATGGCACATCTTTATGAACATAACAAGACAAATAATTTTGAAATAGTGCTGTCGTAAATGTATGTAAATTATCTCTAAAAAAAGAAAACTCTTTTTTATTTTCAGGATAAAAATTTAAATAGTCCCGCACCTTTCCCTGTTGTCTCAAACACAGGTATTGATACATTAACTTTGGCTGATTACCTCTCAATCTTCTTACTTGTTCATAAACAGGATTTCTAAATTTAGTTCGTTCCATAGTCATTTTATTCTTTAGCATGACACCTAATACATCATATGGCGTATTCATGCTCGCATACTTTGATTTTAATTCAGCATACCCATTAGATAAATCATACACTTGAGGAAATTTAACAGATGTTTGTGTAAAATTCCACATTTGTTTGACATCATCTATATTAATTGAATAAATACTATGAAATCCAGGTTCAGCGTAATATATTTCATAAACTTCCACCAAATATAGAGAAGGCTTACTGAAGGGGGTTACTATTCGGTTATCCGGATGTTGTAATACAAAGCTATAACAAAAACGCGGGTCTAATGTGTTTAAGTTTAAATTACAAACATTAGCAGCTTCCAAAAACATTGAACGAAACGTTTTTGATTCCGCGGTTTTGTAAAAAGACACCTCACCTCCTACTGAATTCCGGGTGGCGATTTCCCAGGCACCAGATAATTGAATAGATTTATCCCAAAATACATTTACCATAGTGCCTTCGACAAATTCCTCAGCTACTATATCCTGGCCTAGTTCAGGATACTTTGTCATAAATAAATCGGAAGAAATAGATTTGGGAGGCGCAAAGCTAACAATTGAATTTAAACTATTCAAAATAACAGATCTTAATACCCCATAACTAGAAATTAGGTCTGTAGATAAGAAATTCTTATCATACTTGATAATTTTATAAGATTGATTGTTTTTATTGGTTTTACTTAGTTTAAGAACATTTATATTATCGTTTCCATTAACTAATTCTGTAAAGCCTGGAATACTATTTAAATAATAAAATGGCATAATGTTCTTATCCTTATATGTAATAAAAATAAATGTCTTTATATTTATTTTTATATTTATTTTTTTAGAACAGAGATTTTATTAGAAATAGATAGCTTAAAAAAAATTCTACTATAAATATAGGATTAAATGTTATCATCATCAAAATTAATGAAAAATCCAGAAGAAGAAAGAAAGGAAGAAGAAGAAAGAAAAGAAGAAGAAGAAGAAGAAGACAACGGCAAAATAGTTTCATTACAATTAGGCGATGTTATTCGGTTCAAGGCTCCTTCTAATGCGAATTTAGATGATAACACCTTCATTATTGACTATATAGACACATCGAAAATTGTTTTAATAAATATTAAACAATTAAATGTTATTCGAATAAAAATCCATGAAAATGGAACATTAGGAGATGGAACTATTGAATCCATTACATTATTATATAGGAATGATCAATTGGGTTATGCTAGACAAAATGGACTACTTCCAGGTGTATGGGTAAATATTCATTTTGGTGGCGAAGTTCCAGCCATTATAACAGGAAAGATTACCAATTTAGAAGAAGATATGATTGAAATAACCACATTTCCGGATAATGATGTTTTGTATATCAATTTTGCCTATAAAGGTATTCCAGAAGATATCCCTATTGATTCTATTGAGATTAGAGAAGCGCCTTCAAAAGCAGCACAGACACCTATAAAAGCACCAATGCCATTAGTAGAAGAACAAGAAGAAGAAAAAGAGCAACAAGAAGAAAAAGAAGAAAAAGAGCAACAAGAAGAAAAAGACCAGTTACCAGATCTTAGTCCAGAGGTAGAACGATACGAAGTCGCAGATAGTGATGACAATGAAGAAATGTATAACATTCCTACGCAACAAGTCAAAGACGAAATCCGTGAATTTATTATTAGCGCAGACGAAATCCAATTTGGTGAAAAATACGGCACGATTACTCAATTTGAAAATGTAGATGTAGCTAAAGAGCGATACAATATTGACGCACAAACAAATGACCTATTAGATGAAATGCTTTCAAGTGTTCCACCCACACAACGCAGCACAGCCGTCTTAAATAATATTCATATCATGATTGAGCGATTCAAATTATTGCGCACTACCTTTTCCAAATTCGACGAACGAGGAACAATTACTGGATTAATTCGTATAGATGCTAATTGGAAGCCTTTAGCAAATGACCTACTTAAACTGAAAACATTATTATACTGGCTTATTCCTGTAGCAAAGAATGTGAAAAAAGTGTATAATGTCAACGGCGGAGGCGGGACAGGCACAGCGGTAGAGACGACAGGCGCAGTAGAAGAAGCCGAAGAAAATGATACAGATATAGTTCAATTAGGAATCGCAGAAGACATTGAAGAAATTAAAAATATTGTAGCCACCTATAAATCCAATAATGTTCCGGATGAACAAAACAAATATGTTACCTTGATGACAGAATTGAACCCGCATTTTACGCCGTTTGAAAGTATAAATCCCGAATCGGTTCGCGAAATTATTATAGATATTGATATGATAAATGATTTGAATGTAGTAATTGATAATTTGGATAATTTATATTCGACTATTGTGACAAATTCCGATTCTACTAAATCCAGAAAATTCGTCGTTGAAAAATACAATACAGGCCTCACTCGTTTAGATGTTACACAAATAACAGGCAGTAAAATGATAGCAAAACCGGTGAATTTAACCAGACCTGATGTTCTTTCATTAAAATCCCTGCTAACATTGCCTGAACCTACTATAGCCTTCTCTCATATTAATCTTCCAGGAACAAATATTTTGAATAAAGCCAACTTAAATAGCACGTTTTTGAATTATTGGCAGCTATTGAAACAAAATACAAATGTGAATAATGTCATTGTCGATAATTTAGATGAGGATATTGATTTCGATGAAAGCACCTATGTAAATGGTATTAAAAATTATATGTTGACACGAACTGCGGATATGAAAGATTTGACCGATTTTGAATTATACGATAAATTTTTGAATAAAGTTATTCCAAAAACAAGAATTTTATTTAACCTTGTTAAAAAATATATCAAGGGAAAACTTTCTCTCGTAGATATTATTGGATATCTTGAACCCTTCTTAATTTATTCCAATGATTTAACATATAAACAATATGAAGAGATTACCCAATTCATCAATTCCCAAATTTCAGAGTATAATAAGATTTTCACAGAACGTAAAAAGAACTTTACATTATTGACCTCTTCAATAGGGTCATCAATGGGCTCTAAAAAACCATCCGCTAAAAATATAACCAATTTATTACCAGAAGTTAAAATACAAAACGCAGTTTTTGGAACCGATTATCAATACGAACCGGAAAGACTTCCATTAACTAATTCCGAACTTATCCGAAAAATGAAATTAATGGACTTTGGAAACGTGTTTGAATCAGCGGTTTCTTTGGAAAACACATATCTCATGTTACCCGAAAATGTGGGCGAAATAATTGATGGTGAAAAGGCCAATTATAATGATAAAATCGCCAAGGAAGAAAAGAATAATATGTGTGTCGACTATATTATTGCGAAACAATATGATTCCATGGAAGAATTAGAAGCGGATAATGATAAACTTATTTATTTTGATAGAAAATTCGATAAAACAAACTATAGTATTTTGGGGAGATTTGAAAAAGACCAGATGAAAATGTCTCCCGGCGATTTTTTCACATTTTTAACTGATAAATTACAAACAGAAAAATATAAAAGTTTATTACGTTCGGCTGAAGAAGCGCCCATGTTGGCAGAAGAATTAATACAAGGTCATAAAAAGGTGGTGGATGGTAATTACGCGATGATATTTGATCCCGCCGAGCAAATGATTCATTATTATAAACGCGAAAATAATCGCTGGACTCGCGATAATACTATTGATGACGAAATAATGGCAAATAGTCAGAATTTATTGTGTAATTTTCAGAAAAATTGTGTAGAAGTGGACAAGAAATATGGCGCCAAATGTGAATCGCTTGATTTAAATAAAAGCGAGATGACACAAAACGCATTGAAAGAAATGGTCAACGAATTTGATAAGAATTATCAGATGTCGAAAGAACAACTAGAACAGCGTATCCAAGGTCAATATGATTATTATTCAAGTATAATACCCAAATTAGATGAGATTCAACGCAATAGGATTTTCAAATATAACAACGCGCAATTTAAATTGGGTGTGAAAGAGGTGATGGGCGCAGAAGAGGACGGAGAAGGCGCAGATGCTATGGTCTCTCCTTATTTGAAATTGAGAGATGCTATTTTAGGTCAGCAATTAGATATGGTCAAAAAACAAAACGATATTATTCAGTTCGCAATGAGGTTTACTAGAGCACCATCAACATCAAGTGTAGGTGCCAATCCAGCCGACGACATCCATTGGAGATATTGTATAAAAACAAATACCAAATTATTACCCGTTTTTTTATATACACTTGCTGGCGTATTTGTGAATAATCGCGACAATTATTTGAATGTGATGGACGAAATTAAAAATGATATTGGTGCGCTCAGCGATGATCGCGACGCTTGGGTAGACAAATACAGCGGTTATGTAATTATGCGCAAAGATTTCGATATTGATGAAGGGTATGAAAACGGACATAAGGTGATTAGCCGCGCGGTAATGGAACAAGGTGTGTCTATAACAACAACAAAAAACCAAAAAAATATCTACACCACTCCTGAAACGAGAATGATGTCAAAAATTATTAATGCGCTTTCCGAATTCATGGGGATAAATATGGACGACCAAAAAGAATTTATCATTAAAATCGGATCAGAAGCTTTACTTTTGGCATTACCTTCAGAAGAATCTTATAAAAAGAAAATAGAAGAAATGTCTAAGAAAGGAAAAGAAATAGCCAGTTATAAACAAGTTTATAATCAAACGATTTTACTATTAACAATGGGTGCGCTTTTAATTGGTATACAAGTTAGCATGCCATCTATTAAAACTAGAAAAACCTTCCCTGGTTGCGTCAAATCATTTACGGGATACCCGTTTGAAGGCACCGGAGATATGACAGGATTAAATTATTTGGTCTGTATTGCGAATAAAATAGAAAAGGAGGATCCATGGTCCGCACTGAAACGACAAAAGGACGCGTCTATTTCTGAAAAACTAAAGGCATATATTGACAAATTTCTCATAACTAATCCTGATGTTATGCGTAAATTCGGTGAAAAGACAGAATATTTACTATTAAATCCTGTCGACGTCATTCCACAGGAACACGATATTGCGAGATGGACCAATTTTTTACCGCCACTAGTTCCTATTAAGATTACAAATCTAAACAACATTTCTCAAGAGTTCAAACGAACCCTTCTTCAAGAATTCAAGTCGGCTTCAAAACATCAAAGAGAGAAAATCCTGGTAATTCAGTCCAAGATGATTCTTTTCTCTCTCGGAATCCAAGAAAAGATCCAAAAATTGTTGGATAAAAAGAAATTGCTATTAACAAACGGGGCTAATGAACCATTCTTAGAAAACGCATGTTGTAATGAGAAGGGAGATTATACTGCGATTGGTTATTTCGAGAGAGAAGATGGTGAAATCAAAACATATAATTCAATAGTTCAAGATTTGACGAATATTATGGACGACATTAACGCCATTACAGAATCCCCTTATTTGTTTTGTAGAGAAAATTCTAAAAACATTTTTCCCACATTATCGGAGGAATACAACGAATCCACTATTTATCAAGCATTTATTATTTTGTGTAAATTTAATTCGGACAGCATTATTTCGCCCGAATTATTATCGGTATGTTCTGAAAAACCGGAATTTTTTAAGAAGAATGATACGCTCAGTGAGAAAATACAAAAATTAAAGCAGGAAGGAAAGCATTATACTATTCAATCTTTCTTACGATTGATGCAAGTAGTTAATCGTTCAAATATAGTGGATATTTCAGTCGACACACCGATCATTACCCCTATTCAACGACTTCGCAATATATTGGAAATAATAAGCGTTGATAATGATCGTGCTATTCCTAGACGCTTGAGAGAATTGTTGGGCGCGCTTTTGGACACATATGATGTAGCAGTAACTAAAGAAACAAAAGAAATAAAAGAGTTGAGAAACTATTTGGTTACTTCTAATGATAATATGAAAGCTGAAATAGACCTGTTTATTCGAAACAATTCTGATTCGGCAAGTAGTCGAGCAATACAAAATATTGGGTATATTGTAAATAGTAAAAATAGCGTCAAAAGTAATGATAAAGCAGTAAGAGAAGGGAAAATATCTGAAAATGAGAAGCGAAAGAGAGAAGAGGAGGGGATAATGATATGGTCAGCCGGCAACGATACAAATAGTGAGTTTTCTATTTCAAACGATACCATGTATAATTCCATTAATTTTGTCAAGGAATATAGTGCGAATATTACTAAAATTTTTCCACAAATAATAACGAAAAAGGTGGACTATACCTCAACACAAATTCCTAAATATTGGGGGTTTTCTGAGGTTCATGCTGAGGATATTTCTAAAAAAATCGGCGAGTATTATAGCAAATTGCGCCAGTTTTATGATACTAAAACTATTCAACAAGTTCTTAATGCGATTTCGCCAAAAACAAAAAATCTGCTCATGTTGATTAATGGAACTCTCTCTATAACAGAAATTTCTTATAAAGATGCCAAAGTGTCATCTATTTTTGATAAAAGAACAAGTATGCTTCTTTTTCAAAACTATTTCTTATTGGCTCTTGTCGAATATATTAATTTGACGGATGAACCAGCAATGATAGTGAGGGAATATTCAAATGAATTTAATCTAGGGGCCGATGAAGAAGACGCATCAGAAGACGCAGAAGACTTGAGATTTATGAGACGTGGAGAACAAGCGGTTTCTTATGGTGAAATAATCGATTTGAAAAATAAAGTAGCAAAATTGCTTGTCGTATATTTAAACATCATGGATGAGCATAAAAGAATGGTCAGTTTAAGTTATTCTGAAATTATGGATGTTGTATTCAAAACAAAAGAGAGAGAAAAGGATACATTTACAGATAGATTAAAAGCTTTGACGGATGAAGAAAGAACTATTGATACAAGACTAAAGAAAAACAAATTGGGAGTTTGGAGCAAAGGACTTCAGAAAGGATTGACTACTTATGTGAAAGAATCGTATGATGAAGAGAGAGAAGCTATGGAAAAATTGGCGAATATTGAAAGAGAAATCCTTAATAAAAAAAAGGGGGTTAATAATAACAATATGGGACAATTTGTAGACGATTACGTGGAAGAGCAAGAGGTGGCCGAGGAAATAGAAAGGGATGAATATGGAATGGCACATATGACGGAAGATTATACGGATGGAAATCCTTATGGAGACGAAGAAGAGAACCAGGACGAATATGATTAGAAACACGGAAAAACCAAAACTAAACAGAACTAAACAAAACATAAAAACAAAATGTAAATATTATATAATTTTATTGTAATTATATAATAAGATGTATCGAGCCTTTATTTCAAAAAATCCAACATTAGTAGCGATTGTTTTATTTTTAGTCCTTTTTACGACGATTCAATTGGGTAAACCCAGTTTCTTATATAATGCGGATGGAAGTATTCGCGAATTTGGGATTGGATATCGCAACAAAACTATTTTTCCTATATGGCTAATGTCGATAGTTTTAGGCATTTTATGCTACTTATTTATTCTATATTATAACACGCATCCGCACTTTATTTAGTTCCTTCTTCTACTATGTCTTCTTTTCTTCATGCTTTTCCTCATGCCTTTCCTCATGCTTTTCCTCATGCTTTTCCTCATGCTTTTCCTCATGCTTTTTATCATGCTTTTTCTCCTTTTCTTACCTCCTCTCCTAAATAAATCTCGGGCGGCACCTTTACTTAGTAAAATAGCATTTTTTTTTGTTTGTAAAATAGCATTATATTCTGCCATTATTTCTTTGTAATCATAACTATCTGGATCTAGAAGTTTAATCTTGTCCTTAAATTCCTTCGCTAAAGCACGATCTATAGGTAATAGATTTTGATATAAAGTACCTCTTTCTCCAGCTTGCACACTTCTCACTCCTTCCATGTTTATATAATATATAAATATAAAATTATATAAATTCTATTAATTAGTGGTCGTATAGACGATAGATTGCGTCTTTTCCTTTTCCGCTTCTGTCGCAGCCTCTTCCGCCAAAAACTTCTGATGTTCCGCCTCAATCGTCGCTAAATCTTTCGCACATCCTCTGGTTGTCAAATTATACTGAATAATCGATGTTAATAAAACCGCCGTATAAATATACCATAAAGCTTCTCCAACATTCTCTCGTCGAACAACTAATTGTAATAATTGTTCTTTTAATGGTATTGCCGCTGCCGGGTTGGTTTTATATTCATCCTTCATGAGCGGTTGTAAAATCGTCCAATATTCATTAAAATTCTCTGGAACTATTTGATTTATTAGAATCGACATATTTCCACACAATTTAATAATCGCTTCCGCAGCACTTTCTAAACCTTTTTTCTTTTCTGCGTCATTACCAGTTTCTAAATCTATCAAATTATTGGTTTTCGTGTCAATTAATAATTGTGTTAGTACATCATTCGCACTAGATGAAACCACAAAATAGCCGACGACATTTGAAAACGCAGACTTGAACCCGGGCATCACCATTAAGACCGCAATAAGCGCACCAAAAATGAAAATCCATGGAATAAATGTCATTAATGCTGCTGCACCAATATTCTGCGACACACTTCCACCACATTTATTCACAATGACACTCGCATTGATCCCAAATTGTGATAAGACGACCATTAAGAAATAAATAATAAGTGTAGTATGAGTTCCTTTAATATAATTTTGATATCCCTCCTGTCCTCCGGATAAAATATCTAATGTTAATGTTGGCTTAAGAACCATAAAATAAAAAATAGTAATTAGACCAAATAATAATAAAGAAATATAGGAACTATCCATTGTGTATAATAAATGTGTATAATTTAATTTGAAATAATAAAAGTATTTACTAAGTAGTTTATTAGTTGAATATTCATGGAAAAAACATTTGAAAAACCTACTTTAATCGAACCGGGTGTTAAATATTTCTTAAATGAAACATTAAAACAATGTCATGTTTTTAAAAACAACTATCATAATTATTTATTAAATATAGGATTATTTATTGCTTTTTTACTAATTTTAGGATTAGTATTATTGTACAAGTATAAAGGAAAACTCACACCTGCTGAAAAGATTATGAAAGAAAATGAAAAGAAACAATATATATTATCTAAAATAAAGAATTATCAAGATGCGAAATTGAGAGCACAACAAGAGTTAATTACTGGACTACCACATTGGTAACAATTTTTGTGCTATATTTGAATAAAAAATATATAATCGTAATATATAGGCATATGGACAATAAAGAAAGAGAAAAAGATAAAGACAAAGAAAAAGACAAAGAAAGAGATAAAGAAAAAGAAAAATTATATATTTCGGCTTTAAATAATTACTACAAATTAAAGAATGAATACGAGGAAGCATATCAAACAAATATTAAAAGAATTATAGGCATGAAAGGACTTAGTTGGAAAGAAAAACGAATTGAATTCCAAAAAATAAAAAGAAAATGTATTAATTGCCATCGTCCTGTTGGAACTTTATTTACGGATAAAGCAAAAGAAATTGAGGATAAACATCTTTTAGCAGTATGTGGCGATCGTGTGAAACCATGTCCTTTAAATATAGATATCAACACCAGTTATGTGGTCATACTTACCGATTTTATGGCGGATGACGAAAAAACCTTGAATGAATATAAAAAACAAATTGTCATTGATAAAAACGATTTATTATTCGGTTACATCTCGTCGGAAGATGCTATTACGAAATTCGATGAACTTAAAGAACAAATGGTATCCGCAGTGAAAAATTATGAATTTGAAAGTCTACAATATTATGAATTGGTAGACAACCCTAAAAAGATGGAAGAATTGAGGAAACAGCAAAAAAATATAAATGATAAAATTGTTGAAATAAAATTGTTGATGCGTGAATATGATAGAACTCAAAATACACAATATGTGTCAGATGCAGTCGCAGTATATATATCCATGTCTTTTCCACCGATAGATGAACCGAATGCTGTTTCTAAATTGGAAGAATTGATGGATGCTAAATACGCATATAATGCCGTCGAATATAATGATGCTGATGGGACATACCATTTAATTCAAAAAGTTCGTACAATTAGTGAATTCGAACAAGTTCTAGGAGAGAAAGAACCGGGAGTAGTGGCGATGGTGACGGGGGTAGAACAAAAGGTTAAACGGGCCAAAAAACAACAAGTGCTTAAAACAAAAACTCCCGCAACTCGATTTGTCGTAGAATCTGATGAAGAAGGAGAAGAAGAAGGAGAAGAAGGAGAAGAAGAAGGAGAAGAAGGAGAAGAAGAAGAAGAAGAAGAAGGAGAAGAAGCATTAGATAGCGATGATGAACCTATAGGTCGTCCAATGGAACAACCTATTGTATTCGACAAAGAAGAAACCAGAAATAGCGATGATGAACC
>Ga0214919_10008285_pt1 | contig 13745 bp, 18 predicted proteins | sample LL1503_MetaG_FD_177994 | JGI IMG/M metagenome (GOLD analysis project Ga0214919, IMG submission 177994) | Freshwater microbial communities from Lake Lanier, Atlanta, Georgia, United States - LL-1503 | ecosystem: Environmental > Aquatic > Freshwater > Lake | place: USA: Georgia | collected...
TAATCTAAAAAACACAAAATGAAACAACTAATCCAACGCTTACTCTTCGGTTATAGACCTAACCCGAATGCCTACTTTCCGAAACGAGGCGCAATTCTAAAGTATAAAGGTGGCAATGCTGAAGCCATACATTCTGCGCTTGTCTTACTTAAATTTCAACTGCAAAATGGAAAAGCCTAAAAGAAAGATGGCAAGAGTGATTTGTGATAGTTACGTTCACGTTCCAAAGCCTGCAACGATAACCCAAGAACATTGGGAGGTGTGGTTGAATTATAATAGTGGCTTAAACACAATCGAGTGTGCTATGGTAAGCAAAATGAAACCGCACGAAATTACAAAGATAATTTCAGCCATAGTTGAGAGGTTGAAAAACAAATCAAAACTTGCGGAGGACTGGAGTGAAGATTTTGCATCAGTTGAAAGTGCAAAGGATTTCAAGCAAAGATTAGCGAATAACATTTATATGGCTATTAGAAAAGCAAAAAAAGAAAATACAAATCAAATATTAATAATGTCTGAATTATGAATAAACCAACACCCGAACAACTACAAGAAATTTACAATGCAATTAAAGTCATCAACATTGCAAGAGTGCAAACCTATGGCCGCAATGCCGGTAAAGGCCCATTTGTAACCATTGGTGAAAAGTGTTTTATGACTCAAGAGCAAGTGAAAAATATCCTCCGAAATCGTGTTGCTAACTGGAAGCCGCAACATTTTAAAGTTTATAACCTTGCGAAGAGATATGTTAAAATTTGTTAAAAGGATAAAATAAATTTGTAGGTTAAATTAATATAACTACATTTGTCAAACATTATTAATCTAACAAAACACACACAATGCCAAAAACTAAAACTATCAACCTCACCATCACATTTGAGTGGGAGGATGCAGACCAAGAATGCGGAATCAATGCAGGTTATATGGTAACCGATATTATTGACTCCGACACAAAAAAAATACTTGATTTCTCACACGAATTTTACACAGAACTAATTCAAAATCTATCTTAAAAATGAAACCACACCAAAACATCACAAAAACAATTACAAGTGTAACAACTTGGAAAATCGATGGAAGCCAAATGCGCATCGAGTATGAAAGCGACAGCAAAACATTCTACGTTTGGGATGTTGACGGACAAATCGAAGCTACCTTTGAACTTAAGGAAGCCGACTGGATTATGAAGCTATGCGGACTTGCAAGAGAATGCGACAACTGGGAGTTGGAGATAGGTGGTAAGGACATAATCACTAACCCATCATTCGTAGAGGTAATATTAGATCAATTTTTATACAAACCAAAAGTTAATAATCACAATCAATAAACAAACACAATGACAATCAAAGGACAAATCAAGCGCATAGGCGCAACGCAAACAGTTAGTGATGGTAAGTTCTCAAAGAGGGAATTAATACTCACCACAGCAGACACTTATCCGCAAATAGTATCAATCGAATTACAACAAAAAGCCTGCTCATTAGGTGATGACTTGAAAGTTGGTCAAGACATTGAGGCGCACATCAACATTCGTGGGCGCGAGTGGACATCACCACAAGGTGAAGTTAAGGTATTTAATACCATAGTTTGTTGGAAAGTTGATGCTAACCCATTTACGCAAACTGAAGATTCACAAGTGGAGTATTCAAAGCCAAGCGTACCAATAAGTAATGATGATTTACCATTTTAATAACCCTTAAAAACAACTAACAATGAACACACAAGTTTCAATCGTACAACAGTTGCCAATTTCAGAACTTATGAATTTGGCGAAAGCATTCGCAGAGAGTGGAATGTTTGCAGACACAAAGAGTGCAGCGCAAGCAATAGTTAAGATTCAAGCAGGGCAAGAAATCGGAATACCTCCATTTGCTGCTATGACTGGCATTCACATCATTCAAGGAAAGCCAACAATCGGTGCTGGTCTTATAGCATCAAGATTAAAAGGTAGTGGCAAGTATGACTATCGAGTTATTGAAGCATCTGAAAAGGTTTGCAGCATTGATTTCTATCAAGGTAACACAAAGATTGGTAATAGCACATTCACTATTGAAGATGCAAGGAAAGCACTAACTAAAAACATTGATAAGTTTCCTAAAAATATGTTATTCGCAAGGGCTATAAGCAATGGAGTGAAATGGTATTGTCCGGACATCTTTAGTGGACCAGTTTATGTTCCGGAAGAAATGCAAGTAGTAACTACTGAAGAAGTTACTCACATCGAAGTTGACACAACTATTGATGAAATCATTAATGACATTCAAGTGTGCGTTTCGTTAGATGAAATCAAAGCGGTTTGGAAGAAATTAACCCTTAACCAAAAAACTGATTTGCGTGTTTTAGCTGCCAAAGATGATATGAAAAACAAGTTAACACCCGCAGAATAATGAAACTAACAATCTATCAAATTGAACAAAGCTACAATCAATTAGCAGAGCAGTTAATTGACAACGATGGTGAATTAACATCAGAGTTAAGTGAACAGTTAGCAATCACAGAAGAACAACTGCAAAACAAATCAGTTGCTTATTCGTTTGTTATAAAGCAAATGGATGCAGATGTGGACATTATTGATGCTGAAATAAAGAGGTTGCAGGCAGCAAAGAAGCAACGTGAGAAAGCAAGTGAATATCTAAAGGAGCGCATAAAACACGCAATGGACACATTCCAGATTGATGAGATTAAAACACCATTGGTAAAGATTAACTTTAGAAAATCGGAAACAGTTGAGGTGGATGATGTCAACAAACTGCCTGCTGCATTTAAGGTTGTTAAAGTAACCGAACAAGCAGATAAGGCAGCTATTAAAGCAGCATTAAAGGATGGTGTTGAGGTTACTGGATGCAGCATAGCAACACATCATAACTTGCAGATTAAGTAAATAACAATTGCCCATAGCCAGTAAAATAGCTATGGGCATTATTATGACTACTCCGCAACGCTGCAACACATTGAGAGGCAAATTATTTATAATATAGAATATAAAAAAATGATAAAATATTATTTTTTATTTTTTTTGGTTTTCAATGTGGTAAAGTGTTGCAATCTGCATAGGAGTAAGCACACATTGAGCATTCAACTTGTTGCGGATTGTTGCTATGTGTTTTATTTTTTTATTTCAATGTTTATCTTTATATTTGCAAACCGAATTTAATAATAATAGAATGATACAGATTCTAATTAATAATATTGGCAGTAATGCCAACAACAAACCATCTACTTACTTGGCTGTATCCCTTGTAAGAGATGGTTTTGTTTTCTAATATTATGATAGTAACAATATACAAATCTCTAAAAGAGGTTACCAATGGCTTTCAGCGTGATGTTAATTATGTCTTTGAGCGAATAAGGTCTGGTAAGTCACAAAAGCTAATTGAAAAGATTCAAGAAGAAACTGATGAGGAAAAACAGCAATTACTAAAAAAAGAATTGCCTGCAATCAATTTTCAAGGTGTTTTCAAAGAACGAAACGATAAGGGAATAAAGCAATTTAGCGGCTTGATGCCATTAGATTTTGATAAGTTCAAAGACAAGGCTGAAATGATTGCGCTAATGGATTCTTTGCGTGATAATGAGTATGTGTTCGCAATGTTTGTTTCTCCTCGTGGAAATGGCTTTAAATTGATAATTAAGATACCTTTGGATGGGGCATCAAACTACAAAGGTTATTTTGATTCCTTAAAGAACTATTTTGATTCAGATTATTTCGATGTTAGTAGTAGTAATATTAGTAGGCTATGCTACGAAAGCTATGACCCTAACATCTACATTAACCCAAATGCATTAATCTATAACGAAGTTGAAGAGCCAGAGTATAGCGACATAGGAACTATCACACCAATTTTTGCAATCAATTCTGATAACCGAATAATTTCAAATTTACTTACTTGGTGGAAGAAGAAATATGGCAACACTAAAGGGAGTAGAAACACAAACCTTTTCAAGTTAGCTATGGCATTGAATTGCTTTGGCATTGACAAACACGAAGCATTGAATGTGCTGAATGAATTTCAAGAAAGTGACTTTACCTTATCTGAAATTGAAACCTTATGCAAATCTGCTTACAAGAAATCTGAAGTTCACGGCACACGATTCTTTGAGGACAATGCAATTAAATTTAAAATTGAAAAGCAAGTTAGGCAGGGAAAATCTGCAAAAGAAATAATTAAACTTTTGCCAGATGTTGACCCCCAAAAAATTAATGAGGCATCAGAAACCATAAGAGAGAATATTGATGTTGAAGATTACTGGTCATTTGATGACAAAGGCAAATTTAAACTTTCTCCTCATAAGTATAAATTTTGGCTGGAGAACAATAACTTTAGCAAATTCTTTCCAACCGAAAGCAAGACATTTACCTTCATTCAAATTGACCAAAACCAAGTTGAAGAAACTAATGAAAAAAGAATAAAAGATTATGTGCTTAATAATTTAATGGAACGCAAAGATATTGGGTATTCACCTTATGATTCAATGGCATCTTCAACCAAAGCATTTAATATTGATTTTCTTGGATTGCTTGCAAGTGCTAACATCAAAATTAAAGAGGACACGCAGGATGAGATATTTCTTTACTACAAAAATTGTGTTGTTAAAATTACTAAAGATAGCTTTGAAACTATTGACTACCTTGATGTTGATGGTTACGTTTGGAAGAATCAAATCATTGATAGAGATTTTGCAATTAAAGACCATCACAATAGTGAATATAGAAGTTTTATCTGGTATATTGCTGGAGAGAATAAGCAGAAGTATAACACCTTTAAATCAGTTATAGGCTACCTTATGCATAGCTTCAAGACATCTGCCAATAATAAGGCAGTAATTTTGAACGATAGTGTAATAAGCGAAAACCCAAACGGAGGAAGCGGTAAAGGCTTATTTTGCAATGCTTTAAGTCACTTGAAAAAGGTGAGCAGTATTGATGGTAAAACATTTGATTTTAACAAATCTTTCCCTTACCAAACAGTAAGCACGGATTGTCAATTATTGGTATTTGATGATGTTAAAAAGAACTTTGATTTTGAGAGGTTATTTTCTTTGATTACTGAAGGAATAACTATTGAATACAAAGGGCAGGATGCAATCAAATTGCCAGTACAGAAGTCACCAAAGATTATCATTACTACTAACTATACTGTAGGCGGTGTTGGAGGAAGTTTTGAACGCAGAAAGTTTGAAGTAGAACTATCTGATTACTTTAATGCAGGCAACACACCATTGATGAAGTTTGGCAAACTATTATTCGATGAGTGGGATGATGATGAGTGGAGCAGATTCGATAATTATATGATACAATGTGCGCAATATTACCTCAACAAAGGTTTAGTAAGTGCTGAATTTGGCAACATTCACACACGCAAATTCATCAAGAACACATCATTTGAATTCTACGAATGGACTAAAACACACGAAATATTTAGCTTTAACGATAGGCTTTCCAAGAGAGAAAAGTATAACGAATTTCTTGAGGAGTATCAAGATTTTAAGAAGTGGTTATCCCAAAAAAAGTTCAAACAATGGCTTGAAAACTATTGCACATTTTATGACTACAACTATTCCGAAGGTAATTCAACACCAATAGGCAGATGGTTTACCATCGAAAATGAAGCTAAAATGTGGGAGGATTTAAGAACTGAAGAAAAACCAAAATTCGTATGATACAATTAAGAGATTACCAACAGACATTGGTTGCAAACATTAAACAATCATTTATTAATGGCAAAAAGAGAGTAATACTATGCTCTCCAACTGGAAGCGGAAAAACTGTTATGTTTACTTACATCGTTAAAAATGCAATCGAAAAAGGTGGCAGGGTGCTAATTTTTACGCATCGAACAGAACTGCTAAAGCAATCCTCAAAAACTTTCGCAAACTTTGGATTAACACCAGAGTTAATTACTGCCAATTCAACACCAGACCTTTCACTATCTCTTCACGTTTCGATGGTTGAAACATTCAATAGAAGAATAGAAGATTACCTACTTTTTTTGCAATCAAGAACATTGATTATTATTGATGAGGCACACCTTGAGAGTTTCACTAAATTGCTACCTTACTTTTCGCCACAAACTTATGTAATAGGTGCTACTGCAACACCATATCGAAAAGGAAAGCAGAATTCATTATCTAATTTCTACAATGCTATGATTCAAAATGTAGACACACCAGACCTCATCAGAGATGGTTACCTTTCCGATAGCATCACTTACGGAGTCAATATTGATATGAAGAACTTGAAGAAAAAAGGTGATGACTACGATACTGAAAAGTATTATGAAGAAAACAAAACTTATGAAGGTGTTGTTGCTAATTATAAGAGGCTTACACCCAATAAAAAAGCTATTGTTTTTGCATCAAATGTTAATTCTTCAAAGCAGGTTTGCTTTCAATTTCAAAGCAATGGCATCAAAGCAAAGCATATTGATGGTACTACACCAGACAATGAGCGCATTAGTATTCTTGAGTGGTTTGGAAACACACCTAATGCAGTAATTTGCAATTGCGGAATTCTTAACGCTGGATATGACCAACCCGACATCGAAGTAGTTATCCTTTACCGAGCGACAACATCACTACCATTATTTTTGCAAATGTGTGGAAGAGGCAGCCGAGTAACACCAACAAAAAATAAGTTTACAATTCTTGACTTTGGAAACAATATTTCAAGGCACGGTTATTGGGAGCAGAATAGATACTGGAGTTTAGAAAAAAAGGAAAAAGAAAATAAGAAAGCAGAGTTAATGAAATCCTGCAAGAATTGTGAGGCACTTATTCCTGCACGTTCAGTTGAATGTAAATTTTGTGGTTATATTTACAAACCGAAAACAAGAACGCAAAATGAAATGGCAGAATTAGTACTTTTGCCAAAGCCAAAATTAAATTCTTTGGCAATGAAAAGAAATAATATAGAGAGAGTAGCTATGTGCAAGGCTGGTCTTGTTAAACCAGCATACATATTGCATCAAATGACTAATATTGATGATGCAATGGAATTTGTAGGTCTAATGGGATATAAAAAAGGTTGGTTACATTTTAATAGAGATAGATTCAATGTGTTCAGAAGATAAGTTACATCAAGATTGTTACGTTTGGTTTCACAATACCTATCCACAACACAGAGGTTTGCTATGCTATAACCTCAACAATAGCAAGAACAAAATTGATGGTGCAAGAAATAAGGCTAAAGGTCTAATAGCTGGCAGAAGTGATATGGTGCTTTACTACCAATCAACTGCGTTTATGATTGAGTTCAAAACATCTGATGGTGTGCAATCAGCAGGGCAACGTGAGTGGGAAGCATTAGTTAGGAGCAATGGATTTCAATATCACATCATTCGTTCACTACCAGAGTTTCAATCACTTATTCTTATGTTATTAAAATAATTCTTATCTTTGTGAACAATTGTTAACCAATATATTACTAAATGTTAACCGAGAAACAAAAAGAGTTCTGCAAGTTATTTGTTAGTGGTAAAAACGCTACAGATTCTTATTCTATTGCATTTACTATTGCTAAACAAAGTACAAGTAAGGCAGCATCATCAAGATTGCTTAAAACGGATAAAATTAAGTCTTACATTTTAGAACTGCAATCAGAAAACAAAAAGATAGTTGCAATGGCAAATGAAAAGGCTGCTCAAGTTATTGCAGATGGTTCAATTGCCGATGCAGCAGAACGTATGCAAATGTTGACTAAAATATTAAGAGGAGAGTTAAGCATTGAAGAAGAAGTAAGCACTCCAAGTGGGATAGTAACTTTATTAGTCAAACCATCGTTTGGGGAAAGAAGAGCAGCCATAGCTGAACTAAACAAGATGGGTGGTGATTATGCACCTGCGAAAAGTGAAGTAAAGGTGGTAGGTGAGCAACCATTGTTTAATTAACTATGTTTCAAAGGACTACTGCCATAAACAAACTATTGGCAATGAAAGCACGAAAGCGTGTCATACAAGGTGGTACAAGTGCAGGCAAGACCTATGGCATAATACCAGTTGCTGCCATTGATTATGCAACTAAAAACCCAAGACACCTCATCACAGTAGTAGCTGAAAGTATTCCAGCAGTAAGAAATGGAGCAGTAAAGATATTCCAAGACACGATGTTTGATACAAATAGGTGGATTGAAGACCATTGGCGAAGCAATCCTATGGAGTATAAGTTCTCAAATGGTGCAATAGTTCAGTTTACTGCGTTTGATTCAGTAGGTAAAGCCAAAGCAGCAGGCAAGCGTGATGTGTTATTCTTAAATGAGGCAAACCACATTGACTATGACATTGCTGATGCATTGATTACCAGAAGTAACACCATTTGGATTGATTACAACCCAGACCGACAATTTTGGGTTCACGATGAGATATTGACTGAAGCGGATTCAGAGTTTCTATTGCTAACTTACAAAGACAATGAAGCCTGCCCACAAGAAATACTTTCGGAGTTAAATATAAAGTTAGGCAAGGCTTATCACAATCCGTTTGGTGATAAAACAGATGCAAAGAACATCAAGAATGAATATTGGCACAACTGGTGCAAAGTGTACATTGATGGTGAAGTAGGCACATTGCAAGGCGCAATTTTTCAGAATTGGGACATTGGCACATTCGATGATAGTTTACCGCACGTTTATGGTTTGGATTTCGGGTTCAGTAATGACCCAGATTCATTGATTAAAATAGCAATTGACAAGAAGCGAAAGATAATTTATGCAACTGAAATACTTTATAAAACTGGCAATAGCACAGAGCAGTTAATAGACATCTTAAACAATAGATTAAACCCATTAAAGAGTGTTGTTATTGCCGATTCTGCCGACCCAAGAACGATAAATGACATAAGGCAAAGAGGATTAAACATCTACCCAGCAAAAAAAGGTGCTGATAGTGTGAGAAATGGCATCAAAAGAATTCAAGATTACGAAATAATAGTTGATGCAAATAGCCTTAACCTCATCAATGAGTTGCGTAATTACATTTGGCACGATAAGAGGTCACAAGTTCCAATAGATGCCTACAATCATCAAATTGACCCATTAAGATATGCTTTTGACTATTTAACACAATCTGCTTTATTAATTAGTAAATAAAAATAATTACATTTGTATCGAATATTAATATTAAAAAAATGGGATTTGTTAAAAATGCAAGAAATTTTATCATAAAAAGTTTAGGTGGCAACCTCGCAGACCATCACCCTGCTAATCTTTTTAGCACCTTTAGTGGATTTATGCCATTTAATTTTAACAATAATATATCTTCACAAATAAGTCAAGGCTATTCGCAAAATGTTGATGTTTATTCTATTGTTAAAAAAATAGTTGACATAAGCAAATCTATTCCGTGGATAATTGAAAAGAAGCAGTCAAATGGCAACTATAAGGAGTTAAAAGACACTACATTGCACGAGTTAATGGCTGCTCCTAATATGGCAAAAGCGTACACTTGGGATGATATCGAAGAGCAAATATTGCTTTACTTATTGATTACTGGCAACACCTATTTAATAGGTAACACGCAATTCAATTCTTCATTAATTGAAGAGGTTGACATATTGCCAAGTCAATCAGTAACAATATTTAATCAAAATTCTTCATTCTTTATGCCACAACTTGAATACCAATTTACTTTTGGTTCATCACAAGGCTTATACACTAATGATAATTTAAAGCATATTAAGTTTTTCAATCCAAACCTAACTAATTTTGTTTATGGTTTAAGTCCTATTCAAGTAGCTGCTAACGTAGTTCAAGTAGGTAATGAGCGTTGGATAGCTGATGCATCGATATTGGGCAACAAGGGTGCAAGTGGTTTCATTACTGATAAGAGTCAATTACCAATGACTCAAGATGAATTTGATTTGATTGACTCTGCCCTGCGTGATAAGATAGGTGGTGCTAATAACTTTGGCAAGGTAGTAGCGACCAATAAAGATTTAGGTTACATTCAATTAGGTATGAGTAGTGCCGATATGCAACTACTTGAAAAAGGTGTTGTAACAACCAGAACATTATGCAATGTTTTAGGTCTTGACTCATCACTATTAAATGACCCCGAAAATAAGACCTATAACAATAGGGTAGAGGCTGAAAAGGCAATGTATACCAATTGCATTATACCTTTAAGTGATAAATTAAGTGAGGCATTAACTGGCTTCCTATGCAAGAATCACTTTCCTTTTGAAAATGTTAGAATGCGCCAAGATTTTAGCGGTGTAAAATGCCTGCAAAGCAATAATAAAGAAGAGGCTGATAGAATAGCATTGTTGAAGGATAAAGGTATTATATCGGCAAGTACAGCAGCAGAAATGTTGGGTATGCCAAAACTTGAGCAACCTAATGCAACACTTGAAGCGTTAAGTGGAATGAGTCCATTATTAGCTACACAAGTGATTGGGCAGTTGACTGAAGATGAGATAAGAGAATTAGTTGGTTTAGGACATAGTGATTTACCTAAAGTTGGAGCGCAAGCAGTAAGTTCATTTAATCAACCTGCATAACAAAAAAAATAAATTTGCATTAATCAATAATTATTAAATACTTTTGTACGATGGGAAAAACGAAATCAAAAAAGGAATTAGAAGAAATAAAGGCTAAAACTGCATTAAAAAAACAAAATATTGTAAATAAATGATAACATCAATATACTTTCCAAATAAAGAATTTAGTTCTAAAGCAGAGTTATTTGATGCTATTAAGAATGATGAGGTTAGAATCAAGGCATTAAAAAAAGCCGAGATAATATTTAGTCACGAACGTAATCACATATCGAAGTCATCAATCAAAATAAAGGATGCTACTACTAAAGAATTAACTATTGAAGATGGTTATATTTATCCAGTAATTAGCACTACTAACTATTTAGATTCTCACGGGGATGTGCATATTAATGGCTGCTTCAAAAAAACAGTTCAAGAACAACAAGGCAAAATACTTTATTGCAAAGACCACAACATAAGTGTTGACACTATCATAGCTTGGCAATCAGATGTTGAAATGATGGTAACTGAATTACCATTTTCAACATTAGGTAAAGAATATAGTGGCAATGCTGAATGTTTGATATTCAAGATAAGTAAAGATGCGTTAGTAGAGAGCGAAAGCATTGAAGATATTATTGATAATAATAGACCAGTTCAGAATAGCATAAGGATGCAATATGTAACATTTGTAACCTGCATTGATGATAAAAGACCAGAGTATAAGGTTGAAAAAGCAAATTGGGATAAGTACTATAAAATGATTGCCAACAAAGCAGATGCTGATATGGCAGGTTACTTTTGGGCAGTTTTGGAATTAAAGATAAGAGATGAGGGTAGTATGGTAGTAAAGGGTAGCAATGATGCTACACCATTGCTTCAGAATCCAAATATTGAAGAACAAACTAAAGAATGTGCAAGTTGTGGCAATGAAATGGGTGGTAATTACTGCTCATCGTGTGGAATGCCAAGCAAAAATATTGCGCCGTTAATAAACACGCAAACAAACGTAGCCGAGTTATCACTACAAAAAAGTAAACAAAAACAAAAACAATTTTTTATTAATCTCACAAAAAACATTTAAAAATGAAGACCAAATTTGAATTATTCCTTGAAACAAAAGGATTAAACACCATATCTTTTGCAAATCAAGAAGCAGAAGAAATGGCAAAGTTGTACAACGAGTATAACGAAGAAGCAAGAAAAGCATTAGAAGATGCAGTTGCTAAAAGCGCAAGCAAAGAAGACATCGAATCTTTGAAATCAGAAATTGCATCTGCTCAAAAAGAGCAAATGGTACAATTGAACAAAACTTTAAAAGAGTATGGTTTGGCAATTGAGAAATTGAACAAAAACAATTCTGAAAGAAGTTTGATTTCTAATGCTACAAGCGTTAAGGATTCTTTATCAACTGAAGAAAACAAAGCTAAATTAAACGCATTAAAAGGCTTAAACAAAGCATCGGCTGAACAGAATGGTATCACCTTTGAAATTAAGGCTGCTGGTACTATGTTAGAGTCAACTAACATAAGTGGTGGTAATGTGCCAGTTGAACAACGTATTGCAGGTTTAAATTTAATTGCTACAAGACAATTACGTTTAATGGATTTATTCGCCAAAGGTGCTGCAAGTTCAAACATCATTTCTTGGGTTTACCAAGCAAACAGAGATGGTGCTGCTGGTGGAACTGCTGAAGGTGACACAAAGAATCAAATTGATTTTGATTTAGTAGTTGCTTCACAAGCGGTGGTTAAGCGTACAGCGTTTATCAAAATATCAACTGAAATGTTAGATGATATTGATTTTATTCAATCAGAAATCAACAATGAGTTGATGCGTTTGTTGATGTTAGACATCGAGAATACTGCTTACTCTGGTAATGGAACTGCACCTGCATTAAATGGTATCAGAACAGTTGCTACTGCTTTTGCTGCTGGAACTTTCGCAGGAACAGTTGACAATGCAAACGAAGCCGATGTTTTAACAGTTGCTATCAACCAGATTGCAATTGCAAACCAAGAAGCACCTAACGCAATTATGATGCACCCAAGTGACATCACTAAATTGAAGTTGTACAAAGTATCAGCTACTGATAGAAGATACATTGACAGATTGATATTTATTGGAACTACACTTACACTTGATGGTGTGCCGATGATTGGCAGCACATTAGTTACTGCTGGTACTTATTTAGTTGGTAATTTTAATATGTCAACAATGTATCAAAAGAATGCAGTAACTATCAATATGGGACTTGATGGTAATGACTGGACTAAAAACTTGCGTACAATTATCGCAGAATGGAGAGGTGCATTAGTAACCAAGAATAACGATAGAACAGCGTTTGTTAAGGGTACTTTTTCAACTGATATTGCTGCATTAGAAACTGCATAATTAAATGAGCAAAGTAAAATCTAAAGAAGTAGTAGCGGAGGCACAAACCTCTGCTGCTGCTCCTTCTGAAAAGAAATCAGAAGCGAAACAAGTAACGCAATCAAAAAAAGAAGTTGAGGTTGTTGTTATCAAGGATTTTAAAGGCTTAAAAGCAGGTGAAAAAGTAATTGTATCTGAAAACATTGCTGAATTATTAACTAATAAAGGTCTTGTAAAATAATATGGGAATTCTAATATCTGCCTCCGATTTCATAGGCGAAAATAAAATAGCAACGGATGTATTTACGGATGCAGAATTAGATACTTTTATTACGCTATATGAGGCAAAATTACTTTATGAGTTATTAGGCATTGAGTTGTATGATTTATTCATTGCAGACCTTGTTGCAGGTGTGCCACAAACTGCGAAGTATGTGACCATTTACGAAGCGTTTGTCAAGGAAATAGATGATGAAATGATTACAAGTGATGGTATGAAGGTAATGTTGGTTAAGTGGGTATTTTTTCACTACGTTAGAACGCAAAGCCAGACCAACACTATTCAAGGTAACACGCAGGCAGAAGGCACTATTAATATGCCCAGCGCAATGAGTTACACATCATTATGCATTGATTACAACAAAATGATTCTTACATTCAAAGCAATTCAAAACTATATCGAATCGGTAAAAGATGCCGATTATCCTACATTCAAAGGTGTTTATAAAAATTATATGTCGTGGGCTTAATAACTACTAAAGACCATATCAAAAATGTTGTTGACTCAATAGATAAAACTATTGTAGTGAGTTCAGTTGTTGCCGATGGTAGCAACTGGATGTTAATGACAACAAATACGAAGTGGGCAACCTTTGGAAAGGTGTTAAGCGGTAAGGTAATTA
>Ga0214919_10008286_pt1 | contig 13744 bp, 15 predicted proteins | sample LL1503_MetaG_FD_177994 | JGI IMG/M metagenome (GOLD analysis project Ga0214919, IMG submission 177994) | Freshwater microbial communities from Lake Lanier, Atlanta, Georgia, United States - LL-1503 | ecosystem: Environmental > Aquatic > Freshwater > Lake | place: USA: Georgia | collected...
GTGGCAGAGCATAGAAGTAAAAGCACTGAATTAGAGCGTATCAAAAACACAACGATTCAGCAAATGTGGTTAACAGAATTGGATATTCTTGAAAATGAATATAAAGAATATCAAAAAGAAAGAGCGCTGGCTCAACAAGGAGATGTTAAGACGACAAAGAAGAAGACAGTTACAAAAGTAACAAAAAAAGTGGTGAAAAAGAATGTAAATATGGTTATTGAGGAATAAAAATTTTATACATCTACAAATTTAATAAAGAAAATAAGTAAAAACTAAAATATAAAAATTTGTAAATAATTTATTTTTTTTTAAAACCATGGTTTCAATTCAAGTTGTCTATCGTTATTGCTTGTCATTACAGGGTGTGCTAGTGGAACAACTAATGTGCTAGCATCATCTACATATTTCATGTAACCTTGCGCTTCACTGTATACCTGTTGAATGCAATATTCTAAAACAACTTTATTTAGTTGAGTGATTTGTTGCTGGTAATTATTTGGTTGATTCGCTGAATATTGTAAAAACACACTTCTCATAACTATTTTTAAAGAATCACAATCTTGTGGACCAATCACGTATTGACCATTTGACCTATTATAAACACCAGCACGAATTCCGTTTTGTATTATTTGGATATTTTGTTGAGAAAAGAATGCTTGAGATAAAGGCGTTTGACTCCATAAACCTTCTGTAGCATTCCTAAATGTAACACATTGATTAGCAGGGATTTTATCATACATTTGAAATAAAGCTGAAGTGTTTGGTGTTTTAATGTCTATACGTCCATTTGTTGTTTTATTCATTTATATTACTCAAATAGAAAAAAATATATATTTAATTTATATGGAAGGATTTCAAAAAATAGTTCTTTACGCTGCTATTATAATACTGATTATTACTTTAGTTATTATTGGAACAACATTGACATACACTAAGAATGAACAATGGCCACCTATGGTTCCAGCATGCCCAGATTATTGGACAATTGATGGTTCTGGAAATAATGCTAAATGTATAAATGTAAAAGATTTAGGAACATGTCCAAAAACATCTGGCCAAAAACATTTAGTTATGAATTTTAATGATCCACAGTTTGTAGGTAGTCAAGGAAGTTGTAATAAATACAACTGGGCAACTAAATGCGGAATAAGTTGGGATGGTGTCACTTATGGCGTTAGTAATCCATGCCAAACAACAGTATAATTTTACAAAAATGGAAATTAAATCATATACATAATGATAATGAAAATATGAACACATTTTTATAAAATACTTCTAATAAGTAGTATTTTATAAACTTGGATTTGTAAAAAATCTACATAAAAAGAACGTTATTAAATATATAAAATGGAAGACTTAAATATAAATAAATTTCTTAATAGGAACGACAAAGCACAAAATATAAAAGAAATATTATATAATTTTGAAGCCAATAAAAATAATAATCTTTTTAAAAAAGGTATATACATTTACGGTGACCCTGGAACAGGTAAAACTACTTTTGTTACAAATATTTTAAAAGAATTGGACTATGATATTATTAAATATGACGCAGGTGACATACGAAACACGAATGTAATTGAAGAAATTACAAAGCATAATATGTCAGATAAAAATATTATGAGTTTATTTAATAAAAAGGTTAGAAAAATAGCGATTATCATGGATGAAATTGATGGAATGAATAACGGTGATAAAGGAGGAATTAATACTTTAATAAAATTAATTCGACCTAAAAAAACAAAAAAACAGAAATTAGAGGAAGCGACAATAAATCCTATTATATGTATTGGAAACTATAGAGTTGATAAAAAAATTAAAGAATTAATGAAAGTGTGTAATTCTGTTGAACTTAAAACTCCCACGCAAGAAGAAATTTCAATCATAATTAATTTAATGATTCCATTGGTCGACCAAAACACAAAAAATAAAATCAATAATTATGTTCAAGGTGATTTAAGAAAACTAAATAGTGTAATTACATTAAATAAGAATAAACCAGAATTATTCAATAGCGAAGCCATAGAAAATATATTACAGATAAAATCATATAGTGATGACACAAAAAAAATAACCAACAAACTGATTAATAATTATTATACTATGGGTGAGCATAATAACGTAATGAATGAAACGGACAGAACGAGTGTTGGTCTATTGTGGCATGAAAATATAATTGACGTTATTGAGAAATTTGATAAAAAAGAATCAATACCATTTTACATAAATCAAACGGACAATTTTTGTTTTGCTGATTATATAGATAGAATAACGTTTCAAAAACAAATATGGCAATTCAATGAGATGAGTTCATTAATTAAAACATTTAAAAACAATAAAATGTATCACGAGTATTTTCCAAAAAAACAACAAAATGCTGGGGAAATTCGATTTACTAAAGTGCTAACAAAATATTCTACAGAATACAATAACTCACTTTTTATACAAAAATTATGTCAAAAATTGGGTCTAGATAAGAAAGACTTATTCGGGTTTTTCATTGATATCAAAAATAAAAGAGATGATAATGATGTTATTAGTTTGCTTGAAAATTATGAAATAGGTAAATTAGATATCAATCGCGTTTATAGGTATATTGAAAAATACATTAAAGAAAATGCGACGGGTACCACAGATAAAGAAGCAGAAGAGGAGTACGATGAAGAAGCATTTGAAGAATCGTTATAAATTATTTTTACTGTTTTATAATTAGTATTTAATTTTTATAGTACTAATTATAACATTATAAAGTAATTGGTTAATTTATTTGGAACATATTTAATTTATAACTGTCTTTGCCAATCTTGGTATTGATTGATTCTTTACTTCATTCAAACGAGCGTTTCTTTTTCCCTCCCAATTTTGAATTATTTCTGGACTTACTTGACAATTCATATGTGACATATAATGTGTTGGACTAATGTAGAAAAATGTGCTTGAACCGTTTTTGCTGTTACACTCACCAGTAGCAAGCGAAACTTTGAAAAAAAGGTCTTCATCCTTAGAACCTACTAAATTTTTATAGTAGACGCCGGTTTCAGCATCTCTAATACATTTACCAGTTCCGTTTGAAGAATATAAGTCAATTTTAACATTTTTTCTTCTACCATCTGCTCGAATAATTTGTCTTGTAATAGTATTATAACCAATATCCATACTTTTGGTCTCTCCAATCATCGCTTTATGTTCATCATTTACAATAGCAATATCGTTTTTCTCATTTGGGTCGTAAAGGTCGCCGAAATACATTTCTATATAATATTCTTATTTGTCAATATCTCTTTAAACCATTTTTGACTGTATTTATAGTTAGAAATAGTTATATGTTGTTATATGTTGTTATATGTTGTTATATGTTAAACTATACATTTGATTTTTCTTCTTTGCGTTTTTCTATTTGAGCAGTAATAAGTTGTCTCATTTTATTTTCTAAATAAATTATTTTTTCATTTAGTTTTGAATTCTCCGTTGAGAGGTTTTGAATTATTTGTTTTTGCTCATTAAAATGTTGATATAATACTTGTGGGTTAGTACTCATCAGGTTCATCATATTTATCGCTTCTTGCTGTTCTTGCTGCGTTTTCATATGTTCAACCATTTGTTTCTCCCTCTCTACTTTTAGTTCTATTAACTGTTTTGTAACGTCTGGTTTATTTTTAGGTTGTCCTGGTTCATATGTTTCTAATATTTTTTCTATGTCTTCCATAAAAAATTTTAAAATATCCGTTTCTTTAACTAAATCAGACGGAAGTACTGGCGTATCATGTATATTAGGGTTCGGCATTTGTTTAAGTAACTCCTTTTTATCAAATGAATTATGATTATGTGAAAAAACAACAATCGTTTTCTTTGCTTCTAGTTGAACAAAAGGAATCGTATAATCCTTTAAAAATTTGCGCTCTTCCGCAACAGAAGATTTTTCGTCAAACCTTGTAGTTGCCAATAATTCACGTTTAAAAGCAAATGTTGCCGCTGTAGCGTGATTTGGACCATAAGGCCCGAATAAATACATTTTATTTATATGCTTGAAATAAATAAACATCGCACTAGAACCGGCACATAAAGCCTTAGAGTTTGTTAATGTTTTAACTGCGTGACTAATTCTTTCTGGTGGATAATAATCATCATCATCAATAAAAATAATTATATCTCCTGTGGCTTTGTCATTCAGTAAATTTCTTTTTTGTCCTAGTGTCATCTTTGTATCATATTTGAAGTATTTAACTTGGGGTATATGTGTGACTAAATCTTCTATCTTATCTGTTCCGTCATCAACAATCAACCATTCTATTTTGTCTTTTGGATACGTTTGGTGTTCATAACATTTTAACATCATCGGAATAAAAGGTCTTCGATTGAATGTTGGTGTACATAAAGTTACCGTTGGATATTTTGGCTGTTTTTTCTTATCTTTTCCCATTTATATAATTTATAATACACACTTATGTTTTAAGTTTTTTTTATTAAAATATGTTTACTTATTTTACTTATATTTTTTAATTCTCTGGTTAAACTTCCACCAGATTGATTGCCAAAAATTAAACTAGATAAAAAACCGTTTTTTTGTTTTGGTAAAGGTTTAACATCTGTTTTTGCCGCTTGTTCATAACTTACTACGGGGGATAATTTTTCTTCATTTATCGGTTTAAACATATCTATTCCTATAATTCCAAAATAAATTAGTGCTAATGTTATTATCGAGAATATACCGGGAACGGTTCCTAACTTTGTAAATGCCAAAAATGTCACATATATACTAAAAATACTCATAATTGGTATTTTATAATATTTAAATACGTCTTTTACTATTGCCAAAGAACCTATAGACTTACCATTCATTGTCCCTTTATATGCGTAACTTGAAAATAAACTCCATATTAATGATATAAATGCAAAAACAAATGAAAGAGGTAACCCAACAACAAGCAAAACAAACAACCATATTATTACTAACCATACGGCAATTCCATACTTGATAGGAGAAAAAACAGTTACATCATCAAATACAGGGTTTCCGGTTTCTGTTTCATTCGTGTTTGTTTTAAAGAACCATTTCATATTGTATAACCATAAGTATAGTAAATAAAACAGATTATATAAAAATATAAATGGCAATATTATAAAAAATAATATAGGTGCTAAAAATACGATTAAAGGTTCAGAAAATGTTTCGTTTAAGGTGTTAAAAACGTAATTTAAAATACTATAATTTGAATTAATTAACGATTCTAAGATTGAAAATATATAACTTGTAAAAAAATTAGCATTTGGGTTATTTTTATACTTGTGCAACATATCTAAAATTGCGTTTGAAGAATTATATTTATCATAAGGGAATGTTATTTTCTCAGATACTTGTCCCAGGTCAGTGTCTGTCACAAATACATTTGTTTCTATTTCTTTAATGACGGGTTTTGTTTCTGTATATGGATAAGCATTTATATCTGTTGGCATTATATTTGATTGCGCTACTTTACATGCGTATAATAATACACCACTTGTCGTAAAATAAACCAAGATAGCAAAAACCAAAACGATTACAGATATAATAAAACTCTTGGCACTTACATATAAATCATTAGAACCCTCGTTTTTTTTTTCGTTTTGTTTGTCATCAATAGTAGAAGTATCACTTGTGTCTGACATTACTTATAATAAAAAGATATAAAATTTTTGGTATATTTTTATTTACTAAAGGATATATTTTATAATTATTTTTAATATTATTTTATATTATATGGTCATAAACTTAAAACAATATAAAATTACATTTTTAATAGTCGGTTGTTTAATTTTATTTATATTAATATTTAAGTGGATAGAATATTTAACAAAAAATAAATATATTGTGGAATGTTTTACATCTGGAAATAATACTAATAATACTAATACTAATGCGAATAATAATCAAATGAATTCTTCTTCTACAAGTCATTCAGTAGATTTACCATTAAATTCTACAAGTAGTTGTTCCAATTTTTGCGGACCGACCGCTAGATGTTCTGTTACTGGACAACAATGCTTTGCCGATATAGATTGCCCCGGTTGCCAACCTTCTAAATCTTCACAAAAAACGAGAGACGGAAATTTTGTTCCGGGTAATGATGATGCCGGTAAACTAACTGTTGGGGTTACTCCTAATTATTCATCTTTAACAACCGGTTATGGAACACACGAAAAAATTATAACTTCAAATATGTATTCTAAACCTGCTATGCCTAATTTTGGTGTAAATGATTGGCAAGATGAATTTAATGAAGAAGAATCTCTTTTCGATAAAAGGTATAAACCACCTTCAGGACTTCAATTTATGTCGAATTATCCTGTAAGATATTCTTTAACAGGTCAATTTATTGATGATGGACCTTACGCTTCAAACGCTCCATTAAAGTAAAAAACCTTTACGATTTTATAGATTTATAGATTTTATTATTTAGAAGAAAATAATAACATCTGTTTCAAATTAATTAATAAATTTACTTTAAAAAAATAAATTAAACACCTTAATTTAAATAATATAATGAACACAAATTTACCTAATTTAGAAAAAAAAATAACAGAAGAACAATTGAAAGAACTATTGCATCAATTTTGTCACGTTAAAGCGAACAATGAAATATCAATAAATTATGAATATTTTAAACACGTAAATGTATTTATAGAAAAATCACAAATATTCAATTATTTAATTTACATTATACAAACCGTTTTGAAAAGTTTTGAGACTTTTACTGTTCACGCAAATATTAAAAAATTAACATTATTAGAAATAGACAAAAACAAAGAATTTATTTTCGAAATATCGAATGTTTTGAAAACCACGTTTAACGATAAATTAGACGTATGCTTTATTTATGAGGGGTCCTTTATTTTTAAACAAATATATAATTTATTGTCTACATTTATTGATAAAAGCACACTGAACAAAATACGTTTTTCATAATATTTATGTAATATATTTATCTATTATATTTATGTAGCATACAATAACCCGGCATTGCCACCAACAAACATTACACAATTTACTCTTTCTTCCATTAAATACATATTAAAGTTATAATCATAAATTCGCCATGTCGGTTTATTAATACCAACAATATCCCCCGTCGTTGGGTCACAAATAGTAAGCACTTGGGCATATGGGTCCACTGGAGGTATAATAGTCGTAAACTCAAACTGAATATTTGTGAAACGACTCATATTCATAGCACCTGAAGGTTGTGTCGATTTTTGGTCAGTATCTAAGCAAAAATTATAACAATACAAGCCAGAAGGTGCGCTACCAGACGTTCGCACAAATTTTTCTATAAAATTATAAACGCCCGCGGGTAATATGTTCTCTCTATATTGCCCGTCCATTAATATTCCTAATGCTACTAAAATATATTGAATGTTTTGTGGGTTATATATTCCAGTTGTATAAAGACCACTTAGGGTTCCATCTGGGTTTAATCCTGGACCTAATGTTGGAGGATTTGGTGGTGCTGGCGCTGGATTCGGAAAATCCCCCGCAGTTGTAGCAGGAGTAATGTCTTGAGGCATATAATTATATGGCCAATTGGTATAATTCGACCATTGGTTACGTAAATTTACGTCGCTTCTTTGGAAATAAAACATCCAACTGATAACCATACCAATAGAATCTAAATCAATCTTATTGGGTCCAGTAACATTGTAATATGGTTTCTCGTATATTTGTCGAAACATATACCTTTGCTCGTTTTTAGCGAAAATTTCGGCTTCGTCGTTTGATAGAAAACAATAAGTGCAATTTAAATTAATATCCGCATTCCAGTTGGTTCTAGTATCTACATAAGAGGTGGGACCTAATTTCTCATCTGGCGGTGTTTGTAAAAATCTATAAAACTGCATATAATTTTGATTAAAATTGGGTGCTACCACTGGATAATTATTTGTATAATCCATTACGTCGCGAATGGTAAACCATTCATTTATCGGTCTAAATGTAACGCTTATTTGTAATTCATTGTATTGAAGCGCAACCAAGGGAAAAGCCTGTTGCGTAACTAAATTAAACCATGCGCCAAGAGGGATATATAAAGTGCGTCCCATTATAGATGGTTGAGCACCAGCGGGACTTGTAGTATAATATGCGTTCGGATAAGAGTTTACGCGTGCTCCATAATTTGCGGGATCATTTAATTCAACCGTTTGACCAATCATTTGATTAAATAAATACAATTTTGTTCCGTTAAAATCTCTCTGTACTGATGATAAAAGATATTGTCCCGAATATTTTTGTAGTTGTTGATTCCCGCACGTAATAGTAATATTACTTATAATTTGAGCGCCAATATTCTCAATCCACTGGAATTCATATGGTGCCCAATCGGTGTATGCAGTTGAACCGTCAGGTTGTGTCACTGCTTGCGGAGGGATAATGGGACTCCAAATAGTCGGCAAATTGATAGATATGTAGCAGTCCATAAGAAGATCTGAATATCTCTTTACCTTGAATACAAATGTAGATTCTGTTGTGAGACCTAATGATGGGGTGCCCTCGAAATCCAGTCTAAAATTTTGCTTTCCAAAATTTGTGTATTTTTTATAAGTTGACTTCCAAAAAGTCTTACTGGGATTACCATTTAATATTATATTTTGTTGCCCAACAGCGACAAGATTCATTAGTCCACCGGCCATAATTAGTATATAATATACTTATTTTTTAATTCTTTATTTCATCATAATATAATTCAAATTCTCTTAATTTGTTTTTCAAATTGTTTTTCAATTTCTTCTTTCAAAATAAAAATTAAAAATTAAAAATAATATAATATATTAGATTAATGTCAACACCAACAACCGATTATTTAAGCACAATACAAAATATGGATGAATCATTTCAAACGTATCTTATTATAGCATTCATTTTAATAATACTTATCATTTTTATAGGTTATATGATTTACCTAAGCAAATTACAAAATAATGAATGTGATTTTATGAGTAATCTATATTCTAATGTTAACGGAAATATCAGTTCCATTAATTCAAATAATGCGGACTTTTCCGGAAACCTATATGATTACTACATTAAAACTGCTTATAATGCTTGTAGTGGCGGTTCATATAAAAACAGTTTTGTAGATATTTGTAATTTAAAATCAGTTCTAAAACAAGGGGTAAGATGTGTAGACTTTGAAATTTATTCTATCGACAATAAGCCTGTCGTTGCTACAAGCACTGATAAAAATTATTATGTTAAGGAAACATTTAATTCCGTAAATTTCGGAAATGTAATGGATACAATTGCGAATAATGCGTTTGCTAATGGCACGTGTCCTAATCCAACAGACCCGCTCATAATTCATTTAAGAATTAAGAGTAATAATCAAGATATGTACACTAAACTAGCAGAGATATTTAAGTCATATGATAATCTAATGCTTGGACCACAATATAGTACGAAAATTCTGGAGAAAATTTAGGAAGCATTCCTTTATTAACATTTAAGAATAAAATAATTTTAATTGTTGATAAAACGAATAATGCCTTTTTACAAAATGAGGACTTTTTAGAGTATGTTAATTTAACTAGTAACTCTGTATTTATGAGAGGTTGCGATTATTATAACATTAAGAATAATCAAGACGTTCAAGAATTAACAGATTTTAATAAAAAAGCAATGACAATAGTAATGCCTGATAACGGAATTGACCCGGCGAACCCAAGTGGACTGTTATGTAGAACATACGGTTGCCAAATGGTTGCTATGCGTTATCAAATGGTAGACAATTTTTTAGAGGAAAATGCTTCCTTTTTTGATGAATGTGGTTATGCGTTTTGTTTAAAACCGATTGATTTACGTTATCAACCCGTTACCATTCCAGATCCAAAACCACCAAATCCAGAATATTCATATGCTACGCGAACCGCTTCTACGGATTATTATAATTTTAAATTTTAGATATAACGACAAATTTATTTACGCGATTTAGTTAAAAACTTATGTAACCAAAAATATAATTTTGTTTACATATTATAAGAATGTCCAAAGATAAAAATAAAAATGTGTGTAAAAATTTATCTTTTGCAGAATGCGAATTAACTATTTTACGTATGGCTGTTGATAAAGCGGGTGAAAAAATGGGTAAACGTTCCGTAAATTCTCCAGACGTTCAAAACATTATAAATATTGTCGAGGATTTCATTAAAAGGAAAAACCTTATATGCTATGGTGGAACCGCCATTAACAGTATACTACCGGAAGAAGACCAGTTTTACAATAAAGACGTAGAAATTCCTGATTACGATTTTTTTTCTTTTGACGCTTTAAAGGACGCAAAGGAATTAGCCGACATTTATTTTAAAAAAGGCTTTACGGATGTAGAAGCAAAATCAGGTCAGCATCACGGCACCTATAAGGTTTTTGTTAACTATATTGCAGTGGCAGACATAACATATATACCCAAGGGCATTTTCAATGCCTTAAAAAAAGACTCTTTAAGGGTTGATGGGGTTTTATATGCGCCACCAAATTTTTTAAGAATGTCGATGTATCTGGAATTGTCTAGACCTGCAGGTGATATAAGTAGATGGGAGAAGGTTCTTAAAAGATTATTGTTATTAAATAAAAATTATCAAATAACGGACGTAAATTGCAATAACGTTGATTTTCAACGTAAAATGGCAAATGTCGAAAATCAAGAAATAATTTATGAAACAGTCGAAAAAGCATTAATAAATCAAGGGGTTGTGTTTTTTGGCGGATTTGCAAATGCGCTTTATTCCCAATACATGCCACACCAACAAAGACAAAAATTAGAACATTATGCGGATTTTGATGTTTTGTCAAATGACCCTGAAACAACCGCCGAAATAGTTAAAGAACGATTAATCGATAAGGGAATAAAAAATATTAAAATAATAAAGCAAGACGCAGTGGGAGAAATTGTTCCTGAGCATTATGAGGTTAAAATAGGAAAAGACTCTGTCTTATTTGCTTATAAACCAATCGGTTGTCATAGTTATAACGTTTTAATATCAAAAGGGAAAAAATTAAAAATAGCAACAATTGATACTATGTTAAGTCTATATTTGGCATTTTTATATGCCGATAAAGATTATTATAATCAGTTTATAGATAGAATATTATGTATGTCCAAATTCCTTTTTGACGTTCAACAAAAAAATAGATTACAGCAGAAGGGACTTTTACAACGATTTAGTATTATATGTTATGGACACCAAGACTCCATAGAAGAAATGAAAGCAGAAAAGGCTGCTAAATATAAAGAGTTAAAACAAAGTGGTAATAAAAAAGAATTAGAAGAATGGTTCTTAAATTATAAACCAGATGATATTAAAAATACACCTACTAAAGAGATTAAAACATATAAAAATAAAGAGAAAAAACCCAAGAAAAAAACAATAAAAAAAAGAGTTGTAAACCCATATGATAACAAAAGCAGGAAAAATAAAAAATGGCTATACTAATATGCGTTATACTAATAAAAATAATAAACCACCATTTATTATTTTTTGCGAATGTTACAATTCTTTAATTATTCTTCTTGACCCATTGTGCAAAACCCGGCAGGGCAATCCATTTCTGCTTCATTAAAATGAACATGTCGTGATTTACTGAAATAAAATTTGTAGATAAAATAACCACCAACAATTGCTAAAATAGCAATTCCTATATACATATACATTGTATAATCGAGAGGTTCACTATTATTGCTATTTGTATCAGACGACATAATATTTTTTAAATCAGGAAAACCACCTAATGAAAACTCTGAACTAGTAATATCAATATTGTCCATTTTAATAAAAAAATATTAATACTAAATAATTTAAACTTATAAAAACGAAAAATTATAAAAAACTAAAAATTAGAAACAATAATTTTCCAATAGTGTAACGTAAACGTCATAAAGTATTTTTGAAAATAATTTATATAAAAAGGTATCTTTCAAATCATCGGATATATATTTTTTTAAAATAATTATAATGTAAACTAAATAAATAATAAACATTTCCACTAAAGTTTTAAATTTGTTAAAACAAATGTCTAATGATCTCCAGTTTTTAACATAACTACACATAGACGTATTAGATTTTTTTATGAAGAATGAATGTATATCTAATAATCCAGAGAGGATTCTGTGAAAATTCGTTTTTTCATTTTTAACGTTTAGTAAATATCCCAGTTTGTCGTATCCATATAAATCCAAATGTAATATTTGTTTATTTTTTTCCTTATCAAAAATATAAGGATTTAATCCATCAATGTATTTATTTTTATGTAACAAAGTTCCATCAATTATAAATGGAAGAAAACAAGAATGAATAATAGAATTTATAATATCGTCTACATTTTTATAAGTGGATTTAACAACCTTTTTTCTTTTAAGTACGTTATTATAACTAATAAAAAGTTTTTTATTTACTTTTTTACATATGTCAACGGGTATATGTTTCCCTAAATGAATTTTTAGGTCTTTAACGATTTGAAGTTTATAAGTTTTTTTAAAATCTTTATTTACATTTTCATATAAATCAGACATTAGGTCTAATCTATCAATAAAATATAAAAAAGCAACTACAGAGCCAATGCTACACCCAGATATTCTCTCAATTTTAATGTATTTTCTTTTTTCCATTTCTTTTAAAAAATATAAGGCGCCAACTAAATAACTTCCATTAAACACACCACCATCCAATACTAAATCAATTGCCGATGGTTCTTTCACATTTTTAATATCGTCGGGCAAGTTATCAATTAGTTTTATTACATAATCATTAATCATTTAATTATTATAAATTTTTATTTACAAATTTATAATAAAACGTAAAAACTAAAAGAAAACCCTAAAACTCTTAGAAAACTCTAAAACTTAAAAAAAAGAACTAACACCAAAATAAAAATATTCTAAAATACCGAAAAATGGTTCGTGAGTTTATTGAGAGAATAAAATAATAAACTAAACAATACACTCGTAAATAGAAAACCATTAATATTCAAATTACCATCATTTGAAAAAAGAATAGGGAAATAACTAAATAAGAATTTTCTGAAAAATGGCAATTGAAATAAAAAATATAAAACGGCTAATAACAAAGGAACTTGTATTTCATTATACATATCATCTAATGAACTTTGTTGCTGATATTTTTTATTGTAATCATTCACAATATCAGGTGATTGTTCATAATTTTTAATATAGTCAGAATTTGGTTGAGATGGTGGTACATAATTTGGTTGTACTTGGGAATCTGTCAGGTGCGCCGTTGTTGTCATTGGTATATCTCTAGAGGGCAATTGGGTACTGCCATTAATGCTAGCCTGCTGAAGTCCACTAACTATTTGATTTATAGTTATTTGATCTAAAGAAACCCCTAAATTACCATTTTGTTGTTGATTTGATTGTTGCGTTTGAATCGACGCTTTTTCGTTTGCATTTAAAGATATGTTATTGCTAATTCCGCCGCCACCAACTGGGTCAATAGGTAAGTCTAAAATACTGGTTGATTCGCTCATAATTATTATAAAGAATGATTGATTATAATAATTACGCAAACATGAATAATTAAATATTATTTATTGTTTATTTATTGATTACTATTTATTGTTTATTGTCTATTATTGATTGATTGCTATTTATTGTTTGTTAATCGTCAAACGGAACAATTTTATGATTCGAATTACATTTAGTTGCTACCGATCTATACTTGACACATTTATTATCGGCATTTTTATATATTTTATCCTTAATTT
>Ga0214919_10008288_pt1 | contig 13741 bp, 11 predicted proteins | sample LL1503_MetaG_FD_177994 | JGI IMG/M metagenome (GOLD analysis project Ga0214919, IMG submission 177994) | Freshwater microbial communities from Lake Lanier, Atlanta, Georgia, United States - LL-1503 | ecosystem: Environmental > Aquatic > Freshwater > Lake | place: USA: Georgia | collected...
TTCCAGTTCCCAGTGATCTACGACACGATGACGGTGGCTGAAAACCTGGCCTTCCCGTTGAAGAACCGCGGCGTTGCGCCTGAGCGGATCAAGGCCAGGGTCGGCAAGGTCGCCGAGATGCTCGAGCTCAGCGGTCAGTTGAACCAGCGCGCCGCCGGGCTGGCGGCCGACGCCAAGCAGAAGATCAGTCTGGGCCGGGGCCTGGTTCGCGAGGACGTCTCGGCGGTGCTGTTCGACGAGCCGCTGACGGTGATCGATCCGCACCTGAAATGGCAGCTGCGGCGCAAGTTGAAGCAGATCCACCGTGAGCTCAAGCTCACGCTGATCTACGTCACCCACGACCAGGTCGAGGCGCTGACCTTCGCTGACCAGGTGGTGGTGATGACGCGCGGCCGCGCGGTGCAGGTGGGCTCGGCCGATGCGTTGTTCGACCGGCCCGAACACCAGTTTGTGGGTCACTTCATCGGCTCGCCGGGGATGAACTTCCTGCCCGCCGTGCTGCTGCCCGCCGCGCCCGCTGGCGCTGTCACGTTGGGCGTGCGACCCGAGTACGTGACGCTGGCGCGCGAGGGCGACGCTGGCGCGCTGCCAGCCCAGGTGCTGCAAGTTCAAGACGTCGGAACCTACTGGCTGGTGACGGCGCAGATTTCATCGAGTGCGCTCCAAAATTTAGTTAGGATGCGACTCGCGCCAGAGGCCAATCCGCCGCGCCGCGGCGATGCAGTCTGGCTCGGTCTGCTCGGGCCGCGCAGCTGCTGGTACCGCGCTGACGAGACCTTGATCAGCGAGGTGAACCCATGAAGCCGGTGAATCAAAAAGCCTGGTGGCTGGTGATGCCGGTGTTTCTGTGCGTCGCGTTCTCTGCGGTGCTGCCCTTGATGACGGTGGTGAACTACTCGGTGCAGGACATCATCTCGCCTGAGCGCCGGGTCTTTGTCGGCACCGAGTGGTTTGCCTCGGTGATGCGCGACCCTGACCTGCACGAGGCGCTGCTGAGACAGATCACGTTCTCGTTGTCGGTGTTGGCGGTCGAGATTCCGCTCGGCATTCTGCTGGCCTTGGCAATGCCCGCCACGGGTTGGAAGTCCAGCGCGGTGTTGGTGCTGGTGGCCTTGTCGCTGCTGATTCCGTGGAACGTGGTCGGCACGATCTGGCAGATCTTTGGCCGCGCCGACATCGGCCTGTTGGGCGCCACACTGCAAGGCCTGGGGCTCGATTACAGCTATACCGGCAACGCCAGCCATGCCTGGCTCACGGTGTTGGTGATGGACGTCTGGCACTGGACGCCTTTGGTGGCTTTGCTCGGTTATGCCGGGCTGCGCAGCATCCCCGATGCCTATTACCAAGCCGCGCGCATCGACGGCGCCAGCAAGTTCGCGGTGTTTCGCTACATCCAGTTGCCCAAGATGCGTGGCGTGCTGATGATCGCGGTGCTGCTGCGCTTCATGGACAGCTTCATGATCTACACCGAGCCTTTTGTACTGACCGGTGGTGGCCCAGGCAACGCCACCACCTTTCTGAGCCAGTACCTGACGCAAAAAGCAGTGGGCCAGTTTGACCTCGGGCCTGCGGCAGCTTTCTCGTTGATTTATTTCCTGATTATCCTGCTGATGTGCTTCATCCTTTACAACTGGATGCAGCGGGTGGGCACGGCGGACAAAGCGGAGGTCGGTCATGGCTGAGCCCAGGTTTCAAAAGCGCACCGTCTTCCTGATCGTCTACCTGGTGTTTGCAGTGTTGCCCATCTACTGGATGATCAACATGAGCTTCAAGACCAACGAGGAGATCCTGGCCAGCTTCACATTGCTGCCCAAGCACTTCACCTGGGCCAATTACAAGCTGATCTTCACCGACGTCTCCTGGTACTCGGGCTACATCAACAGCCTGATCTACGTGGCGATCAACACTGTGATTTCGCTGCTCGTCGCGTTGCCCGCAGCCTATGCTTTCAGCCGCTACAGCTTTCTCGGTGACAAGCATCTGTTCTTCTGGTTGCTGACGAACCGGATGACACCGCCAGCGGTGTTCCTGCTGCCTTTCTTTCAGCTCTACACCACGCTAGGGCTGATGGACACTCATTTCGCAGTGGCGATGGCGCACCTGGTGTTCAACGTGCCCTTGGCGGTCTGGATACTGGAAGGATTCATGAGTGGCATACCTCGTGAGATCGATGAGACTGCGTACATTGATGGCTATTCATTCCCGCGCTTCTTCCTGACCATTTTCGTACCACTGATCAAGGCCGGCATCGGCGTGGCGGCTTTCTTCTGCTTCATGTTCAGCTGGGTCGAGTTGCTGCTGGCGCGAACGCTGACCAGCGTCAACGCCAAGCCCATCGTCGCGGTGATGACGCGCACTGTGAGCGCCTCCGGGATGGACTGGGCGACCTTGGCTGCGGCCGGCACGCTGACCATCGTGCCCGGTGCGATCGTGATCTGGTTCGTGCGGCATTACATCGCCAAGGGCTTTGCGATGGGGAGGGTGTGATGTTCGAGTGGATGGCATGGACCCTGCCGGTGGCAGTGTTTTTTGCTTGTGTCGGGCTGATGCTGATCGGCATGACGTATTGGGAAATCAAGTCGCCCACGGTCGAGCGGCGCGGCTTTCTGCCGATCGCCACCACCCGAGGCGACCGTCTGTTCATCGGCCTGCTCACGGCGGCTTACATCAACCTGGGTTTTGTCGGGCTGGCCGGCAAGCTCGCCGAGTGGCTAGCCCTCGATGCCGAGCCCAGCGTGTGGATTAGTTTGGTGTTGTCGATGCTGGCATTGGCCTGGATCATGAAAAAAGCTTGAGAACCGAGTTACACAGGCACCCGGCCCGGCGCTTCCCCGGGGCCGCGTTGATCCGCTCCGGGTCGTTCGGGGAAGCACCACCAGAGGAGATGAAATGAAGTTGCGCTACACCGCTTTGGGCTTGGCCGCGATGATCGCGGTTGCCAGTCCTTCCTGGGCCGACGAGGCTGCTGCGAAAAAATGGATTGATGCCGAGTTCCAGCCTTCGACGCTGAACAAGGACCAGCAGCTCGCCGAGATGAAATGGTTCATCGAAGCCGCCAAGAAGCTGCAGGCCAAGGGCGTCAAGGAAATCTCGGTCGTGTCCGAGACCCTGACGACGCATGAGTACGAGAGCAAGACGCTGGCCAAGGCCTTCGAGGAGATCACCGGCATCAAGGTCAAGCACGACATCATCCAGGAGGGCGATGTGGTCGAGAAACTGCAGACCTCGATGCAGTCGGGCAAGTCGATCTATGACGGCTGGATCAGCGACTCCGACCTGATCGGAACGCACTACCGTTACGGCAAGATCATGAATCTGACCGACTACATGACGGGTGCAGGCAAGGACTTCACCAACCCCGGTCTGGACCTGAAGGACTTCATCGGCACCAGTTTCACGACAGCGCCGGACAAGAAGCTCTACCAGCTGCCCGACCAACAGTTCGCCAACCTGTACTGGTTCCGCGCTGACCTGTTCGCCAAGCAGGACTTGAAGGACAAGTTCAAGGCCAAGTACGGCTACGACCTGGGCGTGCCGCTGAACTGGAGTGCCTACGAGGACATCGCGGCCTTCTTCAGCGAAGACGTCAAGACGATCGACGGCAAGCCGATCTACGGCCACATGGACTACGGCAAGAAAGACCCGTCGCTGGGCTGGCGCTTCACCGATGCCTGGCTGTCGATGGCCGGTACCGCCGACATCGGCATCCCCAACGGCATGCCGGTCGACGAATGGGGCATCCGCGTGGGCGCCGACAAGTGCACCCCAGTGGGCGCCTCGGTGTCTCGCGGCGGCGCCACCAACTCGCCGGCGGCGGTCTATGCGTTGACCAAGTACATCGATTGGATGAAGAAGTACGCGCCCAAGGAAGCCACCGGCATGACCTTCGGCGAGTCTGGTCCTGTGCCCGCGCAAGGCCAGATCGCGCAACAGATCTTCTGGTACACCGCTTTCACCGCCGACATGGTCAAGCCGGGTTTGCCAGTGGTCAACGCCGACGGCACGCCGAAATGGCGCATGGCGCCCGGCCCGAACGGCCCGTACTGGAAGCAGGGCATGCAGAACGGCTACCAAGACGTCGGTTCTTGGACCTTCTTCAAGAGCCATGACGCCAACAAGGTGGCAGCGGCCTGGCTTTACGCCCAGTTTGTGACGGCCAAGACCACGTCGCTGAAAAAGTCGATCACCGGTTTGACCTTCATCCGTGACTCGGATATCCGCCACGACTACTTCACGCAGAACGCGGCCAAGTACGGTGGTTTGATCGAGTTCTATCGCAGCCCGGCGCGGGTGGCCTGGACGCCGACTGGCACCAACGTTCCTGACTACCCGAAACTGGCGCAGCTGTGGTGGAAGAACGTGGCGCAGGCGGTCACGGGTGAAAAGACGCCCCAGGGTGCGATGGACAACCTGGCCGAAGAGATGGACCAGGTGATGGGCAGGCTCGAACGCGCGGGCATGACGCATTGCGCACCCAAGCTCAACCCCAAGGGCGATCCGAACAAGTACTTGAGCGACAAGGGCGCGCCTTGGAAGAAGCTGGACAACGAGAAGCCCAAGGGCGAGACCATCGCCTATGACACGCTGCTCAACGCCTGGAAGTCGGGCAAGGTCAGATAAGGCGCAAGCCGTCATCTGACATGAGCCCTGTCGAGGGCTTGGCCGCGCGGCGCCTGTGACAGGCCCGCGCGGCCGGTTTCAGGCCGCTGCGGCCAGCGGTTGCGCGACCTGATCGAGCGCACGATCCAGATGCTCGACGCTGCGCTCGATGTTGGCCAGCTTGTCGAGTCCGAACAAGCCTATGCGAAAGGTCTTGAAGTCGGCCGGCTCGTCGCACTGCAGCGGCACGCCGGCGGCGGTCTGCAGGCCCAGACCTAGCAAGGTCTTGCTGCTGCTCAGGCCGGCGTCATCGGTGTAGCTCACGACCACGCCCGGGGCTTGGAAGCCCGGTGCTGCGACGCTCTTGTAGCCCTTGCGCGCCAGCAGTGCGCGCACTGCGTCGCCCAGCGTTTGTTGTTGCGCGCGAGCGGTCTCGAAACCCCGGGCCTGGGTCTCCTGCATCACGTCGCGCATCCGCGTCAGTGCGTCGGTCGGCAGCGTGGCGTGGTAAGCGTGGCCACCGGCTTCGTAGGTCTCCATGATCTGCAGCCACTTTTTCAGGTCGCAGGCAAAGCTGGTGCTGGTCGTGGCGTCGATGCGAAGCCGTGCTGCTTCGCTGAGCATCACCAGCGCGCAGCAGGGCGGTCCGCTCCAGCCTTTTTGCGGCGCGCTGACCAGCAGGTCGACGCCGATGGCCGCCATGTCGACCCAGATCGCCCCAGAGGCGATGCAGTCGAGTACGAACAAGCCACCCACTGCATGCACTGCGTCTGCCACTGCGCGCAGGTAGTCGTCGGGCAGGATCATGCCCGCGGCAGTCTCTACATGCGGCGCGAACACCAGGTCGGGGCGCTGGTCGTGGATCGCTGCCACGACCTCGGCGATGGGTGGCGGCGCGAAAGCCGCTTGGTGTTGGTTCGAGACGCGGCGCGCTTTCAGCACGATCGACTCGGCGGGGATCTGGCCCATCTCGAAGATCTGGGTCCAGCGGTAGCTGAACCAGCCGTTGCGTATCACCAGGCATTTCTTGCCTGTGGCGAACTGACGCGCCACGGCTTCCATGCCGAAGGTGCCGCTGCCGGGAACGACCACAGCCGAATGGGCACCGTAAGCAGTCTTGAGCAAGGCCGAGATGTCGCGCATCACGCGCTGAAACTTCTGCGACATGTGGTTGAGCGCACGGTCGGTGTAGACCACCGAGTACTCAAGCAAACCATCGGGGTCGACATTGGGCAACAGGCCGGGCATGGGGGCTCCAGGTTGAAGGACGGTGCTGCAAGTCAGCGCCGTGTTGGACATGGGAGCGTCGAGCTTAGCACCGGCGTCTAGGCCGAGGCTTGCGCAAAAGCGGATGCACTGCAATCGGATCCGGGCTTTGTCCTGCCGGTTCCATCCAATCCGCGATAGCTGGCGCTTGCTGCCGTCACCTTTATGGCTTTCGCATTTCTAATAATGATAGAATTAATGTGAAGTTTTTATGTTTTTAAGCAGGTAAAGTTGTAGAGCTGTTGATGCTACCGGAGGGTCGATGAAGAATTTTTTGGGTGTGTTGGGTGGCATGGGCCCTTTGGCGACGGCTGATTTTCTCAGCAAACTGGTGGAAAACACTTCGGCACAAACTGACCAGGCGCACATCCCCGTACTGCTTTACGGCGATTGCACGATCCCGGATCGCACGCAGAGCATCCTTGGCAAAGGTGCATCGCCACTGCCGAAATTGCTGGAAGGGATAAGGTTCCTCAGCCAGGCCGGCGTCGGGGCCATCTGTATTCCATGCAACAGCGCGCATCGCTGGTACGAGGAGATGGTCGCCGCCTCCGCGGTGCCGGTGTTTCATATCGTCAAAGCCAGCGCTGAGCAGGTGCACAAGAAGAATCCAGACGTGAAGACGGTGGGCGTCTTGTCGACCTTCGGGACCCATCAGATGGGGATGTACCGCAGCACCCTCAAAGACATGGGTTTTGCCGTGCTCACGCCCACCGACGAGGAGTTCGAGCGTCTGGTCTCGCCAGGCATCGCGCTGATCAAGGCCAACAAGTTGCCCGATGCGGAGGTGGTTTTCGCCGAGGCCGCCGCCTTGCTTGTAGCGCGCGGGGCTGAGATCATCATTCTCGGTTGCACCGAAATCCCCATCGGCATGCGCCAGCAATGCAAGGCCAATCCATTGCAGTTCGTCGATTCGACTGACGCGCTGGCGCTGTCTGTCGCCGCGTTCTTCGCCTGACATTACCGGTTGCTGCGAATGAACATTGCGACGCTGGCACGCCAGACCTCGGCAGGTGCGATTGTTGGCCTGAGCGCGGTGATCTATTCGATCTCCTACGGCGCGCTGCTGTTCTCGGGGCCGTTGGTCGGGTACGTGGGTTTCGGCATCACGGTGGCCTTGATCACCGCCATCATCGGTGCGCTGTTCGGCATGTTCTCGGAAGAGGGCACGTTCATCAGCGGCCCGGATTCGAACACGATATCGGTGATGGCCGGCACGATGGCGGCGCTGGGATCGCTCGGACTGTCTCAGGCGTCTAGCCTGGGCCTGCGTCTGGATGCGAGCCCGGCCTCATTGGGCGCTGCGGGGCAGGCCGGGTCGGCGAACCTGGACCTGGCCATGGAAGCCATCTTCGTCACTAGCTGCGTTTGTGCACTCGCGTTCTACGCGCTGCCCAGGCTCAAGCTCTCGGGCCTGGTGCGTTACATCCCGTTCTCGGTCATGGCCGGCTTTCTGGCCTCGACCGGTTGGTTGATGTGCAGTGGTGCGCTCAACATCATCTCCGAGACGCCGCTCACGATGGCTGGACTGAACAAGCTCGTCGCCAACCCCTATCGGCCGGAGCTCTTGTTCGGCATTGCGGTGGTGGCGACCTTGTACTCGCTGGCGTCTCGCATCTCCAGCGCGCTGTTGATTCCGCTGGTGATGGTCGTCGCAACGCTCGCAGCGAATCTAGGGTTGGCGAGCGAACTCTGCGACCCTGAGTGGTGCCGTCGTGAAGATTGGTTCTTCGCCGGGCTCCAGGACATGGCATGGCAACCGCCCTGGGCGCTGGACTTCAGCGTCGCGCACCTCAAGATACTGCTGCAGTACCTGCCATCTATGCTGGTGGTGAGCTTTGTCGGACTGCTGACGATCCTGTTGTCGCTTGCAAGCCTGGAACTGAACTATCAAAAAGAGTTCGACCTCGATCATGTGCTCAAGACCCACGCCGCGTCAGCTGGCGTTGCCGCGCTGCTGGGTGGTTTTGTCGGCATCATCTCGATTGGCAGGACGACGCTGAATCAGAAGGTTGGCGGCGGTGCAGCCGCTGGCGTCATCGCCGCGCTGATCTGCTTGGCGGTGTTGTTCGGCGCAGGTGGCGCGATCGCTTACGTGCCCAAGGCGGCGCTGGGGGGCTTGGTGCTCTACCTGGGCCTGAACATGATCAAGCAGTGGCTTTGGGACCAGCGCCATGTCGCGTCCAGGCTTGAACTGGCGCAGATCGCGCTGATCCTCGGCCTGGTGGCGAACTACGGCTATCTCGTGGGTTTTGGCGCCGGCCTGGTGCTGGCCTGCGTCATCTTCGTCGTCACCTATAGCCGCTTTCCATTGACCAGTCTGGTGACCGACTTGTCCTTGTTCTCGAGCTCGGTGGTCCGCGCGAGTCACCAGGTGGAAGCCATCAGAGCCAGCGGGCACAAGACTGTGATCTACCGTCTGAGCGGCTACGTGTTCTTTGGCTCCGCGAGCAAGATTGACCTGTTGTTCCAGGGCATGGACATCGACCAACTCGAAGGTGTCGTGCTCGACTTCAGTGACGCCAGCGGCGTCGACCGCTCGGCCATCGGCGTGTTTCAGCGCATCCTGCGCCGCTACAGCGACCGAGCCTTGCAGTTCTACTTCGTGCACTCGCGCAGCAACAAGGACGACCTTCTCTCGATCTCGCTGGATGCCGCAGCGAGCAAGAACATCCATTACTTTCCTTCGCTAGACCGCGCGCTTGAAGCCGCAGAAGTGGCCTTGATCAGCAAGGTGGACAAGGACCATGTCGAAGACTCTTGCTTCGAATTCTTGCCAGACGACGCCGATCGGCAAACGTTTCTCGGCTATTGCGAGTCTAGGCAAGTCAACAAGGATGAAGCGCTGTGCCACGACGGCGACTTGTCCGATGCGATCTATTTTGTCGACGATGGCAGCTTTGACATCATCAAAGTCATAGGCGATGCCCGACTGAGGTTGGCGAAACTGAGCAAAGGGGCGATGGTCGGTGAGATGGCCTTCTACACCGGCGGCGCAAGAACAGCGTCGATACTGGCGGTGGTCGAGTCCAACGTCCACATCCTGCACAAGGATTCGCTGGTCAGGATGCGTTCAGAGCACCCCGCGCTCGCGACGAGCTTCGACCGGATGGTGATCTGCAAGCTCGCTGGATCATTGGCCAGGACCAACAAGCTGATCGCGACCTTGAGCTGATTGGCCAGCGCCCTTCAGGCCGTGACTTGTTGAACGCAGCGCCGATGTGCCTGGCCGCCGACGGCGTTCGCTGACCTGACGCTTAGCGAGCGCCGCTTTTCCACCGCAGGTCGTCCAGAAAGACTTCGGCATTGGTCTTGGCCTGCTGCCATTTGTCCTTCGGCAGTGTCGGGATGATCAGGTTCAACTCGTCGGTCGCGCTCTGGATCTTGAGACCTCTGGCCGCCCACAGCCAGTTGATCGCTTTTTCGATATTGAACGATGAGCTTGCCTTGTCGGTGTAGATCTTGCCAAGCTTGAAGGCCGCTTCTCCATCCATTCGAGCCGCACTGCGTTCGAGCGACTCGATCTCTTTCTCGTAATTCTTGACTTCCGGGGCCTGTTTTTTGGCTGCCGTGACAGTGCGGGTGGCGCCTTCGATCTTGATCGCCCAGACCTGGATCGGGTCCGAGATATTCTTGAGTTCAACCTCGCCGCGGTCTTCGAAGGCTACATTCTTGATCTTGCGGTGAACGACACCGTAGAGCTCAGCCCCGATCGCCACACCGCCTTGGTCTGCGATGCTCTCAAGCCGCGCTGCGAGGTTGATGCCGTCGCCCAGCAAATCGCCGTTGTCCAGGATATAGACCTCGCCCAGATTCATGCCGAAGCGCCAGCGCATCGTCAATTTACCTGGCACCTTGTTTCTGGCATGAAACTGGTTTTGGCACTTGATCGCAAAATCGATGGCGCCAACCGGGCTGTCGAACTCTGCGAGCACCGCATCGCCGGCCGTGTTGAAGATCCGCCCGCCATGCGACTGGATCAGCGGGTCCATGATCTTGCGGCATTCCTGAAGTGCGACGATGGCGGCAAGCTCATTTTCTCCAATCAGTTTGCTATAACCGCAAACATCGGAGGCCATGATGGTTGTTAGTTTGGAATTTGGGGTCATTTTAAATTCTCATCTGTACTAAAAAATCTAGATTCTGCAAGTGCTCGCCAGCGCCAGACCGTCGTCGTGCCTGCCCGCACGGAAGCGGCTGCTCAAGCGGCAGGGATCTTGCCGAGACCGAAATTCTTGCGAATCATACCGCTGAACTTGACTCGGTTCAGATGGACTCTAGGCGCGACAAGATTGTTGCTCGCGGGGATGTCCACATGGGTAAAACATAGGGTTGAAAAACAACGGCCAAAATATTTACCTAAATATATTTACCAAAAAATTTCGCTGTGACTATAGCACAACATTTTATTCTTGTCAATACCGGCGCGGATATATTATATATTCAATATGTCCGCTGCTGTCGCCACCCCGCAGTCGTTATCATGCCAGCCCGCAGCGGGCACGCAGGTGTGAAAACCCTCGGTCGACTTGCCGCTCCAGCGCGGGCTGCGAGTGCTTGGCCGTGTGAGTGCCGCGACCGCATCAGCGCGGAATGGCTGGCGCTGATCAAAGCCTGGCAGATCCGAACTCCTTAGCGGTCGCGCTAAACTGAGGTAGACCATGTCGTCCCATATTGAGCCTGTCGATCCAGCACAGCAGCGTTTGTTTGCCGGCCTCGTCACGGGTGTCGATTTGACCCGTCGACTGTCGGACCATGAAGTGGCCGGTATCCATGCGGGCATGGACCGCTTCGGCGTGCTGGTGTTCAGGGGCCAGCGACTCGACGACGAGCAGCAGATTTCTTTCAGTCGCCAGCTTGGGCCGCTCGAGCAGGCGACTGGCGACATTGCAGCGCCGCAGGATCGCCGCGTGAGCATGGAGGTCAACGACATATCCAATCTCGACAAGCACGGCGAGTTGCTGCCGCGAGACGACCGCCGTCGTTTGTTCGGGCTTGGCAATCAACTCTGGCACTCGGACAGCTCGTTCAAGCAGGTGCCGGCGAAGTATTCGCTGCTGTCGGCGCGCAAGATTCCGGCCAGCGGCGGCAACACCGAGTTCGCCGACATGCGTGCGGCCTACGATGCTCTGGACGCAGCGACACAGCGCGAGGTCCACGACCTCATCTGCTCGCACAGCCAGATCTTCTCGCGCGCAATCCTGGGCTTTGACGACTTCAGCGATGCCGAGCGCGAAAAATGGGCGCCAGTGCGCCAGCGCCTGGTTCGGCGTCACCCCATAACCGGCAGGCTCTCGCTCTACCTCGCCAGCCATGCGGGCGGCATCGAGGGCTGGCCGGTGCCGGAAGCGCGGGCCTTTCTGCGCGACCTGACCGAGCATGCGACCCAGCGCCAGTTCGTCTACGCCCATGTCTGGCAGCCCTGGGACCTGGTGATCTGGGACAACCGCGTCACGATGCACCGGGCTCGCCGCTACGACCCGTCCCAGGTTCGTGACATGCGCCGCACCACGCTGAGCAACGAAGTGTCTAGCCTGGACCAAGCGCCCTGAAGGTCGCTTCGCACTGAGCGCCCCAAGGCCGGCCGAAGCCGGCCGCCCGCCGTGGGGATCAAGCCGCAAAGCCACATTTGCTTGAGAGCCGAGCAGCGCCGTTCAGGCGCTGGCGCGCGGCGCTGCCACTGCGTTCGGCACGAGCACCTGCCCGTCGCTCGCAGCGCATGCCACGGGCACAATGACGGCGCATGCTGCACCGCGGCAACCGGGTATTCCCCCCCCGGGGCGGTGCCAGAAAGGATAGATCGATGAGTTCCCACACCAGCCCCAGCGCAGCCCAAAGCCGCGCGGCGGTGACCCTGCCCAAGCTGCGCGAGATGCGAGCGCGTGGCGAGAAGATCGTCATGCTCACCTGCTACGACGCCACTTTTGCCCAAGTGCTCGATGAGGCCGGTGTCGACACGTTGCTGGTCGGCGACTCGCTGGGCAATGTGCTGCAGGGCCGCAGCAGCACCTTGGCCGTGACCTTGGCCGACATGGCTTACCACACAGAATGCGTCGCTCGGGCGCAAACAGCGGCCTGGCTGGTCGCGGACCTGCCTTTCGGCAGCTACGAAGGCGGCAAGGGCCAAGCACTGGACGCCGCCGTCACGCTGATGCGCGCCGGCGCACGAATGGTCAAGCTCGAGGGCGGTGGCTGGACCGCGGAGATCGTTGCCCACCTGGTTGCGCGCGGCATCCCCGTCTGCGCCCACCTTGGCTTGACGCCGCAGCGCGTGCATGCGCTCGGCGGCTACCGCTTGCAAGGCAAGGACGCCGACGCGGCGTTGCTGATGAAGCGCGAGGCGCGTGAGCTTGCCGAGGCCGGCGCCGCGATGATGGTGCTCGAGATGGTGCCTGGCGCGCTGGCCGCTGAGTTGAGCGCCGAGAACCCCGAGTTGATGACCATCGGCATCGGCGCCGGTGCCGCCACCGCCGGCCAGGTGCTGGTGCTTCACGACATGCTCGGCCTGGGCGGCGGCCGCAAGCCGCGATTCGTCCGCAACTTCATGAACGAAGGCGGGTCGATCGCGTCGGCCATCACGCGCTATGTCGCTGCCGTCAAGGACGGCTCATTCCCCCAGGACGGCGTTCACACCTACTGACATGCAGGTCATCCACTCCCTCGCCGAACTGCGCGCCGCGCTCGCAGGCTCTGCCACGACGGCGTTCGTGCCCACGATGGGCAATCTCCATGAAGGCCACTTGGCGCTGGTGCGACAGGCGCGCCAGCTGGGCTCGCCGGTCGTTGCCAGCATCTTCGTCAACCGGCTGCAGTTCCTGCCGAACGAGGATTTCGACCGCTACCCGCGCACGCTGGCGCGCGATTGCGCGTTGCTCGAAGGCGCAGGCTGCGACATCGTCTTCGCGCCTGACGAGGCCGAGCTCTACCCCGAGCCGCAGACCTACAAGCTCACGCCGCCTGCGGCCATCGCCGATCTGCTCGAAGGCGAGTTCCGCCCGGCGTTTTTCACCGGCGTTTGCACGGTGGTGCTCAAACTTTTCAACTGCGTGCAGCCGGCGGTGGCCTTGTTCGGCCAGAAGGACTACCAGCAGCTGATGGTGATCAGCCAGATGACGGCGCAGCTCGCGCTGCCCATCCGCGTGATCGGCTCACCGACGGTTCGCGCGGCCGACGGTCTGGCGCTGTCTTCGCGCAATGCCTATCTCAGTGCGACCGAGCGTGCCGAGGCGGTGGCGCTGCCGCTGGCGTTGCAATCGATCGCCAGTGCGCTGCGCTCAGGCGCGACCGACCTCGCCGCCGTCGAGCTTGCCCGGGCCGACGCGCTGCGCGCGCGTGGCTGGCAGCCCGATTACTTGACCGTGCGCCGCCGCAGCGACCTGCTCGCGCCCAGCGCTGGTGACCTGGCCGGCCGTGCCCCATTGCTGGTGCTGGCAGCGGCCAAGCTGGGTGCGACGCGCTTGATCGACAACCTCGAATTTGATTGGTGAGGGGCGTCGGCAGCGCGGTCAGCTGGTCACCACCGGCCGCCGCTTGTCGGCATGGGCACGGGCATGTGGGCAGCGCTGGGCATCGTCTCCGCGTTGTTGGCGCGCAGCAGTTCCGGCCTGCCGGTCTCCTTCGATGGGGCTAGGCGAGCGCCGACCTCGGCTGCGCCAGCCTGGGGCGAACACAATCATCACTCCACTTTGCGCATCAAGGCAAGACATGACGAACGCTTCCACCTTTCCGGCTTACCAAACGCTGGCCTTAGAACAAGACGGCGACGGCGTGCTGACCGTCACGCTGAACCGTCCGGACAGGCTCAACGCGATCAACACCCAGATGGGGCGCGACACGCTGGACCTCTGGACCCGGCTCGCGGCCGAGCCTGGTGAGG
>Ga0214919_10008289_pt1 | contig 13741 bp, 14 predicted proteins | sample LL1503_MetaG_FD_177994 | JGI IMG/M metagenome (GOLD analysis project Ga0214919, IMG submission 177994) | Freshwater microbial communities from Lake Lanier, Atlanta, Georgia, United States - LL-1503 | ecosystem: Environmental > Aquatic > Freshwater > Lake | place: USA: Georgia | collected...
TCTCGTGCACGTCGAGTTTTCGACTTGTGCGTTTCATCTCATTAGTTAGGTTCACCACCAGTTAATGGTGCGTGTATTCGTTATGCCCCGCTAGAGTGCGGGGCGTGTCAACATCAAAAGAACAGATCCTTATAGACCGTCGCTATGCGGCCGTCTTGTCAACAATCTCAGATGATTCGCTTGCCGAATTGGCGAGCAAACTTCCCGAGAAGTTGCGGGATCCATTTGCTAAAGTCGCCGGCTTACCAGCCGGCGCACTTAGTACCAAAGATGGCCTCGGAACCAAAATTCGTAAAGGCTTCGTTTCGCGAAAGTCGTTTATCGATGTGGGTATTTTGCTCAGCGAACCTTGCACCGAGCATTGCATCGAGGCACTCGGCAGCGCCGCTGATGACCCGAACATAGAACATTTGCGTTCAACTTTGCCCGACGCGATCGAGAAGTTCGGTCTAGATGCAACTCGACTGATGGCGATTCAATACTCAGCAAGTTTGAATGGATTCAAACAGTTGATTATGCAAGACGAGCGATTCATGGTGCCCAAGACTGGCAACACTATTGCTGCTTCTGCATTAATTGCAGCCAAACCAGACACGGCCGAAAGTCAAGAAAAGCGCCGAGCGCGACGAGAGCGTCAAGAAAAAGAACGTGAGACAAAACGCGTTGCTGAACTTCAGCGACGAAAAGCCCGTAACCGGGTTTAACGATGGCTTCTGCGCGTTTAGGGTGTATTGAAGGTCGCGCAGTTTTCATAAATACTTCGCTGACTGGATACGTCGACGTTGAAAAAGTTTCTGGTGGCAAACTGCCAAGCGACCCAATGGCATGCTTCGAGCACTGGGATGAAGTTTGCAAAGTTGCAGCAAACTTAAGCCAATCAGATGAGGCAAGTGCAACTGCACTTAATGTCAACAAACTTGAATGCCCCGTGCCAAGACCTCGTCAGATTTTCGCGATCGGCATCAACTACAAAGCCCATGCTGCCGAAATGAATAATCCGCTTCCAAAAGAACCGCTAGTTTTTACAAAGTTTCAGAGTTCGCTGAATAGCCCGAATGGTGCACTGATACTCGTTGGCGCAGAGTGCGACTTCGAAGCAGAACTTGTGGCCGTCATTGCCAAAGGTGGTCGAAATATTTCAGTCGACACGGCATGGAGCCATGTTGCAGGTTTATGTGTCGGTCAAGATATTTCAGATCGAGCATTGCAATATGCCAACTCGCCACCGCAATTTAGTTTAGGAAAGAGCCGTGCTGGGTTCACCCCATTTGGGCCGTGGATCACTGATGTAGCGTCACTTTCATCTCGTGGCAATCTCAAGATGACTTGTCGTGTGTCAGGCGAGGTCATGCAACAAACTCATACCGACGACATGATTTTTGATATTCCCGAGATCATTGGATATTTATCAACTATCTGCGAATTATTTTCTGGCGATGTGATTTATACCGGAACACCCTCGGGCGTCGGCAAAGGCCGCACACCCCAGAGGTTTCTGCGCAGTGGTGATGTCATCGAAACAACAATTCAAGGTCTCGGCACACTAATTAATAAATGCATCTGATCATCACTCGCTAAACTTTTAATATGGCCTGCACAATTATCGCTGAGTGTTGCCAAAACCATAACGGTTCACGAGAAATACTCAAACGAATGGTGCATGCAGCGGCAGAGTCTGGTGCGGATTATGCAAAAATTCAGGCGTTGCGCTCAACCGAACTATCTAAACGTGAACGTTTCGAAAATGGCATCACTGACAAAGACGGAACTGTCAGAGCCATCAAGCGACCTTTTGAAGCAGAGCGAGACCGTCTTGCAAAATTAGATCTCTCTGACGTCGACGAGCAGTGGTTTGCTGACGAATGCAAGCGAGCGGGAGTCAAGTCAATGATTACGGCATTTACCCGCTTCTCGACACAGCGTTTTGTTGCTGCTGGTTTTGACGCCGTAAAGGTTGCAAGTTACGACTGCAAATCGGCCGCACTACTGCAAGAAGTTGCAGCAAACTTTAAAACCGTCTATATATCAACGGGTGCAACACTTGATGAAGAAATCTCAACAGCTTCGAAAATTTTTGCAAGGGGTCAAGCTTCGTTTCTGCATTGCGTGACTATTTATCCAACGCCACTTGATCAATTACATATAAATCGAATGACTTGGTTGAAGCAATTTTCGAATCAAGTTGGCTTCAGTGACCACACGGCACCAGCATCTACTGACTTACGGGCATCTAAGCTGGCAATCACACTTGGGGCCGACGTGCTTGAGCGTCACTTCACTATTTTGGAGCCCCATGAAACACGTGATGGTGCCGTTTCGGCTACGCCTCAACAAATGCAAGAACTTAAAGACTTTTCATTGCTGTCTGTAGACGAGCGTAAGGCAAAACTTGACAATGAATGGCCAGAATGGCAAATCGGCCTCGGCCAAGAGATTCGACCGCTCTCACCGACTGAACTTCTAAATCGCGATTACTATGCGGGCCGCGTCGCGGCTTGGGTTGACGGAGAACAAATTTCTAATATTTAGTAAGCTGCTAGTTTTAAAATTCGTAACTCTAAAGTTGACGAAGTAATTCTTCTACAACAAGTGTTCGAGTTGTTGCAACTGCTTGCTCTGTCCAGCCCCCAATGTGTGGGCTGACGACGACATTCAAGTTCTGAGCTATGGCTCTTACCAATGGCGAATCATTAGACGAGAAACTATTTGCGTTTTCTCCAACTAGAACGTCCACCCCGACTCCATAAAGTTTTCCAGTCGTCAATGCCTCGACGACAGCCAACTCGTCCAGAACTTCACCCCTAGAAGTGTTGATGAGTACCGAACCGTTTTTCATCTTTGAGATTTGGCTGTCAGTTATCAATCGATGTGTTTGTTGATTAAGAGGAACATGAATACTGACTACGTCCGACATCGATAGCAATTGGTCGAGGCTGCACGAGATAACACCGTTTGGCAAGTTTGCAACTTTCGCATCATTGACATCACAAACCACTACCTGCATACCGAACGCTTTGCCATACTCCGCCACACGGCGACCGAGTCGACCATATCCGATGATCCCGAGCGTTCGACCGGCTAAATCAATTCCTAAAAAAGGTCCACGATCAAAACTGCCAGAAACAACGGAGCCATGAGCAGGGATAATTCTTCGTACAACTGTTAACAAAAGACTCCATGTCAATTCGGCAGTTGAAAACACATTTGAAATTTCACCACTGAAGTCACCGAGATAAATCAATTTAATATTTCGCGAATTTAAATAATTGATGTCAAGATGATTAGTACCTGTTGCTGGCGAAACTACATATTTAATATTTGTCACTTGACCTAGTAACGACTCATCAATATTGATACCAAGCCCACAGAAGAGAATCTCAGTATTATGCACAAGCAGGTCACTGCGTAATTGCTCTTGAGTAACTGCGGCGGATTTAGTAACCGAGACTTTTGCCTCAAGTTGACGCAATAAGTCAAGATGATAGTAATCCGCCTCAATGATTAAGGCAGTAGGTTTCATAACATTCCATTGGTCAGAGCAACTCGAGCAAGAGCCAAATCAAAACTATTGTCAATATTGATTGACCTCTCTTTAGGCATTATTAATGCACGCGACAATGTGCCCTTAAATGTTCGGTTTCGCAATTCCGAAATGCGGGTTAAATAGATCGCGCCGTTGCGGATAAACATTGGACGCAGCTCTTGTCGAGGCATATTTTCAATTGTTTCGGCAAATGGTGGATCAATGAGGACCCCGTCTTCTATGAACTTCATTCGCGCCGGATGTGTCCCTTCTACTGGAACAACACTGATCACACTGGATGCACCGTCAATAATCTTTATCGCACTCTCAATATCAAATGCGGTTCTAAAAGGCGAGGTTGGTTGAAGCATCATCACAGCGTCAAATTCTTCTTCAAGTACATCTAACGCATGAAGTACAACATCTATTGAAAGTGTTAGATCGGATGCCAAGTCAGAAGGCCGCTTAAATGGAACTTCGGCACCGAGGCTTTGGCTGATTTCAGCAATCTCATCATCATCCGTTGAGACGATTACTCTTTTTAGACCCGAACCAAGTGCTGCTTGAATCGTCCACTGAATAAGCGGAAGACCACCCAAATCAACAAGATTTTTGCGAGGAATAGATTTTGAACCACCACGGGCAGGGATTAGACCAAGAACTCTCATTATAAATTTTTGTCCAATCTCCAGAGATTTGTGAGAAAGTTTGCGGAGTCTTGAATTCCAGTTGTTTTAAGTAAAGCAAAGGGCTCTAAAAATGAGATTCTTTTCTCAGGAGATAATAAATCTGCGACGAGCGAAAGAATTTCTAAATAAGTGCTGCCAAATTCACATTCATGCGCAAGTTTTAACTCTTTTAGTCTTGTGGCAACAAATTCTGCTTCGACATTGGTCTGATCATGAATTAAAACGATGGGGATGCGCCACTTTACACATTCAGTGGCGGTACCAACTCCTGGCCGACAAATTACGACGCCAAGTTTTTGCCAAGTCGAATCTTGATAATCGAAACACATTGAGTCGTCTTCAAGATCTGTATAAACGATATATCCATTTGTGCGTAGCAGTTCAGCAATTACTCGAACGCGGCTATCTAAAGTTCGAGTCCCACCGCCGTGCACCAAAATCGCCGATCGCTGGCTACTGCCGTGCAACACCTGAGTCGCCAACTGCGACTCGGAGAATTCTTCAACCATCCATGGCATCAGAACTGGATTTGTCAGCGAAAGAACAGCTGGAGTTGCTAAATCTGCATTACAAATCATTCTTGGAGTGTGAGTTTGCAACAGATTGATTTCTCTTTCAACAAACTTGCGACATGCTGTGTTGCTAATTGCATGTGCGGAGATCACTTCATGCCAAAGGAATGATCCGCTCAAAACGGTATCGGGTCTGGCTTCAAGCACACCTACGAGATTGTCGCTCATAACAAAATCGGCATCAATCAATGCTGACGTGCCCTTTAATTCTGACTCCCAGCCGTTTAGATTTGCGTCGGTGTAGCTGTTCGCATCGTGACGCCAGCGAACACTGTCTTCTGTGACTCCAACCACCGCACTTGCGCGAGCACCAAGGTTTTCTATTTCAATTTTAAATCTTCGATACTGCGCGTCTGTGACCGCGAAACTAACCCGAAGATTTGAGTTATGTTTCAACAATTCTGTGGCTATCAAGATTTGGCGACGGATATGGCCATAGCCATTGGCGCTTACAAGAATTGCAAGATGTTTAGTTCCCGCCATTGAAATACGAGGCTAACAGAAAATGCGTTAACTGATATCTTGCCTAGTGATGGCGGAAACCAAACATATAAAGATTGTTGATTAGTTTTTAGATTTAATTAGTTCAAATTCTGGGTATGCACTGACACCCATCTCAACATCGAGACCTGCGATCTCATCTGCAGATGTTGAACGAATACCACCCTTGGTCAAACTGTTTTGAATTTTAAAGAATCCAAACGCCAATGCAAAATCAACAACGAGAATTGTGAATCCGCCAAGTGCTTGAGCACCGAGTTGACCCCAATCACCTTTGATAATTCCTGCAACACCAGTCGACTCTGAGCCGTTCCAGCCCGCTCCATATGAACCGTTGGCGAAAATTCCAACTGCTAAAACGCCAAACAAACCACACACTCCGTGCACACTGATCGCACCAACTGGATCATCAATGCGAAGTTTTCTCTCTACGAAAAACGATGATTCGATAACTAATACTGCAGCGATAATACCGATAACTGCAGCCGCCCAAGGTGCAACAAAGGCGCATGGTGCGGTAATCGCTACTAGACCAGCGAGCATTCCATTGATCATCATTGACGGATCAGGCTTGCCGGTGCGACGTGTGATCCAAAACATTGACGCGACTGCACCGAATGCGCCGGCGATTGCCGTATTCGTCGCCACTGTTGCAAACTGCACATCTGTTGCCGAAAAAGTTGACGCCGCATTGAAACCGAACCAACCGAATAGCAAAATAAAAGTTCCAAGCATCGCCATCGGAATATCGTGTCCTGCGATTGTGATCGCGTTTCCTTTTTTGTCGTACTTTCCGATACGCGGACCAAGAACCATTGCGCCTGCGAGTGACGCAACACCACCAACCATGTGCACGACTCCGGAGCCGGCGAAGTCAACATAGCCAGCACCAAGCGACATCGTCGCCCAAGTTTTTGCTAACCAGCCACCGCCCCAAGTCCATGCAGCGATAACGGGATAATAAATTCCACCACAAAATAAACCCCAGATAATAAAACTTCCCCACTTCCAACGCTCGGCCATTGCGCCAGTTGGAATGGTCGCTGTCGTATCCATGAACGCTGCCATGTATAAAAAGAATCCAAGCAACGCTGGCGTGATGTTGTCACCCGAAAGTGCCCAACCACCACCCCAAGCAAAGACCCAATTGCCAGAGCCGATGAGCGCTTCGCCCACAGGTGCGTCGAGCCCAAAAGCCGAGTAACTAAAGCCGCCAAATGCGAGCGGGAAACCAATTAGAAAAAAACCCACAAAACCTAAGCCAAACACGGCGAAGTTTGTGCTGACAACATGGGCTGCATGTTTTGCCCTGCACAGGCCGGTTTCAACTAATGCGAAACCTGCCTGCATAAACACGACTAGCGCCGCACCGATCACTATCCAAAGCAGCGAAATTTGTGCTCCTAGAACTGTTACATCCGAATTCATTAATCCTCTTTTCGTTGTTTTAATTTGTTTTAGATCTGGTTTTAGTGATGGGCTAGTTAGCTAAAAGATTGCTATCTAGTGCACGACGCTGTGACTGGCAACAATCTAGAAGTCCAATGTTTCAAAAAAGTCCATGAAATGTTTCGGGAGTGTGGCTTTTTTATTTTCTGATTAACTTTTTGTATAACCCCACGAATTAGGCTGTGAATATGACAATTGAAGCAACCAAGACTCAGGCCTACTTAGACGATCGTGCTCACGTGTTTCATTCGTGGTCAGCACAAGGAACTCTCAACCCAACCGAAATCACAGGTGGTGAGGGTTCATATTTCTGGGATTCAACTGGCAAAAAGTATCTTGACTTCTCAAGTCAATTAGTTAATTTAAATATTGGTCATCAGCATCCAAAATTAGTTGCGGCGATTCAAGAACAAGCCGGAAAACTTTGTACAGTTGCCCCACCATTTGCAAATGCTTCACGTAGCGAAGCCGCTCGATTGATCGCCGAAGTTGCCCCAGGCGATTTGAACATGGTTTTTTTTACCAATGGTGGTGCTGAGGCCGCAGAATACGCAACACGTATGGCAAAACTTCACACTGGCCGTCACAAGATTCTCACGACATATCGCTCGTACCACGGCTCAACAGCCGGTGCAATTGCGTTGACTGGTGATCCACGCAGATGGTCAAACGAAACCGGAGCATCGGGCGCTGTAAAATTTTGGGGCCCTTACCCATATCGCTCAGCGTTTCACTCAACAAGTGATAAACAAGAATGCGAACGCGCACTTGAACATCTTGAGAATGTGTTGATGGTTGAAGGACCACAGACAATCGCAATGATCGCACTTGAAACTGTCGTCGGAACAAACGGCATCTTGGTTCCGCCTGATGGCTATTTGCAGGGTGTTCGCGATTTGTGCAACAAACACGGCATCGTGATGATGTGTGATGAAGTGATGGCAGGTTTTGGTCGTTGCGGCGAGTGGTTCGCAGTGAATAAATGGAATGTAACGCCAGATCTAATTTGCTTCGCAAAAGGAGTCAACTCTGGTTATCTTCCGCTCGGTGGTGTCGTGATTAGCCAAAAAATCGCGGACACTTTTAAAGATCGAGCCTTCCCGGGTGGTCTCACCTACAGCGGACATCCGCTTTCGTGTGCTGCTGCGGTTGCATCAATCAATATTTTCAAAGAAGAAAAAATTGTTGAGCATGCGCGAATGTTAGGCAACGACATCATCGGACCAGCACTTGAAAAAATTAAGGCGAAACATCCAAGCGTCGGCGACGTGCGCGGCCTCGGCGTGTTCTGGGCAATTGAACTCGTCAAAAATCGCGAGACTCGTGAGCCACTTGTGCCGTTTAATGCAGCGGGCGCAGACGCCAAGCCAATGATGGATCTTGCTGCGGCGTGCAAAGAGCGAAATCTTTGGCCGTTTACGCACTTCAACAGAATGCATGTTGTGCCACCGTGCAATACGCCAGTTGAAGATGTAAAAGCCGGTCTTGCGATCATTGACGAGGTTCTTGATCTCGCTGACAAACACTGCAAAAACTAGCAAAATCTAAAAATTGTAAAGAAAGCAGAATTACGATGCGAATTGTCTCGTTATTACCAAGTGCTACCGAAATGATTGGCGATCTAGGACTAATTGATCAACTAGTTGGTCGTTCATGCGAATGCAACTGGCCATCGTCTGCAGTGAATCTGCCAATAGTTTCGCTTAGTCGAGTTGATTCGCTTGCTTTGTCGGGGCCAGCGATTGATGCTCAAGTGCGCGCTGCGATGAATAATGGCGAACAACTTTATGCAATTGACGAAGACTTGTTGCGAAAGTTAGCGCCAGATGTGATCATTACACAAGATCTGTGTCGAGTCTGTGCGGTATCAAGTGATGATGTCTGCGATGTTGGTGCACGAGTAATTTCACTTGATCCCCACACGATCAAAGAAGTTGCGCAGTCTGTGATCACTCTTGCAAATGCTCTTGGTGTTGCATCGCGCGGTGAACAGGTAGCCAAACAGATGCTGACACGAGTCGAAAATGTACGCAAAGCCGTTGCCGGCAAGGCTCGGCCACGAGTGTTTATCGCAGAGTGGCTTGACCCTCCATTTGCAAGTGGACACTGGATACCCGAAATGGTTGAAGCTGCTGGCGGAGTTGAGGTACTCGGTAAAACTGGCGTGCCGTCTGTGACGACAACTTGGCAAGCGGTTCGCGAAGCACGACCAGACATTGTTGTGTTTGCTCCATGTGGGTTTGATGAAGTTCGCGCGGCGAAAGAAGCATCTGCTCTTTCACATGAGTTCGATCCAAAATGGCAAACGGCATGCGTCAACGCTGATCGATTTTTTGCCCGCCCTGCCCCGTCAATTGCCGACGGCGTCGAACAACTTGCAAAAATTTTTCACAATATTGAAACTAACTATTAGCTACATGGCTAACGAAAATAGAATCACTAAACTTGCAGGTCGTCCTCTCAATGAGCCAAATGAGTCGCGGCTCTCACCAGATGTCAATGGCTATGAAGTAATTATCTCGGCTCACGATGAAGCCATGGCACGCGACTCTGATGGATATATTGACCCGATCAGTTCACTTTTCGTGATCACCGCGGCCACTCTAAAAGCACGTGGCTTCTGTTGTGTGAACAACTGTCGACATTGTCCGTACATATAAATTTCGTGCCAGAAACCGAACCGCAGTAATTAAAAAAGGCGGGCCGCCGAAGCGACCCGCCAATCTTAAGTTAATTAACTAACTAATAAACTAGTAACTTAGCTAACTCAGTTTCCACCTTCGGTGAGTGCAACAGTCTCTGGCATATATGCCGAACCTGTTGTGTCAACACCTTTAGCGTTAAGCAATGCGAGTGCTGCAGTGACGATGTCATTGGTATATGACTTTGCATCTGGAGCCTTGGTCAACACGGTTCCGCCTTCGAGATTCTTTGCTGATTGCGAAAGAGCCACTGTACGATCCCATGCTGCTGCGTCGATCATTCCGGCGCCGCCTGCGGCTGGCCAGATCAACTTGTTAACTTCGTTCATTTGCCACAACTGGTGACTTGCACCAAGCTTTGAACCTTTTGAAACGACGATGTCTCGGCAAGCCGATGTGTTGTCGCGGCAGAATGCCCAACCTTGAAGTGAAGCAGCAACAAACTTTGTCGCTGTGTCAACATAAGCAGCATCTGAGAGACGCTTGCCGTCTGCCCAAATTGCATCTTGCAACATTCCAACGCCTTCACCCTCGTACGAGACGACATTAAAGTCGCCTGCAGTGTAGAGAGCCTTGGTTTTTGGATTGACTGCTTCGAGAACTTGTGCGTACTCGTTGTAAGTCATTGCTTCTGCTGCATCAATATCGCCGGCAAGTAACCCCGCCATGTCGAATTGTTGCTGAACAAGTTTTACATCTTTTGCTGGATCAAGACCGGCCCTAGTGAGTGCAGCGAAAATTTCAAATTCGTTGCCGTATCCCCAGTTACCGATGTTCTTGCCTTTGAAATCTGCTGAAGTCATGATGTTCTTATCTTTGAACGAAACCTGCAGTGTGCCTGAGCGTTGGAAGACTTGTGCGATATTCACAATGTCTGCTCCACCTTCACGACTTGCTAAGGCTTTCGAAACCCACGAAATTGCAAAGTCGGCTTCGCCGTTAGCAAGAACTGTTTGTGGTGAAATGTCTACAGCGCCTTCCAAGATTGTTACATCAAGACATTGCTCGGTGTAAAAGCCCTGATCTTGTGCTGCATAGTAACCAGCGAACTGCGCCTGAGTAAACCATTGAAGTTGTAACTTCACTGGTGTTGGAGTCACACACTCTGCAGCTGGTGCTGCTGTTTCGGCTGTTGCCGTAGTGTCTGGTGTTGCCGCTGTATCACTACCGCCACAGGCGCCAGCAATCAACGACATCACAGCGACGCCAACAAGCGCCATCTTTAATGATTGTCTCTTCATTTATTTCTCCCCCGGGTTTTAACCCGCATTTATTGTTATTTTGTTTGACCCTTACGAGTCAGACTCTCCAAAATTATGGAGACTGTGTAGAACGCTAGCCCAAGTAGGCACGCGCCCAAAACGTACGCCCATGCTGCGGCGTTCTTAGAATTCGCAATATTGCTCGTAATCCGACTGCCTAGACCGTTTTGTAGACCACCAAAGTATTCACTAACAAATGCAGTGATTACCGAGGCGGGGGCAGCGACTTTTAGGGCAGTAAATAAGTATGGGATTGCATTTGGCACACGAACTTTGCGCAAAATTGCAAACTCGCTGGCAGCGTAACTGCGCATCAATTCAACCTGAATTGAACTTACCTGTGTCAAGCCTCGAGCCACATTTACGAGAACGATGAAATATACAACCAGAGTCACCATAAATCGACGAGGAATCTCACTTGTAATTGAATACATATTGTTAAGAACGGCCACGAGAACAAAAATTGGGATCGCGTTAAGCGAAATTGCTAACGGTGTAATTAGCTGACTTAAAAACCGAAATCTGCTGAGAATGAAACTCATTGCGATACCAAGAATTGTGCCAATAACCAAACCAACTAATGCATTGCTGCCAGAGACAGCCGTAGCTTCCCAAATTCGAGTTGTATTATTTAAAAATTGCTCCATAATTTTGGAAGGTGCTGCCAAAAAATATGGCTTCAAATCGAAACCATTAACGGCGCTCTCCCAAAGCGCTAAAAATAGAACACCGAACACAAATGGTGTTGCAATATTTTTGACGCGGTCAAGAGTTTTCATTTTTAGATTTCTACTCAGCGATCTTCTACGCCACGAATTGCGGTACTTGCGACATGATCTGCATGTGTACCGCGAAGAGCTTCACGCACAGAAGTAATACTTCTAAAAAAACCATCAGCGGCACGCGTTAGTTCGCTTCGCTTTGATCCCAAATTTACATCTATTACTTCTAAAATTCGACCTGGTCTTGGCGACATAACAACCACTCGATTCGAAAGATACACAGCCTCAGGGATTGAATGGGTTACAAACACGACAGTTGTCGAAGTTTCTGCACAAATTCGCAGCAACTCGCCCTGCATATATTCGCGAGTCATCTCATCAAGTGCACCAAAAGGTTCGTCCATCAGCAACAACGGCGGATGTGCGGCAAGCGCGCGTGCAATCGCAACGCGTTGTTGCATGCCACCAGAGAGTTGCCATGGATACATGTTGCCAAACTCTTCTAGCTTCACGAGTTCAAGCATTTGTGCGGCACGCACTGCACGCTTCTTTTTATCCCATCCTTTTAACTCGAGTGGCAGTTCAATATTTTTACTGACAGTACGCCAATCAAATAACCCTGCCTGTTGAAAAGCCATTCCATAATCTTGGTCAAGTCGAGACTGTGCAGAAGTTTTGCCATTAACACTGATCGCACCCTGCGTCGGTTCAAGTAAGTTGGCGATCAGGCGCAACAAAGTTGATTTGCCACAACCAGATGGGCCGATAAGCGAAACAAACTCGCCTGGTGCAATTGTTAAATTTACGTCGAGCAGTGCGTCAACTTGATTGGCTGTGCCTTCATTAAATATTTTGCTTGCACCAGCAACCTCAACTGCGCTCGTGTTTACGACAGCACTCATGTACTCGTCTCCCTTGGTCGGTTACGCATTAAAAATAAATCGAAAAATGCGACTAGGCCAGACATTGTTAGCCCGAGTGCCGCTGCGCCAAACACCGCCGTAAAAACTTTTGCGGGGTCACCGGTTGCTTCGCGTGCATATTCGATAATCAATCGCCCGATGCCGCCCTTGAGACCAGTACTAATTTCAGCGACAACGACACCAACTACGGCACCAGATGCACCGAGTTTTAGAGCGGGAACCATGAACGGCACCGCTGCAGGAAAGCGCAACTTAAATAGTGTTTGTCTCCATGAGGCGGCATAACTGCTCATTAGTTCAACAGCAGCCAGAGGCGAACTTGTTAATCCACGCAATGTTCCAACTGCAACCGGAAAGAATGCGAGAAACGTGCCGAGTATTGAAGCCGACAACCAACGCGGCCAGACAAATGAACCGATCTCGAGTTTTCCTCCCCAACTTACGACCAAAGGCGCAAGAGCGATCAATGGAACGGTCTGAGACATCACGAGATATGGCAACAGCCCGCGTCGAACAGTGGTGAATCTGGCCATCAGCACTGCCAAACCGATACCGATTGTCGTGCCGAGAAAAAATCCAACAAGTGATAACCGTAATGAAAACCATGCGCCCGAGAGGACAACGATCCAGATTTTTTTATCTGAGCCACGCACCTCTGGACGACCATAGCGACTGAACATTGTCGAAACGTGGGGCATTGCCGTGTCGTTTGCGCGGGGCAAAACTCGAACGCCAAACATCATGCCGCCATCTTGCGGGCCAATTGCTTTGTAAAGTTCCCAGAAGGCAACTAGTAGAGCGAGCGTCATTGCAAACATAAAAGTGCGATATGCGAGTCGACGCACCAACTTCATTACTTAGTGGCCTGAGATCGCGCTGCAATTTCTGGCAAAATATATTTACCGTAGGCGTCAAGTGTTTCTTGCTTGCCATCGTGTTGCAAATAAACTGAAAACTGATCAACACCAATTTCTTGCAGTTCCTTAAGTCGCTTCAGATGCTCATCAACTTTGCCGAGAATACAAAACCGATCAACAATTGCGTCGGGCACAAAAGTCGTGTGAGTGTTTCCTGCTTGACCGTGCTGCTTATAGTCGTACCCTTGACGGCCTTTTATATAATCAGTCAGAGCCGCAGGTACTGCACTCGAGTCGCCATACCGCGAAACAATGTCAGCAACATGATTGCCGACCATGCCGCCAAACCAGCGGCATTGTTCACGCATGTGCGCCATATCATCACCGACATATGCTGGCGCCGCAACGCAGATTTTTACGCTTTTCGGATCTCGACCTGCATCGCGAGCGGCTTTACGAACAGCATCAATTGTCCACGCCGCAATATCAATGTCCGCAAGTTGCAAAATAAAGCCGTCGCCAACTTCGCCAGTAAGTTGCA
>Ga0214919_10008291_pt1 | contig 13739 bp, 18 predicted proteins | sample LL1503_MetaG_FD_177994 | JGI IMG/M metagenome (GOLD analysis project Ga0214919, IMG submission 177994) | Freshwater microbial communities from Lake Lanier, Atlanta, Georgia, United States - LL-1503 | ecosystem: Environmental > Aquatic > Freshwater > Lake | place: USA: Georgia | collected...
CCGTTTCTGCCAATACCGGCAGCGGCTTTAATTGGCGAAGATGCAAACTCAGCAGTTTTAATTTTTCGGGAGAAGAACGCCACGACTGGAGTCTCCCACAAACTTGTTGCAAATGCAACTACCTTCCGAACGCCATTGCTGCGCGTCCAGTATTTGACGGGCGAGAAACAAGAGCTGCTGCAACGACCAAAAGTCTCGCTGCCTCAATCGGGCCAGGGGAGCGTTGGCTACTAATCACAACTTGACCGTTTGCGCGGGCAAGGACGGCGCGGTTGACATGAGTTGCCAGGAGTTCTTCGCCTCGGTGGTAGATGCGTTTCTCGAGAATTAGCGAACGGGTGAGTCCGGTGAATTTGAGTACTTCGGCATAGCCGAAAATTTGACGTCGCCGTTCCAACTTCTCTGGCGTATGAAGATCAAGTGCCGGTGTAATTGCCAGACGCAGTTTCGGGTCTGCCTCCATTGCCTCGTTGATCTTTATCCACATTTCTTTGAGGGACTCTGTGGAGAACTGGACAGTTGCAATGATGTTGCCCTCTTCGGTAAGCCCGCAACGGATGCCGACATACTTTTCTCCTCCGGTACTTGAGTCGACTGCAAGGACCCCCCCTGTCGGACAATCAGATTCGGTAAATAGTTTGTCCCAGACGCCAGGCTGAATCCAAGCGTCCGCAGATGAAACAAAAAGATTCATATGCGCGCGTAGAAAGGCAGCACGATCTGGCGTTTCCGCAGCTGCTTGCAACGCCTCAAGAGTGATGGTCTGACCGAGGGCGGGGTTGGCGTAGCCCCAATTCAATTCGTCGTTCGGGTCTGCTCCAGACGGGAGGCTCCATTCGGCAAAGTAGAGACGCGTTTGTTTCTGTTGATCTATCGCGCCAATGGCTGACTCGCGAAGACGCTGCATGGTCTTTGAAGATTCATCGCCAGCAGTAGACCATGAGGAAAGAAGCGGAGACTTGACCGCAATCTGCGATGGGCGGAGCGCGTCAAAATAGACCTCTTCGGACACATTCCAAATTTCGTCAACCACGATGAGGTCGTAAGTTCCGCCATGAAGGTTTGCGGTTGCAGCGCGCACTTCCCACGTCGACCCGTTCGGCATCTCAACTTTGTTGCGTCCGTACGACCAGGTGACATGACCTTCAAATTGTGCCTCGAGTACCGGTGCAAGTTCGTTGAAGATTGCAACCGCGCGATCAAGTTTGTTTGCAACGGAAAGAACGTGCATGGGTTTTCCGCGCATCGCTGACCAGTCAGTCAAGAAGAACCCACATAACGAAGTGAGTGCAACCGATTTTCCATTTTGCCGCGCACAGGAAGACATGGCCTCACGGAATACAAGGTCGCCGTTTTCATCGTGAGTCAGTTGACCATTAAGTGCCACCTTTTGCCAATCAAAAAGCGTCCTCGAGAGAACTCTTTCCGACCAGGCTGCAACTTGAGGCCCGTAAGAACCACTTCCATTGTGGAGCGACTGAAGACGGGGCGAACTCTGCCCAACCCCGAGAACCAAGTCCGAAGACGCAGGACATCGAACTGATTCGGTTTGAATCGTTTCAGATAAGAGAAAGTCAGGGGACGGGGGCTTGATTTTTTCTTTTTTCAAAAAAAGTTCTTGATTTGTTTGTTTTGTTTTTGGTTTTTGGGTTGGGTCTAGTCCGAGGTGTTCTGCTCTTGCGTGGGCTTGTGCGGTTCTTTTGCCGTTGACGTGTTGTGCTCCGCGCCTGGAGTTGCAGCTCTTACATGCAGGGACAAGGGGGGAGTCGTCTCCGACGATGTCGTATGGGATGAGGTGGTCTGCTTCGGTGGCGGGTTGTTTGTTGCACCAATGGCAGAGTGGGTTGCCTTCGAGTAGTTCTGCTCGTCTGCGTCTGAACTCTGGATCACTTGTTCTTTTACTCATAGTTGCCCCCTGCTAGCGCGACCCCCCGAGGGGTCTTGCTCTCTTGTGTTGTGTTCGGTTCGGTGGTTTGCTCGCCCCCCGCATTTTGAGTAAGTATCTCTGGCTGCCGGATGTTTGACATGTGGACGGTCACCATTCTCATTTATGACGTTTGGACGCTGCACAGTTGTTTTGACACAGACTGCTCTACCCGAGTTTCCTCGTGTTCTACGAACCATCTGCAACTGATGATGTCGGCTTGCGTCTCTCGGTTGTGTGGGCATTTTAGTCCTTGCGTATCCCCTGGAGGATTGCTAGTCCGATACTTATCAGGAGGATGTACCAGGTGACGATGATCATGTAATTGTGCCAAGTTTCTTGACGGGTGGTTTGAACATGATGACGCCGTCTGGGAGGAACTGCGGGAACTCTGGGAGGTCTGTGATTGGGTACAAGCGGTAGTCCTTGATTGTCCAGCAGTCGCCGTGAATGGGTTGATCGTATGCAATGACTTCGTGTCCTGTGATCCATCCTTGAATGAGTACGCGGTTCTCTCTGACTTTGGCAAAGATGAAGTTATGGCTCGGGTCGTCACGAGCACGGACTACAAGGGTTGACTCTGCGTTCTCTGTTGCTCGTACTTGGTACTCGAGGACGTCGAATCCGTTTGCGTTGCGTTCCCATTGCCAATCCACGCCAAGAAGTTTTGAAACTGCTACTTCTGCTATTGATCCTGTGATGTGGGATTGCCACCATCGTTGGAGGTGGTATGGGGTTTTGTCTCTGGGGGGTTGACCGCTGAACATTGCGTCTAATCGGTGCTCAATGCCTCCGGTGCAGGCAAGGCGCATCTCGTCTTCAGTAAGGCTGATCCGCACCAGTTGTTTCATTGCACTCTGCCTTTGCGTCCAAGTCTGTCTGCAATGACGTCTAGATCGCGTGGACGCCAAAGATGATATTCGATACCTGCGTTGATAAGTGACCGTGCATACTTCTCTTGCTCCGCCGATAGTTTTCCGTCAGCCGCTTTAAGTTCGCAGAAGATAACTCCTCGAGATGGCACAGATGTTGACACGAGAACAAGGTCGGGGAAGCCGCTTCCATCTGACCGCCATACACCAGGGCGAGGCGATGAGGGTGAGGCATGGAAGACGAGCCATTGCTGCATTCGCGCCAGTTTGATTACTTGGTCTTGGAATATCTTTTCTGAGACGGTCATCGGGAGTCTTTTCCCAACATAAAACCAAGCGCAAAGATGCTGAACACCATGATCACGAACGTAAGGAAGTCAATCATTGAGCAAGCCTTTCAAGACGGGCAATCTCTGCCTCAAGGTGTTTGCATTTGCTTCGCAAGTTTTCAATCTCGTCAGCTGCTTTGAGAGCAATGACATGTAACCAACTCAGTTCAGGATGAGTTGCTTGTTCTCTGAGTCGGGTCACAATGTCGTCAACCATCAGAACGCCTCTTCGGGTTCTTGTTCCGGTGCAGGAGGGTTGCTCTTAATTGTGTCGATGTACTGCGACGCTTCTCTTTTTGTCCAGCCCTGTATTCCTGCGGGGACTGTGCGTCCGATGGATTTGCAGACCGCGCGGATCATGTTCAGCTGCTTTTCCGACGCAAGGTTTGATGGTTCCGTGATGTGAGTGTCTCCCGACATTCTGGAAACTTTCTGCATCTCTTCTCGCGACGGGCGTTTCGTCCAGTCAGTGCTTGAAGCGAAATCGCAGTCAGCGAGGGCGCGTCCGATGGCACTTGTACAGGCATTCTCAACGTGACTTGTTTTGTTCACGTTGTTTGAACCACGTATTTCTTCGGCAAAGTCGGTTGCAATGGGGCGATCATCTTCTCGGTCAACATAGATGTCTGCCTGGACAACGACGCGGTCTCCTTCAATGGTGATGAGTTTTGTGATGACTCGTCCTTCGGGATGTTTCTCCCAAAAGCGGGCAAGGCGACTGGCGACTGGTTCGTAATCTTCAATGCTCATTTCTGGTCAACTATCCACTCGATGACGGCCTTGAGTTCGTCATTGGTTTTGTCGAAGAGTGGTGGCATATTGCTGGGATGGCGAAGGCGTTCTGCGGAGTTACGCATTGTCATTATCAGGGCGATTGCCTGACTAATGGTTGATCCTTCTTCGAAGCGCATTTCTCCGTCAAGTTTGACTGACAGGTTCATCAGTCGCGCAATGATTTCGTCGGTGGTTAATTCCATGATGTTTCCCTCATCTTTTCTATTGGTGTTTGTGGACTGTACCGCATCCACGCTTCCATCTTGCGACAAGCGTGTGTCTTGACCGGCAGATGTAGCCCTGGAGGGACTTTTGTCCTTTGACGCATCCCCATCCCCAGACGCCAATCGCGGGGGCTCTTGAACCATCAGGGTTTGTATGTCCTTTGAATGCGATTGCGTCAGCGACTTTGACTTGTTGTCTCGGGGTCAGTCCTTTTGCGCTTGAGAAGTTTGACCAATGCCTGAAAGTTGGTCTGTAGATCCCGAACATTCCCGTGTAAGAACGGGTCGAATGGTTGGGGTTGTTGCCTGTTTCGCAACGGGCAAGACCGAGATAGTAAGCGTCGGGCAGGACGCCGTGATATTTCTGGAAAGGGTCGTGCGGTGCAGCTGCACTTGCGGGCGACGGAACGGATATTGCGGTGATGAGGGCGATTGCCATAATTCTACGATTCAACCTTTTCAACTTCTGTTGGCGGAGACCAGGTCAGCCAGGGAGCGCGCCTTGTGGCGACTGTGACTCTGAGATGTTCTCCTGTTGCCAGATCCGTGAAGATTTGGACGAGGGTTAGTTTGTCTTTAGACAGTAACGGAAGATAGCCCCAGGTGGGGAGCATCAGTTTTTCCAGTACCGGTTAAGGATTTTGAAGTAAGCCCATGAAGCCAACCATCCTGTGGTGAATGTGACGAGGTATTGCTCGTATGTCATTGCGTTTCCCTTTGCTAGACGTGTCTCGATGTTGTAACACAAGAGAGGGTCAGAGTGGCGGATACGACCCCAGAGGCAAGGAGGGAAACAACCGAACCTCTGGAGCCTGGCCTGGAATGTGAAGAGTTCCTGGCGTTCTTATGGCTTTGGGATTTTGTCCCAGGCTGCTTGAAATGCTTCTGCTGTTTGTTTCGCCATTTCAAAATGAAGCCAATTTGGGTTGCCTTCATACGAGCCTGCGTTGTCATCGGCGGTGTAAATCTTGACGCCTGTCTTGCCTTCGCCCCTCGAGCATCGGTAGCCCGCGCCGAAGTCGCCGTATGCATACCAATGCAATTCACAAAGTCCGAGGGCTTTTGAATTGGCAAGGAACCAGTCCCAAATGATTCGCGCTTGGGCTTCGTCCTTGTATTGGATATCAGCTGCGTATCCGGTGGCATGAACAGAAAGTCCTGCACCTGATCGCATGGGTCGATTGGCGTATGTGCCGAGAGACTTTGTTCCCCATCGTTTCCCCATAAGTTCAACAAGTTTTGACGTGACTGGTTGAGTGGTTTTGCCATCCCATGATGGATAGTACGGATAGACGCGGTTACTCATTCTGTTGGTGTTTCTTTAGCCAGAAACATTTTGGGGGATGGTGCGCCACCTTTAGCCCCAAGTCCGTTGCCGAGTCCGTACCCGCCAAAGGCGGTGATGATTGGGAGTCCGGCTTCTGCTGTGACGCGGCCCATGATCATAAGCAAAGTTACCGATAGCAAAGCGACCAATAGAATCAGGGCTTTTGAGGGGTTAGCGATAGTCATTATGCAGGACCGATATCTTCTACGAGGATGAATGTCGGCAGGGTTGCTACAGATTGGAAGAAAACTGTGTTAGCACCGCCAGCAGCACGAGAGCCAACAAGTTTCAAAGTGTGTGATCCAGCGGAGAAAGTACCAATATAGAGACCGTTGATTGTTGCGCCTGCGCCTGACGAAATGAGGTTTGTTGTGGCGTACTGCAAAATCGTTGCGCCTTCGTTTAGTGTCACTGTTCCGCCTGTGTTGTCAATGCTTGTCGTTGCGTAAGTTTGCCAAGTGATTTTGTAGTTACGGTTAGCAATAGCAGTCCATGTCACGGTCGCGCCCGTGAGGTCTGTCGCTGTTGTGATGCCCGTCTGGCTCATTGTTGTAGTTTTGGTCATTGCTACAGTTGAAAAACCAAAAGCGTTTTGCTGTGCAGCGGTCAGGATTGCTCCCGATACGAATGTTGTGTTGGGTGCTATTGCCATGTTGTTTCCTTTCTAGAAACTGAGAAGGTTAGATGTTGAAAGAGTACCGAAAATGGTGTCATCCAAAGTGAAATAAGCATTTTGATCTGTGGATTCAAATACGAAATTTGTCAAATGTGAGCCAGGAGTAATTCGATGTTCAATGCCAGAAACAATTAAAGTCTGCGAATCTGTCGTCGGGGTGCCAGTCGAAAAGTTTTTTTGAACAGTCACAATTGAAGTCAGGTCGATAGCGAAGATGTTTGACCATTGAGCCGAAGTAATAGCTGCAAGTTGAACGCTAACGCCGGTGTATCGAAGCACGGGGTTTGCATATTTTCCGAGCAGATACGCGCCGAGACCTGCAACCTCTGACGTTGTTGAGTTCAGGAGCGCTAGAAGGTTGTAGTTTTGCGCCTGGTAAAGGTTGATGGATGTTGAGTCTGAACTGGTTTGTGCTGCTCCTGCGGGCGATTGGGTCACGATGTAGTTGTAGAGCAGTTCTGATCCGAACTGGTTCGTCAGGGTCATGTATGGGATTCCAGTGCCATCAGTCGTAAATGATGCTCCTGAGACGGGGTTGAGAACGCTTGACCTTCCCTTGAAGGTGAGGGTTCCGTCTGCTGCGGTGTAGAGGAATCCCTGCTCGGAAGTGTTGACCTGTTGTAAATAGTTCAGGACGGTTGTGCCTTGAGTGACCGCGTAAGCCCCCAAAGTAGATGATCCTGCACCGATAGACCTTGCGCCCTGATAAAGCACTTCTGGGCGGTCTAGAACGGTATTGATGCGGGTTCCTGATGTCTCCGCTGATGGTGTCCAGGCGTTGAGGATCTGGTTAGACATTGTGCCGAAAGTGTCTACGCAAGAGGCAATCATCCGGTCTTGACTGGCGTTGCCGTAGTCAAGATTCCAGTCTTCAACGTATCCGGTGTAGATCGGGGTGCCATTGGCATAGATGATGATTGGCGAACGAGGCAATACGTACGGGTAGTAAATGCTCGAGGTGTTGAGTGGGTCAAGAATTCGGGTGTTGTTGTTGAATACGACTTGTGCGGACCCTGCGTTGAATTGGTCTAGTTGGCGATTGCGTCCGCGACGAATGCTGATGCCAAGAACAAAGGACGTCAGGTCGGCGTATGCAAGACCTCCAAGAGTTCCGCGTCCTGTTGTGTCCAGTACGCCGTAAAAAGCATCATCAAGTTGAAAGGGTTGTCCGAATCCTGTAGTGGTCTGAAATCCAACAAGGACTTGATAAGTGGGAACTGCCATTACAGACCCGATGCAGGCGCGAAAACGACGCCCGAGTTTCTCTGAGCTGCAAGGATGCTGTCGATGATGTCCTGCCCGACGGACGCGGGGGATGAAATGAGTCCTGCGTCAATGTTGAATGTGACGCCCGAGAAGTCGATGCTTGGAAGCCCTGCGGTGGCGTATCCGCCCGAGGTGTCACCTTCGGACTTGTATGGGGTCATTGGGGGTTCTGCGGGGCTTTTAGACACCTTTCCAGGGGATGGAGAGGTATCGGTCAGGCCTGTGAACGGTGCCACAAACGCGGGTGGGGCTGTGGGTGCTGCACCACCTGCGCCTCCTTCGCCCATGTGACCAATAGAGATAGTGCTGATGTAAGGGATGTCCTTAAACGGCGACAAGAGGTTGATGCCGCGAATGACGATGTTTGATGCTTTGACCCAGGCATTACCCATAAACTCAAAATAGTCGGAAATGCCATTGACAAAAGATTTGACTCCGTCGCGGAACCATGAGAAACGGGAATATAAGAGAACGATTCCAGCAATGATTGCTGTAAAGACAATAAGACCCGAAGCAACTTGGAGAGCAGTGAACGATGTCGCCAGGAGGGCGTTGACAACTGTGGCAATTTTGGATGCTGCGGTGTAGACAACAATTGCTCCAGCGATGGCACTGACTGCAGCTGCGATAGCGAGGAACGTTTTCGGGTGATCTGACGCCCATTGAGAAAAGCTGACAAGGACTGGCAGGATTGCTTCAACAGCGGGCATGAGTGCAGCGCCGATTGACTCTTTGGTTTCATCGAGGGCAAGTTTCATCCTTGCGAATTTGCCTGCTGCGGTGTTGGCTGCATCTGATGCTGCACCACCAAAAGTCTCCGCCATTGCCTTAGTCACTTCGTCAAGTGATGCGCCCGACTTGATGAGATCACGAAGTTCTGGAGACAGTTTTGCAAGCGCGGTGAAGTTGCCTCCGTATGCCTTTTCAAGGGTTTTGGTTACGGTTTCAAGTGAGACGCCTTTTGCGGCTGCGACGTCCATAGCAAGGGTTGCTGCCTTTTGGGCTTCGGTGATATCTCCAGTTGCTCGGATCAGGCCCGCGAGAGCCGGACGAAGTTGATTGTCGGCAATTCCGAGCAATTTGCCTTGAACCGTAATCCAATCTTCATTAGCTTTGATTTGAGAATCGGTTGCGCCTGTTGTGCGTTTGATTTGTGATGCGAGCGCTTCTTGTGCTGCTGCATCTTCTGCTGCTGCCTTAACTGCAAGTCCAAGTGCTGCGGTGACTCCAGCAAGTGCAGCTGCTGCCGGTAGTGCTGCCTTCGTAATTGCCAGATGCGCGCGCTCGCCATTGGTTTCAAGATTTTTGAATTCGTTGATGGCGGATGTAATTCCCTTGCCGTCAAAAGTTGAGATAATTGGGATTGCAAGTGCCATTAGTTGAGTTCTTTCTGGACTATTTTGATTGCGTCCATTGAGGCATTTAGCATTTCCCGTTCAATTTCTTTACGCTTGCGAAAAACCCCAGGACCGAGGTTGCGAGTGTGCGCAGGACGGGGAATATCTCCAAGACTATCGCCGAGTGCGTTGCGGGTTTTGCGTCCTGCTGATTCCCAAATTGCAGCTCCTGCGTTCATTTGTTGAATGTAGATCAGCGACGTTGCTTCGCGACTTGCGTCGACTTTGAGTTTGACTCCCGAGATTGCTCGAGCAACTGAAAATGGGAACTTCTTGGAACCTCCCTGTTGCCAGTTGCGAGCCATTCCTGAAAGATATTCGCGCTCATAGCCGCGTTGGACTTCTTGAATTGCAGGTTGTGCAATGCGAGTTGCGTCCTGAACGAACTGTTTGCGAAGTCCAGGCTCAACCTTGTTGAGTGAACGAATGGCTTCCTTGAGTCCTGTGACTTCAATAGTTGTCTTCGTGCTCATCGTCTAGACCGTTGTGCTTTCTGTTTTTCGTTCATTACATCAAAGACCGTGAAAAGGTCGTCCGTGTCGAACGGTACGTCGGGAATCCAGTATCCGGTCTCGACAAGAACTTCTGCTAGAGACCGGCGGAAACTGCCGGATCGGTGGGGAGAGCTTGTTCCCCCCCAACGACGTCAATGGACTTGGTTTTCTTGATGAAGTCGTCAAAAGCCAAAGGAGTGATGATCCCCGCAGCTCGAGCCGATTCAAAAGCAAAGAACGCGAGATCCTCTGCGCCGATTCCGTTGGCAAGACTGGATGCTTGCTTTTTGAATTTGCGCTCCCATGCGACGACAACGAAAAGATTCGTTTCGACTTCATACGGGTCTCCGTCTATTGGTGTGACTTGTAATTGGATTTTCATTGTTTCCCTCGTTTGTTATTTACGGTGTGATGTCTCGTGCCCAGGTGCCGTTGACGAACGACACAGATGCAACCGCAAGGGTGCCCACAGTTGACATGATGACTGGAGCGCCTGAAAGTGTTGCTTTTGTGATTGTGTATTCGGGGTTAGATGCGGTCTCTGACGTGCCGGATGGCGAGACGACGATGGTGCATGATCCAGCTGCAACAATTGCTGCAAGAAGTGTTTCGATTTCTCCGACGCCGTATGACAGGAAAAGGTCGAGGTTAACTGAGACGGTTTGGAGACCGTTTGTTCCCTGGTGACCTGTGTCGTTCAGCGAAGTGCTGTCCAAAATGTCGTAGCCAACTGTGACTTCACATTTCGAAAGTTGATCGCTGACGTCAATTATTGATCCGCCAGTTGGGGTGATGTTGCAAGTCGCGTTAGCGAGGAATGTTGTTGTTGCCATTGTGGCTCCTTAGTTTCTCCGCACGGCGATAGCCACCGTGAGATCGTATGTGGGTATGTCTTGCCCTCCGTAGACCGCGTTGCCCGGGCGGGCGTCGGTTACTGCGATGGACGAGTTCATGATGGTGTCGACTGTTGTCATGAGATAGTTGCCCGCGTCGCTGTTGGAAGGTGGTGCAGCAAGGATGCGGACGGGGATGCGAAAGTCGCCAATGTTGTATGTGAATGAGGTCATGACGGGGAGTTCAATAAACACAGACATTGGTCGGGCGTTGCGCGGGTCTGTAACGGGCTTGAGACCAAGAGCGGTCAAAGCGGTGGCGATGGCGTTGACTGCGTCTGCGAGGATTCCTGTGGCAGCCATTATGCGACCTGTGGTCTTCCGCAGCCGATAAGGGCCATGATGCGTCCCATTGTGGACGGGATGGGGATTGAGGACATTGCATCAAATGAGGCAAACGAGTCTGCTGATCCGCGCTCGCGGTAGAGCGTCGCTGCGTACATGATTGTGCCGAGTTTGATGTCGGCACCTGGCACAGTTGACTGCGAATCGGTGTATCCCGCTTCGCGACGCTTGCGATAAATGTAGTTGTTGGCTGCGTTGACGCATACCGTGATGAAGGCGGTGTCGTTGGCGGTTGCAACGTCAATTCCAAGCCACGACGTTACGTCGGCTGCGGTAATCCAAGAAACAGATGGGGTGAATGTGACTGTGCCGGTAGCGGTGTCGCGGGGGAAGTCTGTGCCTGCGTTGACATACAGAAACTGATAAAGACGAATCACATCGGAATCAAATTCAAGGTCGCCCTCGTCAGATACCCCAATGAATTCAAAGTCCTGTGTTGAAACAATGGTTGCCGTACCAGAGAAACCGTGACTTGCGCCTGCAATAGTCACGGAGTCTCCGACTTGGATTCCTGTCTCAACGAAAGTCTGGAGAACGGCATACCCATCGAGGCGCGTATGAAACGCGAGATCGTAGGTAGCCATTGTTCTGCCAGTCTTCTTTTAGTTGTGGATCAGGTGAGGTTGAAACGACGAAGGCCGCCAGCGATGGTGACGATTGGGCAGAAGTAGCCGTAGATCATTGCTTCAATTTCGCCTGATACTGGAACATTGACTTCAAGCATGAGTTGTGAAGATTCAAAGATTTCAATTGCTGAAGGCACGATGAGGAACGCTGATTCGTCGATGGTGGTTGACACCATGTTTGAAGAAACGTACAACGGAACGCCAAGAACATTGCCGAAAAGGGTTGTTGCCTCGGCTGATCCGGCTGAGTTCTGTGGCTGTCCTGCGCTGAAGAGAGGACGGTTGCTTCCGTCGACTGCGTTCTGCATAAGCGACCATTGGCTGACACCAGCGGTGTAGGCCGAAACAACGTCACCAGTTGCCAAATATGCAGCTGCTGATTCTGTTGAAACGAACGACTGGATACCTGCTGCAGTTGCAGCTGTGGTTGCAGCCTGTGTACCACCAGCGGTGATTGCAGCAATGGTTGCTACTTCTGTGGCTTTGCGGTACGAACGGGTCATGTTGTCAAGCATGATGCTTGCGAACGACGGATCTGAACGATCCTGCAATTCAACTGACCAACGCTGGAGACCAGCAAGTTTTACAACTGTGCCGTTGACGTATGAAGAAACGATGCCTGTCTCGGATGGTGCTCCACCTTCCGAAGTCGTTGCGACTGTTCCGTTGGTGGTGATTTTTGGAATGCTGATTGTCATACCCGCTGCAGGAATGGCACGAGTACCACCGCAAGCGTCAATGACTGGACGCGCACCAATGTTGACCTGAACGACATTGCGCTCGTATGCAACTGGCGAGAAAGCAGGATTTGTTGTGAACGAGTCGTCCGCTGCCTGAATCATTTTTGACTTTGCGTCGTCTGCTGCTGCAATCCATTGGGCGGATTCGCTTAGTGGGTTCAGTTTTGCTTTGACCGCATGGTGAAGGTAATCGGCATTGGTTTTAATTGGTGAACGTGGGGCTGAGTAGAAAAGAGCTGTTGGCACCGATGCGGTGGCTTCAACTGTTTCTGGGGTTTCTTGTGACATTGTTTCCTCCTGGAGACTTGTGTCGGGGTGGGGTTCGTTCGCATCGTCGTCGACTTCTTCTGGGTCGGGTTCTGATGCTGCGATTTTTTCTATGACGGCGTCTGCAAATGCCGGTGTTGTTACGACGCTGAGTTCAATAAGATCAGCAGCAGAAACAACCATGACGCCGTTTTTGTCGTATTTGAATTTTTTCGGTACTGCACCGACACTAACGGAATCATACGCCGAGAGTTGGATCAACTCGACCACGTCGTCGGCCTGTTTTGAGCGCGCAAATACTGCCGAAAAACCAAGTCCATTTTCAAGGTCTACAAGTTCTGTAACCATTCCAATGGGGCGTCCGTCGTGGTTTTCAAGAAGTCGCGCTGCTTTTGCATTGAGATTGAATGCTCCGCGTTTGAACATGACTTCGGTTCCTGATGCGTTGGCAACAACATCCCAAGGGACTGCAATGCCGGTGATGGTGCGCGGAGTTGTTGCATCTCCGGCTGCTGCGTCGAGGGTGATTGGAACTGCGTCAAATTTTATCATTGAGGAATCTCCTGAAGATTGGGTACTGGTGGTTCAACTAAGGCGTTGTTCATATCAGCAACGGCTAGAAGTTCGGTAGTGTCAAAGCAGACATAACGTCCTCGAGTGACAACGTCGTTCATGCTGAGGCGAGAAGTGATTGCGTTGGCGTACATTTGCGCGCCGAAAAGCCAAAGGTCTTGACGGGCTTGCGATGCGTTTTGATAAGTCATTGACGCCCCAGGCGTGGGTGCTGAGACGAGGTAAGCGGGTACGGAGCAAATTCTGCTGAGGTCAAGGGCTTGATATTCGCGTTGCGCTGCGTTAATCGCTAGCGGGTCGCGGTCAAATTCAACAAAATTGACGTAGTTATTTAACGCGCCAATGACGTTGCCTTCTTTGCGAGCCTGCGCCCATTGCGAAGCAAGGTCTCCGAGTTCTTCGCCGGACATTGTCTCGCCCGCTGCTGTCTGCTGGAGATAACCAGGGACAGTTTCAATGGTTGCTGCACGATCTGCGTACTGGTCAAGATGCGTTGCGATGCTGACCGCACGACGACCCGAAAACATAAGACCTGTAGTCGGGGCAAGGAAAGTGATGACTTCGTTCGGGTCAAGTTCAACGCCATTAAACTTAATGACTTCTGGCATTGAGAAGAATTGTGGGCCTTCTTGATTCGGCGTTGAAATTTGCGAGGCAGGAATCCATTGAAAACTCATTGGACGACCGTCAGTTGCATTACGAGAAGTTATGGCCCAGAAAGCGCGCCCCATTATCCAGAGGTCCGTGACCGTATTTGCGAGGATGAATTGGCGAGGAACTTTTGGATCAGGATTTTCCATCCATGACTCATTTGGCACATAAATTTCTTCGTAATCTGTGCCGTTCCATTGCTTGACGTACTGGCGAAACTCAAGACCAGAGATTGTCGAGGCGAGAAGGTCTCTCGCCCGCGACACCGTCGGGAGACTAAGGGCGGCCATCTCAAATGTGTTGCTGAGGTATCCATACGTCGGGAAGGCACCGTTTCTGCCAATACCGGCAGCGGCTTTAA
>Ga0214919_10008295_pt1 | contig 13733 bp, 18 predicted proteins | sample LL1503_MetaG_FD_177994 | JGI IMG/M metagenome (GOLD analysis project Ga0214919, IMG submission 177994) | Freshwater microbial communities from Lake Lanier, Atlanta, Georgia, United States - LL-1503 | ecosystem: Environmental > Aquatic > Freshwater > Lake | place: USA: Georgia | collected...
CAAACCACCGCTGCCTGTCCCATTGGCGATCGGGGTCTACAATACGCCCCAACCGCACACGGAGGTACTCGACCGGATTTTTAAACCCGTCGCAGGTATAGCGGCAAGGCATGTAGTCGCATTCCCGGGAGTAGTCGACCATGGTCGACCAGATATTCCGATGCCGGTTTAGTTCACAATCGACGGCATTCTCTTTCATAACGCGCTCGATTTGTTTGACCTGAATGTCCTTCCGGATGACGCGAGCATAGATGTGCTCGTCAATGGTTTCAATCCATTTTGCTCCCGCGGGGACCGTCGACGCATACCGATAGACGGTAACATCTCTTTCCGCTTTTGGCAAATCAGCATGCGAGCAGTGCCGTAACCCGCGACCAATAACTTGATAGATTCGCGTGTTATTATGCCAGGGTTCTAAAATATGGACTTGTCGAATCCATTTAAAATCCACGCCTTGGCCAATAATCCGCGTTCCAATAATACATTTAATGACCTGGCCATAGCGTTGATCTAAGGGCCCCACCGCCGCATTCGGGTGGTCGTAGGTCGCCCCTGCCGCGTGGACTTTACCACACGTTTTACACTGCGCCGGATTCACGGAGGCGCTTTTAATATATTTAATGCGGTTCCGTTTATCCGTTTCCCCCGTCAGCAGTACATACGTGCTGAAAATAAATTTATGGGTTTCCCCCCGATGCTCCGCCTGCGTCTTGCCGCATTTCGCACACTGATAATGCGTCTCATTCCTGGCGAATTTCAAGAGGGTACAATTCGGTAAGAATTCTGCGCTCGGTAGGCCCTGATGGTCCAGATTTTCGTATAAATCCGGGTGGTAGTGAATATAACCATTCATTTCTAGTAAAAAGGCCATTATTTTCACCCCGTAGGTGATAAATTCGGAATACGCAAAAGCGAGTCCGGGACAACTCCGTATGGCCTGTAATAGACGAGCTAATTTTCCAGAAATATTCGCCAGACCGGCCGGGGATTGAAAAGTCGCTAAAACAGTCGGCCGCACCTCATAACGTTGGTCTAAATCACCCCGTTTCTTTAAGGGCTGGAAGAGTTTATCGAATTGGTCCTCTTTCACGCCGAGGTTTGACATCCACAAGAGTTTTTGCGTATTATTTCGCTCGCTTTTTGCCCGGTATAAACCCTGATAAAGCTCGTATTGCTCGCGGCCCATCGGACATTTCACCAGATTATACCGATACGGCTGGCCATGAAAAGCCAGGTTAAATGGCCCGTCCTCGGGCATGGGTTGTTCGTCATCGAATTGAAAAGCCGGGTGTGGTGAATACAACCACTCCGCTGGGGGCAGTTTTTCTTCCGGGAAACTAATGGGATTATTCCCACGCGCAAACGACACATAACCGCGGGAAAATTGCCGTAAATCCGCGTGGATATCGGCAATCCCTATGTGTCCTGTTTTAAACCGAGCGAGTTTTTGTCGGAACTCTTTCGGCAGCCCGCGTCCGTCGTTATTGTTTAGGATTTCCAACAAATCGGCAATTTCCGTAATGTTGTCCTTCATGGGCGTGGCCGTCAACAGAATGATTTTCAACCCACCGACAGGCAGACATAGGGGAATAATGGTTTTGGTCAAGACGCTGAACAGCGACCGCCTTTTGTGCGACCCGGCTTCGGCCCCTTCTGTCCGGTCGTCTTCGACCCCTTCGGCCTCCTCGGCCTCCTCGGCCAATTCGGCCTCCGCCTCGGCTGCCGGTGTGTCGTCCTCTTCGTCCCGTGCATTTGGGGGTTTGGCAATCCCATGAGCCTCGTCAATAATTATGACGCTATTGGCGAAATGCTGGACAATAGCTTCGTCTGTGCGTAAGTTCTTATCGATAAAATTCGAGAATTGCCCATACCCCATAAAGGTATAGTACTCGTCGACTATTTTTTTATCTGCGTAGGAATTCGACGCACAACCGGTATAGAGGAGCTCTTTGTAAAAGTTTTCCCGGATACTTTCCGACGGCGTGATGATGTAAATCTTTTTGTCGTTTTTATAGACATAGTCTCGCAAACCTTCGGTTATACCAATAGCCGAACAGGTTTTCCCCACACCCGTCCCATGTAAAACCAGTAAGCCATTGTATGGCGTTTCTGGGGACAAGAGATTTTTTACAAACTCTTGTGGATTTTGTAATTCAAAGTCCTCTTTACTGCGATATTTACATGCATCCGTTGAAGTCGTATATGGAAAATCCGGAGTATACCGCGTATTTTGAAACTCCTTTTTCCAAAAAAGTTTATCATACGCGTCCTGTTCGGTCATATCGGGGTACAGGACAAACGCTGGCTCGGGCGTGGCCTTTGGTTTGAATCGCCGAACGATAGGCGGTTGAGATGGGTCAGGCTTTCTTTTAAACACGCGACGTTCCATTTATATATTAACATTATTTTTTTTAATACTCCCATTACATTATCTTCATCCGGGCATAATTTGCAGGGCGAACGACAGGGGCTGGAGGGTCAGATTTAGCTGTAGGTGTATCGGTTTTATAGACAATCTCACCAAAAGCATCATAGCCGATAATGCGGGGATCTATCCCTTTATACAAGTCTAAATCGGCAGTACTGGGTTTTAACTTAAACACAGGCTTGAATTTAGACATACTCTCCTATACTATGCCGGATAAAATAATAATTATTCCCCTCCCGCGTGCGTGGCGCAGAAATTCCCGATTTTTTTCTTGCGCGTACATTGCCGGCCTTTTCCAATAACGGCCGTACATTTAATGTTAATGTCCATATGTAAATATTTGGCGAACAATTTTTCTCGTGGAATTTGCTCCTGCTCCGCGATAGTGGTCAAAATATGCGTTAAGCGTTCTTGAACGGCCTTTTCTATTTTATACGTAATACTCGTATTCAATTCGGTTAAATCCGGGAATGACGTTGTTATTTCACCAATATCCATTCGCTTTTTTAACTAGTTTAACTTTTCAATTTCGACCTTCGACCCCTTCGACCCCTTCGACCCGGCCTTAATTCTTGACAAAGTTAATAATATCGTTAAATGAGCGGTCGCCTTGGTAAATCTTCTTCTTGCCGTTCGCTTTTAGAATAATGGTGGGAAAGCCATTTACGCCCTCTTGTTTGGCCAAATGCGGATGTTCCTCGCAGTTAATTTTGTTGACTTTGACTGCGGGATCGCTCTTTAAATGCTGTTCAACTTTATTCCACGTCGGCTCTAATTTCTGGCAATGGCCGCACCAAGGGGCATAGTACAAAGTAATGTCTTTACCGGCGCCCGTAGGCATATTTGCCCCCCCGCCCACCATCAACATGTGCGGATTCATTTTGCCTATAGAGGCAAACATAATAATCGCAATCAAAATTGCCATAAAAAAGAAATCTAACATTATACCCTTTACCAGAAATTAAATTCCAGGTTCTAGACATAAAATAGAATCCGGACGTCCGGCTTTACTGGGCCGGATGGGTTTCCAGCCTTTAAAAGTTGGATGATATTCACAGAGGTACAACTCACTACAGCACGTCGTTCCTAAAAATCTACTCGTAATTTTATCAGGTACACAGGCTAAATCATAGTAAACAATATTATTATCTTTATCGTATAAATAAAGATGATAAATATCGGGTAATTCGGTTTTTTTTACTCGGAATACGGCCGTTTGGACCCGCGGCTCTTGCACCTGAGTGAGTCTTACATTGGTACTGCGATTAAAAGTAAAAGGCGTATCCAAGGGGAGAATCGTATGGACCGGTTTAACCTGGTTATACCTCGCGGTCATTAGTACCCCTTGGACCCCACGTTTATAAACCGCCGAATATTCATACAGAAAACTTTGGATATACGCAGGGGTCACATAGTCGGCAACCATTAATTGAAAGGGGTCTAGAATGGAATCGTGGGTATACCTGTCAATAATTAATGCGTTTAACCATTTTAACCGGTCTTGAAACGGCTTGCCCATCGCGACATCCTGCAGGAGAAATATATTTTCTACAACATTGCCTTCTATAACATAGTCTTCCGCCGTATATATAGAACATTGAACATGATAAAATACGCCCGCTACGACATAATAGACCACGCTTTGGTATACAATCAGGTAGGCCTTTTCCGGCCCATAATAATAAGACATTAAAAAATCCTGGTCTACCGAAGGCCGAGTATAGGCCCGATGCGGATAGTGTTGGATTAAATGTTTTAATTCCGTGGAGGGCTGTACAGGAAAGGCGTACGCCTTTCCGAGACGGACCGGCCTATCTAAGTCTAGGTCTAAATCTATATTCTTCATTTCTCCATTTAGATTTATTTTCAATTTAAAGGGCTAAAAACCGGAATATTAAATTGAAAGTAAAACGAATATCTAAATTAATGTGGAAAACATATTTATTCGGAGGTAGAAATAATTTAGCGTATCCAAATAATAAATATTTATCTTATATCACCCCCTATGACGTCGTCCAAGGGGTCATGAAACAAGCCGGTAAATATTTTAATGGGCTCCAAGACAAGATTTTCTATGATATGTTTGCGGGCATAGGTACGGACACGATTCAGTTTGCGAAAGGGGTCAAACGGGTATACGCCTATGAAATTAATAAAGAGACATTTGATTGCGGGGTGGCAAACATATCCGGGTTTTCGAATATCACGTATAGTCATCAAGATTGTACCGAAATTCAGTCCGACATGATCACGGAGGCGATAGCGTATTTTGACCCCCCTTGGGGGCGGAATTTCCGTCCCGGTGAGTCTTTTTCTTTTGAGAATGAAACCCTGGAGAATGGTATACCGGTTTTAGCACTTTTAAAAAATATTCCTTGTCGGTATATTATTATTAAATCCCCTTTACTCTGTGAAAGTTTTGAAACAGCCTTTCCGGCGCATTTTATTGCGAATATTATGTTGTTTACCCAACAAAAATTAAAATTTATATTCATTGTTAAACCTGACAAACCGGGCAAGGGGGACAAAGGGGAAAAGGGGGAAAAGGGGGAAAAACCTGGCACACCCGTCCAGCAGGTTTAGTCTCCACAGGAGTAACATTTCCCCGGATATTTTTTAGAGGGATTTTGAGCCTCACAGGTATAACACTTTGTGCGACCACCCCCACCCCGCATAACCTGGGAGAGGCTAGAGGGGACCATCCCTCGCGACATAAAAAGAATCAAAAAGAGCAGCAACAAAGAGAGAAACATATACTATATACCATAAAATGAAAATAATAAATAGAATTCTAGAATTCTAGAATGTTTAAACTTATGAAAGACATGATTGACAGCATAGAAGAGCCCGTTAAATCGAGAGACGACAAAAATGAGTTGGAATGTCCGGTCTGCCATGCGTTTGCGGTACAAGTGCAAATGTCTGACGAAATATGTATCTCCTGCAAATCTAATTTGGGCTCTATGATTGATTACAAACCCGAATGGCGGAATGAAGTCACCGGGGACGATATGAGTCGGTGTAATTTAGCCAAAAACCCGCTGCTTCCTGAAAGTTCGTATTGTACCACGATATCCTATGGGTTCAAACCCAACAAAGCCCTGTATGAACTTCAGCGGTCCTTAATTTGGACCAGTATTCCCTACCATGAACGTTCGATGAAAATGAAAATGGATGAGATTGGGGCAGTCTGCCGTTTGAAAGACATTCCGTTAGCAATTATTGAATACACCCAAGGACTCTACCACACCCTGATAACGGCCTTAGAGAGCAATGAGTTAAAACGGAAACGGGGCAAGAACGATACGGGGTTGCGAGCCGCGGCGTTGTTTATTGCGTTTCATGATGATGGCAAGCCTCGCACGTATAAAGAGATTGCCAGTATATTTGGTATCGAACCTAAATATGTTTCGGATGGTATTAAACTCTTTTCCGAATTAATTAAAACGCCGCAAAAAATCACAATCTATAATGATTTTATCAGCGAATTTTGTGCCAATTTAAATATTTCTGAAGAGATTAAAACCCGGATTTTATTTGTGGCGGATAAAGCTGAAGCCTTGGGACTCTTGGAAAATCACGCGCCCACCTCAATTATCGCGGGGTGTATTTTTTATGTGGGAATCGAATACGCCTTGCCGTTGAAACTAACGGAGATTGAAGAGATGTGTGGGGTCTCTGGGCCGACCATTACAAAGATTTGTGATAAATTATTTAAACGAACCATGGATTTATATGACTAGCGGAATTTTTAAATATATCCGGTATAAGTATAATGCCAATATCTTGCTCAACCAGAGTAATAATTGAGGGAAATACAATTGTGTTTACCATCACAAATTCGGACGGCTCTGAACCGGAGATTATAACGCCTCTTCCGCTTTCCGCTTTGATTCTAAATACGTCCGGGTCCGAGTTTAGGATTACCGTTCGGCGAGGGAGTTTAGCGGGTGATTTTGATTCGCTCTTTATTAAAGTAGGTTCCATGATTAGTCCGTTCGTTACCATTCAATCGGCAAACTATACGCCACCCAATGGGGGTTTAGATTTACCGAACGGGGCTGTTCCAGGTGGCAAATCCGGGGGCGGCGGTTGTTTTCCCGGCAATGCCCGGGTATGCCTTAAAAATGGGGAGTATACCACCATGGATAAATTAAGCATTGGCGACGAGGTTCAAGTCGGCCAAGGGGAATATAGTGAGGTTTTTCTATTTACACATAGCCTATCCGATGCCAAAGTTACTTTTGTAAAAATCCAGTCAAAAGGGGGCCACACGATTTGTTTAACGCCCTGCCATATGATTTATGTCAATGGTGAATTAATCACCGCAGACATGGTTAAACCAGGCGATTTTGTAGAAACCCTGACCAATTCGAGAGATGTAGTTCTCCAGGTGACCCGTGAATCAGGCGTTGGACTATATAATCCGCATACCTTATCGGGGGATCTCATGGTAAATGATTATCATGTCTCCACGTATACAAAAGCGGTTAGCCCAACTTTAGCTCATGCCCTGTTGTCGCCTTTGCGATTCATGTACAAAATGCGGGTCAAACTCTAGGTTCTAGGGGTATTTATTTTGATTTCATAAACCCGCCCCGTTGGACAATGTTTGCCGCAGTACTAGCCGCAGCTTTTACCGGCAAGACACTTGAAGCCCCGCGAATTCCGCACATATTTCGATCAGAAAAGAAGATATACGGCAAATACGCCCAAGGCACACAACAGGCGCATAAATAACTGATAATACCTCCTCCGCATTGATATGCCGTATAGACCCCAAAGACGCTAAGCAGAGCATAAATTATATATAATAACGTGGCCCACCAACTGGCACCACCCTCATCTCCGCCGAGCTGACCAGGCATAGGCATTTGAGGCTGCGCCTGCATTTGGGGTTGCCCCGACATGGGTACGGATGGCATTTGGGGTTGCCCCGACATAGGTACGGATGGCATTTGGGGTTGCCCCGACATAGGTACGGATGGCATTTGGGGTTGACCTGACATGGGCACCGCTGGTATTTGGACCGGGGGCATAGGTATACCATTATTTTTCTTTTTGGGATCATCCATCATTGGCGGTTGGGTCTGATTCATTTCTTATATATAATAATATAATATTATATTTTTTTTTAAATTTAATGTCCTAATCTCGGACTTGAAATTTAAAAAACTCGGTACACATTTTATACGTATTAAATTCCGGATATAAATCTTTATGGCAGACATAGCGGTGTACCATTTTCGCACAGACTTCATCATAAGCGGTAGTCATTTTTTTATGGAGTGCCATTTCCTTGGCGTTATATTTAAATGGCAGGTCTAGAGTCGCTTTTATCCTGCGGTAAACCGAGAAATAAATGGCCGTCGCCACTACCCCCAATTCGATAAGATCCTTAAAAGGGATTTGAAATTCCGAAAAACCTTTAGGGGACCACCGCATGAACCACATCACGTGGTCGCCATTCATGTCTAACCGGTAATACCCCGATATGGCCTGCAGGCAAATCTGAATGATATACCCAAATGGTATTTCTTCCGGTTTATGCCACTGCCGGCGCTCCATATCGTCGACCCATTTTAAATGCTCGCCGATTTCTATATGATGAAAAGGGCTAATGCATTTAATTTCCAACATGCCCCGCGTCACTGGTGCAATGCCTTCACCGGTGTACCCCGCTGATTGAACAATCCCGTCCGGACTGATTAATAAGTGCTCTCCGGGTTCACACAGAAGCCCGGCGCATAAAACCGGACAGAGCCCATAGATGAAATCTAGAGGCACCCGAATGGTCCCGACTTGTACGACACAGAGGGTATTTTCAACGGCAAAATGCGTTAGCGCCACCTCCTCATAGGTCACGCCCCATTTCATATGGCCCGTCATAGCATGGGTTTTCTTAAAGGGTGCGTTTAGAATTTTTTCCCGCCAAACTTCCGTCAATTGTTCATCGGTGGGATACCTTGTGGGACTTTTAATGTATTTACCAATACTGCTCGCTGTGGCTTGAGCGGCGGCGCGAAGTTCGAGCCATTTATCGCTTTTTTGAATAACGAAAATGTAATCTTCAATCGTTTTGGGGTCGGCCGGCGTACATATATCACGGACTAAATTATACTCCGTGGCATATTTGGTATATTCCCCGTAAAGCCGGGTTTCCCGTATTAAATTAAAGGCATAATCCGAAGTCGCCAACTGCATACATGAGGTTGGCGTCATTTATAGCTTTTTTGTCATTTTTCAATTTAATATATAATGGTAGGATATAATGTCTCAAGAGTGTACAATGCAATTTAAACGCATCAAAGATGCATTGAAAAGTATTACGGCAATGTTAGATTTAGAACAATTTAAACAGCAACAAAAAAAACAGGCCCCTCCGCCACCACCACCGCCTCCTCCACCACCCCCTTTCGGGCGTCCACCCCTAGCATTTTTAAGTAGTATTAAACCTAAACAAATTGGAGGCAACTGCTCTGAACCCGAACTTACGCGTAATTTAGATTATACAAATGCCTATTTGCAATATATTATCTCCGATTTAAGTACCCGAAAGGTACAAGGCAAAGCCGGGATGAAGGCAAAATACGTCGAACGCAATATTCCGAAAATTAATAAAGACCTCGGCCAAGAACGTAAAACAAAAAAAGTCACCACTACTGACGCAAATGGTAAGGTAAAAATCTCCTGGGTTCCACTCACCCCACAGGAGATTGAAGCACTTTTAACGCCACAACAAAAGACTGAAAGAGCACATCGAGCAGAACTTGCCCGCATCGCCCAACAGAAACGAAAAGGGCAACAAGAGCGCGAGAAAGCCCGAGACGAAAATGAATTTATGGAATACCAAGACCAACCACAACAAAAAAGGAAAAACCGCTATGAAATCTGGATGAAAAGTCGAAAATTAAAATCGGCAAAAACTGCGATTTCGCCCTCACCTGTACCTGTACCTGCACCTGCCAATAAACAGGCACCCGCAACATTTGCCTTAAAAAGAAAGCGTGGTAATTTTGATGCCGACTAATACCTGTTATATTAGGTTAAACGTGTAATTACTAAATGCGCCGAGACGGAACTAGGGCAGCCCGCCACAGGCGTTATTGTTAGTGCCGTTGGATTGCCCGCCGGATTACGAATGGACAAAATGCTTGCCCCAATGAGCGTTCGAACCAAACATAGACCCACCAATTGACTTGAACCGGTAAATCGCCCTACGAGTGTATACATTTGCGGTAAGCCATTTAAAGCAATTACCAGTTGCCCCGCTTCCGTTACGCTTACTTGATAGGTACCGACGGCCAATAAACCAAAATTAGAAGCGGACAATATCCACACCTGATATAGGTCCGTCACTTGGGAATTCTACATCGCCTCCAATAGCTATTGTCGCAAAATTATCCCCTGGCATTAAAGCATAGAAATTCGCGTAAGATAGCACAGAATCCGCTGCTCCGGTGGCCCCTGTAACACCGATTGCTCCTGTAACTCCGATTGGACCTATATCTCCCGTAACGCCGATTGGACCGGTCTCACCTGTTTGCCCATCGGAGCCTTTACGACCCCCCTGGGTCCTCTTTTCATTTTTACAATATCACATCGCCTTTCTAGCAAATCAGACGCCGAAGAGGTCGAAGAGGTCGAACAGTCTTTAACGCAATGTTTTTCAGCATGGTGATGATTATAGGTACTCATTAGATTTTAAAAAAATATTTTATTTTTTTAAAATAAAATATTTTTTTAAAATAAATTTTAAAAAAATATCTTGGACTACGGCGATATATTTTTTTATCGGGTCAACCAAAATCCCCGCAAGAAATCCACGATAGACCACCAGGTCGAACTCACCGGTCCCCCGCCCATCTGGACCGCATTAGGATTGCTGAATTTTTCTCCCAGAAAAATATGGTCTAGAATAATTATATATAGGATAATTCCCGCTACAAAGATGCCTATGAGGAATAATACCAAGCTTATGTCCATCTATATTATACCCCCTCTTTTTCTTTTTGTTTTATTTTTTCCTGCAGACGCGCCTTCGTCGACTGCGCCTTGCTAGCCTCCATCATTTCCAATTTGCGTTCTTGATAATGCTGATTGCGCGCTTGGACCCCTTCATGGTATTTCCCCATCAAATCATTCAATTGGGGTAGCATGTAATCCTGGTCTTGTACCTCATCCGCGTCCATATCCACGGGAAACCAGGTACCCATTGGTACAATAAAGGTATGAATTGCCGGTTCCACCGTATCCCGGAGAAACTTGGCGCGCTCTTTTGCGTCCTCAATACGGGCAAAACCACCTCGGACTTTAAAGCCCCGCAGACTGGTTGTGTCCGAATTTTGCTTATCAAACTGGACATCCAGACCATTGCGGTGCTCCGCCAGATAGATTTTGTACTTGTCCATAATTTCCTCTTCGTTCATTTCATATTGCCGTTTGGATTCCGCCAAAAACGCATCCTCGTCAATGGACATGTCGCGAAACTGCTCTTCCAGGAGCCGGCTCATATGTTTGTCTTCGGGATCCAGCGAACTCTTCAACCGATCAAGAACGGGATTAATTTTTTCCCGCATGTTGACCGCAATTTTACGGACCATTTGAACCCCTTGCGCCAAAATCATTTTGTTGATATCGTGAACCATAAAATTATTGGTGTAGTATAGATGCTTCGCCAGGACTTTATCTTTAGGATTAATGAAGGAGACAATGGAGTACGCTTGTCCAGCCAAAGCGGGGTCTTCTTTCAAGTAATCGGTTTTAGGAGTTGTCATTTAATTTAAAGTATAAAATTGTTTTTAAATAAAAAAAATATAATATATTTATTATATAAATGAACAACATGAACCTCAATCTCGATGCCAATGACGTGATTCGTCGCACGATTAAATACTTGGTAGAAGGTCTCGCAGTAGCGATTGCCGCTTTTTATATTCCCCGTAAAAAGATGAATCTCGAAGAAATCGCCATGATTGCCGTTACCGCTGCGGCCACGCTTGCCATTCTTGATTTATTGGCCCCCCAAATTGGTTCCAGTGCCCGTCAAGGTGCCGGTTTTGGCATTGGTGCCAGCATGGTTGGCTTCCAGGTTCCCCGCCCAGGTGTTCCCTTACCCGTCGCATAAGGTAGAAGATAGAAGAGTTCCGTATTTTTTTTGAAATTTTTTATTATATTAAAGGTATATATAAAAAATGCTCGAAATGTTCATTTCCATGTTTCTAATTTTAGTTGTGCCTATTGTAACTGCTAGTTATTTACCGCTCTTTGGCGGCGCTATTATAGCCCGCTTTTATTATGTGCTATTTATTGTTCTCATAACAACCATTTTGAATATTGTTCGCGCCTTTCGCTATTGTAAAAGAAAGCCGAAATCCTATGGGGTCAATTACGGCTGGAAAAAAGGTATCGTGGCCGGTATCGGCGCGGTAAGTCTTTTAACCCTGATTCAATTTAACCCGCAATTTGAAACCCCTTTTCTCTTTTTAAGTTTCCTTCCCTACTTTGACGCTATCAAAGACGGCTTGATTTTATCAGTCATGTATGCATTGTCCTACATGCTGTTTGGGTACACGATTTGGGGCGGGGACTGCTAAATACTTAAGGCTTAACCGCTATACCAAAACATAATGAAATACAGTTGGGCGTTTTTATGTGATAATATCAAAGATGGAAAGACACTGGTGGACTTTGACCGGACGCGGACTATGCAAACGGCGTATGAAAATTTCAACGCGTATCTATCCAAAAACAATTCTACTATGAAAAATTATATTCTTACACATCACGTATTTTCCCCGCGCGACACAGCCCTGGTTTTAAATAAATATCCATATGCGCTACAGAAAGGCATTTATCATTACGTCTTGTTCGCTCTACAGCCTTTAGATAGTAGCTCGATTCAACACGAAATTCAGGTGAAATTTAAAAATCGACCCGTGGTATGGTTTATTAACCCCCTCTATTTACAATCCATTAAAGATTTATGGCATTGTCATATTTTTATTCGGACCTAACTTCGGACCTAACTGCTAGACCCAGGTTTCTTGATATGAAAATTGCAGTATTTCGTGGTGATATTTTTCCACGCAATTCTGCCGTGTCTCGTTCAAAATTACATCTGCTCGTAGATTTTCCATAAATTCGAGCGCGCTACTAAGGGTAAAATTCTGCAGCAGCGCTGCGAGGCTTGTGCTATATCGGGCATCACGGGCTACGAGATCTATAATGCGATCCATGATTTCTTCGCGCAAGGCCATTCGTCCGATTAAATGATAATTCAATGTATTAAATACTACAAGGTATAATGGGTATAAACTATGGAAATCTGGTTAGACAGCATAAATGATATACTTGTCCCTCATATATTCAAAGGTTTACAGGAAGCTTATAACTCGGTGAATCGTTTAACCGGGGGAGAAAAAGTATTCCTGGCGTTTCAAGTCACCTTGGAAGGCTTAAAAGATTTATCCAATAGTAAAATCATGGCAGATTACTCCGTTCTCCGGACCAACTTGGCTAAAAATGGCCACGACGAAGAATGGTTTACCACACTTATTCGGCATTTATACAACAATTATGGTAAAGCCGCACTTAAAAGTGCGGGCTTGGAATGCGGTTCGAATTTTAATACAGAATTAATTGAAGTGCCCAAAGGGCCGGATTTTGTGCGGGATGTCTATGTTAATTCCGCTCGGGAAATATGGAAAAAACCATTTCTGTTTGCACATCGGACGGACCCCATCACGAAACAAAACAACAATAATGAAATTATCGTCATTATTCGTAATAGTATTATGCGTACAGTACGGGAGGGCCTAAATTTAAATCGTTTACTTGCCACATATACGGGCACTACAGCGGTGCAGGAAAAATCGGGTAGGCCTATGACCGAATCGGTTGATGACATTCGCGAACGCTTTAAACGCATGAATAACGATAATTTATTTACAACCGAAAATAGCATTCCGGTACCGGTTGAAGAAGAGTATACCAGTTACTTATCGGGTCCTATTGACCCTTCGGTATGTGAAACAATTGATAATGATAATATGGCGGATGATCAGGAGACAATCGTGTCTTCCGAGGACGAAGCGGAGGCCCCTGTCGAAGAGGCCGAAGAGGTCGAAGAGGTCGAAGAGGTCGAAGAGGTCGAAGTTTTGATGAAAGACGAGGATGAAAAGACAATCGAACAGGCCGAAAAGGCCGAAAAGGCCGAAAAGGCTGACAAGACCGAAAAGATTGAACCGGTCCAACCGCCTATCGAACCTGCTCAACTGAAAGACGAGGACGAATCATGAGACAG
>Ga0214919_10008297_pt1 | contig 13724 bp, 18 predicted proteins | sample LL1503_MetaG_FD_177994 | JGI IMG/M metagenome (GOLD analysis project Ga0214919, IMG submission 177994) | Freshwater microbial communities from Lake Lanier, Atlanta, Georgia, United States - LL-1503 | ecosystem: Environmental > Aquatic > Freshwater > Lake | place: USA: Georgia | collected...
CATTTTACCTGTATTCATTATCACCGAGATGAAATGGAATTGGGAGCATGCTATTCAAATGGGTTTGCAAGTTAATGAAGAAATTAACGAGGAAACAGGAGAAATTTCTAATTACAGTGGTTTCTTCTTATATATTGACCGTGAAACTCTTAACTCCATTGAGGATGTAGCAGCATTTATTTTAGACCTATTAGATGAACAGAAGAAAGGAAATTTACCTTATGATCTAATGTTCTTATGGGATTCAATTGGTTCTATTCCTTGTGAAATGTCTATTAAATCTAATAAAAACAATAATGAGTGGAACGCAGGTGCAATGTCAACTCAATTTGGTAATGGAGTAAATCAGAAAATTACATTATCTAGGAAAGAATCATCACCTTATACTAATACATTGGTTTGTATCAACAAAGTATGGACAGCTAAAGCTGAAGTACCTATGGGTCAACCAAAACTAATGAATAAAGGTGGTTTTGCAATGTGGTTTGATGCTACATTTGTTATTACATTTGGTAATATTTCAAATGCTGGAACATCTAAAATTAAAGCAATTAAAGATGGTAAACATGTAGAATTTGCTAAACGTACTAATATTCAGATTGATAAAAATCATATTAATGGAATTACTACACGAGGTAAAATTATTATGACACCTCATGGGTTTATTAATGATACTGAGAAAGATATCAAGAATTACAAAGACGCTCATGCTAAAGACTGGAGTAAAATTTTAGGTGGAATTGATTTTGATATTATTGAAGAAGAAGATCAGTTTGAACCGTTTTCAACATTTACAGAAGAACCAGATTAATAATGGCTAACTCAGAAATTTTTAAACTTCTTGATGGAATTAAACAAGAAGAAAAGGAAGGACCTACTTTTAATAAACACAGTAGAGTATTATTGATAGATGGTCTAAATCTATTTTTGAGAAATTTCGCTGTAATGGGTATAGTTAATGAGTCTGGGATTCATGTTGGTGGACTTGGTGGTTTTTTAAGATCACTAGGTTCACTAATAAATCAAATTAAACCTACCTCTGCTTATATAGTATTCGACGGGATTGGTTCTTCCACAAACAGGAAGAACCTTCTCCCCGAATACAAATCAAATCGAAATATCACCCGTATTACTAATTGGGACGCGTTTGATAATTTAGAAGAGGAAAATGACTCAAAAATAGATCAAATATCTAGACTAATCCATTACTTAAAATGTCTACCTGTTAATATAGTATCTTTAGATAAAGTAGAGGCGGATGATATAATAGCGTTTTTAAGCGGTTACCTTTCTGAGACACATGACTCCAAGGTTTATATAGTGTCTGCGGATAAAGACTTTATACAACTGGTTAATGAAAACGTTATAGTGTATCGGCCAATTGAAAAAGCATTCTACACTCCAGAAGTAGTAAAAGAAAAATTTAATTTACCAGCGGAAAATTTTATTATATATAAAACATTATTGGGTGATGCCTCAGATGTTATTACTGGTATTAAAGGTTTAGGTGAGAAAAAATTAATTAAATTATTTCCTGAATTATATGAAAGGGTTGTGACGCTTGATGAGATTTTTGAAATAAGTGAAAAGAAGTATAAGGAACATATTATTTATTCTAGAATTGTTTTTGAAAGAGATAACCTAGAAAAAAATTATATTCTTATGAATCTTAAAAATCCTCTATTAGATGACCAAGAAAAAGAGATGTTATCAGAATTTACCAATTCTAGTACTCAAGCTTTGAATCCCAAAGATTTCTTGCAATTTTATAATGAAGATGGATTAGGACGTATTATCAAAAATGTAGATTTTTGGATTCGAGATACGTTCAAAGTATTAAACAGTTTTAAATAATTTTAGTTATGACATTACAAACGTTATCCCAATATGGGATGCACTTTCAGATAAAGGTTTTATCTTCTTTATTGACACATAAAGAATTTTTAACTAATATCCATGATATTATTAGTGAAGAATATTTTGAAAACACTGGTCACAAGTGGATTATTAAAGAAATTCTCAAATATTATCAAAAATATCATACTGTACCTAGTATGGATGTTCTAAAAGTAGAGGTTAAAAAATTAGAAAATGAGGTTTTACAAATATCTGTAAAAGAACAACTAAAGGAAGCATATAAAGCATCTGATGATGATTTAAAATATGTTGAGGAAGAATTTAGTAACTTCTGTAAAAACCAACAATTAAAAAAGGCACTATTAAGTTCAGTAGATTTATTAAAAGCAGGTGACTATGATTCTATTAGATATTTAGTAGATAGTGCTTTACGATCAGGTCAAGATAAAAATTTAGGTCACGAATACAATAAAGATATTGAGTATAGATATCGTGAAGATAATAGAAAACCAATTCCTACACCTTGGGATCAATTTAATTCAATTATGCAAGGTGGTTTAGGTGAAGGTGATTTTGGATTAATATTTGGTAATCCAGGTGGTGGTAAATCATGGGCTTTAGTAGCTTTAGGTGGTATGGCTGTAAAGTTAGGTTATAATGTAATACATTACACTTTAGAATTAGGTGAAGATTATGTTGGTAGACGTTATGATGCTTTCTTTTCAGGAATACCAGTAAATAAAATTCTTAATTTTAGAGATAAAGTAGAAGAAGTATTAGAAAAATTACCTGGAAATTTAATTATTAAAGAATATCCTATGGGTAAAGCGTCTATTTCCACTATTGAATCTCATATTAAAAAATGCACTGATTTAGGAACTAAACCAGATTTAATTATTATTGATTATGTAGATCTTTTACGTTCTAAAAGGAATAATAGAGAGAGGAAAGATGAGATTGATGATATTTATGTTAGCACTAAAGGATTAGCTAGAGAACTTAAAATACCTATTTGGAGTGTTTCACAAGTAAATCGCGCAGGTGCAAAAGACGACATCATTGAAGGAGATAAAGCCGCAGGGTCATATGATAAAATTATGATTACTGATGTGGCTATATCCTTATCAAGGAAAAAAGAAGATAAAGTAAGAGGTACAGGTCGATTCCACGTAATGAAAAATCGTTATGGGATGGATGGTATGACTTACCCAGCTAAAGTAAATACATCTACTGGTCATTTCGATGTATCTGAACCTTTAGATGAAGATGAAATGGAACAAATTTCACAAAATTCAAAACCAGATAAAGCAGGTTTTGATCGTTATGATAAACAAATATTGGCTAAACAATTTTTTGAACTAGAAAATTAAAATATATATTATGTCTTTAATAAAAGAAAGAAATTATTATAAACCGTTCGAATATCAAACAGCGTTTGAATTTTATAAGGATCAACATAGAGCACATTGGTTAGCAGATGAAATTCCATTAGCATCAGATTTAAATGATTGGAAATTAAAATTATCTGAAACTGAGAAAAATTTAGTTGGTAATATCTTAAAATCATTTGCTCAAACTGAGGTTCACGTAAACGATTACTGGTCGTCAAAAGTATCTCAATGGTTCCCAAAACCTGAGATTGTAGCTATGACTTCTACATTTGGCGCGTTTGAAGCAATCCACGCTGAGGCTTATGCTCGTTTAAATGAAGAATTAGGTTTAGATGATTTCCAAGCATTTTTAGAAGATGAAGCAGCCAAGAATAAAATTGAGCGTTTATTAGAGACTAAATCAGAAACATTAGAGGAAAAAGCACAATCATTAGCAATTTTTTCAGCATTCACAGAAGGAGTAAACTTATTTTCTTCATTTGCTATTTTGATGTCCTTCCAGTTACGTAACCTAATGAAGGGTACCGGGCAAATTGTAGAATGGAGCGTTAGAGATGAATCATTACATTCTAAAGCAGGATGTTGGTTATTCAGAACTTTATTAGAGGAAAATCCAGAATTAAATACTACTGAATTAAGAAACAAAGTTATTGAAGCTTGTGAATTATCAGTACATTTAGAATTTGATTTTATTGATAAAGCGTTTGAGCTTGGAGATATTGAAAATTTAAATAAAGAACAATTAAAGAACTTTATTAAGCAAAGAGCTAATGATAAAATGGTTGAATTAGGTTACGCAGCTATATATAATGATATTGATCCTAATTTATTGAAACAAATGGAGTGGTTTGGACACTTAACTGGAGGTAAAACTCACCAAGATTTCTTTGCGGGTAGAGTAACATCATATGCTAAGTCCAACGCAGATTGGTCAGACTTATAAAACAATAATAATAAAATGAAACACGAAGTAGATACCAGTAAATGGGTAAAAGGGAAAGACTATCCCGCATATTTAGATGACATTGCTATTTCAATGTTATCAAGAGGATACTTACTGCCTGATGAGAATGTGTTTGATGCTTTTAGACGAGTTTCTAAAGCAGCGGCGCGTAGATTGAGACGCAAAGATTTACAACCATTATTCTATGAAGCAATGGTTAAGAACTGGTTATGTTTAGCATCACCTGTTTTTTCTAATATGGGAACTGAAAGAGGAATGCCAATTTCATGTTTTGGTATTGATGTTGGAGATTCTATTGAAGGTATAGCAGACGCTAACTCTGAATTAATGAGATTATCTTCACAAGGTGGAGGAGTTGGTATTGGTTTATCTCGTATTAGAGGTAGAGGAAAAACAATTAAAGACAATGGAGTATCAGAAGGTGTAGTACCTTGGGCTAAAATTTACGATTCAACTATCTTAGCAACCAACCAAGGTTCAGTACGTAGAGGAGCAGCATCAGTAAACTTAGATATTAATCATCCTGATATTGAAGAGTTTTTACAAATTCGTAGACCAAAAGGTGATGTAAATAGACAATGTCTCAACTTACACCAATGTGTAGTTGTGGATGATGAGTTTATGAATAAATTAGAAAACAAAGATGAAAAGTCAATGAAATTATGGGGTGAGATTCTAAAAACAAGATTAGAAACAGGTGAACCTTATATTATGTTCAAGGATAATATTAATAATACAAATCCAGAAGCATATAAGAAACATCATTTAGAAGTTACCATGACTAATATTTGTTCTGAAATTTCACTTTACACTGATGAACTCCATTCATTTATTTGTTGTCTGTCATCTTTAAATTTAGCTCGTTGGGATGAATGGAAAGATTATAAGTTTGAAAACGGAATGACTTTACCTGAGTTATCATGTTGGTTTCTAGAAGGAGTACTTCAAGAGTTTATTGATAGAGCTAAGAATTTGAAGTTCATGGAAAACACAGTACGTTCAGCAATCAAAGGTAGAGCTATTGGTATTGGTGTTTTAGGGTGGCACACATTATTACAGTCTAAAAATATGCCGTTTGTTGGTATTCAAGCAAATGCTTTAACTAGATCTATTTTTGGTTTTATTGAATCTGAAGTTTTAAAAGCATCTAAAGATCAAGCTGAAGTTTATGGTGAACCAGAATGGTGTAAAGGTACAGGAATGAGACATACCCACCATTTAGCTATTGCTCCTACTATTTCCAACGCTCATATCTCAGGTGGTGTTTCTCCATCAATTGAACCTATTCCAGCTAATGTTTATAATTTAAAAACAGCTAAAGGAGTATTTATTAAGAAAAATAGAATCCTTGAAGAATTATTAGAACAAAAAGGATATAATATTGATAGTGTTTGGGATCAAATATTTAAAGATCAAGGTTCAGTTTTAGGTTTACCTGATTATATTTTAAGTGATGAAGAAAAAGAAATATTCTTAACATTTAAAGAAATCAACCAACTTGAGATTGTAAAACAAAATGGTATTAGACAGAAATATGTAGATCAAGCTATATCATTAAATTTGTCATTTGATCCTAATGATACACCAAAATGGATTTCTCAAGTACATAAAGAAGCATGGAAACAAGGAATTAAAACTCTTTATTATTTACGTACTGAATCTGTTTTACGAGGAGATAATTTACAAAGATTAAGTGAATGTGTGTCTTGCGAAGCATAATTCTTAACAGATCTTAAGATTTGATGAGGGTTTGGGAAACCAAACCTTCATTATTATCTTTACATCATGATAACAGTTAAAGAAGTTCTGAAAGAGTTAAATTATCAAGTGAATGTAAAAGTTCCTAAAAAAGAGAAAAAAAGAAAAGTTAATCTATTCTATTGGTGGAGACGTTTTCCAACTCATAAATTTTTAAGTCCTGGTTCACATTCATTAGATAAAGAAGCCAATGGAGATTTTAATTATTCACCATATTGGACCTATATTCAGTATGAATATTATTGGTTAGCTGAGGATATAGCTGGAATCAAGAATATGAATTTGAATAAAATATTTGAGAAAGAAACCATTAATGACCTTAAAACCGCTTATAACAAGCGACTTCTTAAGTTGTATGACGACTATGAAGCTGATGAGAGTTTCCGTATAAAGAACTTAAAAGACAGTTTAATGAGGGATTATGGTGGTGACATTGAAATAGTTAATGATTATATTAATGAACACGCTGTTGGAACAATTAAAGAATGTATTTTAAATTATAGAAAATATTTAGAAAAATTATGATTAGAGTATCACATGAAGTACCTCTAGCTTTATTAGAGGATAGTTATGTTTTTAATGGGTATGATTATTGTTTACCTCATTTATTATCCAAATATGATCAGTATAAAAAATATTTTGTACAGGCTAGAAAAGATGGTAGATTTATTATTATGGATAATGGTTTATTTGAAAATGTAAACCACACAGAAGAGGAGTTATTAGAAGCTATTGATTTAATTAAGCCTAATGTTTTTGTATCTCCAGATGCTTGGAATGATAGTGAAACTACCTGGAACAATTATTTAAAATGGAAAGAAAAAGTTGATCCTAATAAATTAATGGTTGTAATTCAAGCTGAATCAGCGGATGAAGCTATAAAATTATATGTTAATTTAGTTAAGGATGGTGTTAAATATATAGGATTTAACCATTCAGGTGTTTTTTATCAAGAATTTTCATCTCATCCTGATGCAAGTATTGCTAAAACGCTTGGCCGTATAGAATTTATTTCATATCTTAAACTTATAGGACAATTGAAATCTGATGTACATCATCATTTATTGGGTTGTAATGTAGCAGAAGAATTCTTATTCTACAGAAACAGATTCCCAGAGATCAAAACATTAGATACTTCAAATCCTGTGACTTTAGGTTATGAAAACAAATTCTATAATACACCATTAGTTACTAAACCATCAACTAAAATTGATGATATTATGGAAACAAATAGTTCACATCTTGAAACATACGCTTTAAAAAATATTAATGACTTTAAAAATAAATTTTTATGATATCACTTTATGATTACTTAGGAAGAGCAGCGGGACCAGATTTAGGTTGGTCAGTAGCAAAATATGCTAAACAAGCCAATGCTAGTATAGCTTTACGTGAGGTTTCAAATCCCAAATATACAGGGACAGTAAATTTATATGAGCGTGGTTTCCTTGATATTTATTTTAACCTCCCAAACCACGCTAGTCTTATTGAAGCTGATAAAGAATGGTACAATAAACGTAATAAGAAATGAGTATATCAATTGATGTTGATTTAGATGATGTTTACTTTGAAATGAGTAAATATGATAAAGAAAAAATGGTAGAATGGTTAGCTGAAGATGGCTATATGGAATCAGTAACTGAAATTAAATGGCCAGATCCTCAAAGTGCTACTGAAGTTGAATTAATACAATCACTACAAGACATTTGGAATAACAGAAATAGTCTGACAAATAGTGATTACATAACATTAAATTTTTTAGGTAAAAAAGGATTATATGAATAAACAAAAACACGCGGTAATTAGTCTATCTGGAGGAATGGATAGTTCTACTTTATTATTAAATTTATTAGCTAATGATTATCAAGTAACAGCATTATCATTTGACTATGGACAAAAACATAATGTAGAATTAGAACGTGCTAAAGATTTAGTAGAATACATTAACAATAAAGAAAATCAAATTGTTGAAGATGGTGATAAACCAATGTTTTATCCTGTCGTACATCAAGTAATTAAATTAGATGGCTTATCTCAACTACTAAACTCAGCATTAGTTACTGGAGGTGAAGAAGTACCTGAAGGACACTATGCTGAAGAAAACATGAAAGCAACAGTAGTTCCAAATCGTAATAAGATTTTTAGTTCTATTATTCAAGCAGTCGCATTATCAATTACTGAACAAAATAAATCAAAATGTGTTATTGCTATGGGTATTCATGCTGGTGACCATGCGATTTATCCTGACTGTAGACAAGAGTTTCGTGATGCTGATTTTGAAGCATTTAAATTAGGTAATTGGGGGTCTGAGAAAGTAGGAATGTACACTCCATATCTACACGGTGATAAATTTACTATTTTAAAAGATGGAGTAAAATGTTGTAATAAGTTAGGTTTAGATTTTGATGAAGTTTATAAACGTACTAATACAAGTTATAAACCAATTTATATCCCTTACCCTGAAAGTACATCTAGAGTAGAAGAAACACTTAGAACTAAATTTGGGGAATGGTACTCAGATTACAGATCAGCATCATCTGTAGAACGTGTAGAAGCATTTATCAAACTTGGCCTACCAGACCCAGTACCATATGCTGATGAAACTGGTCCTGTATCTTGGGAACATGTTAAAACAGAAGTATTAAAAGTATTAAATAAAAACAAAAGTCTAGTATCAGCTGGACATGGAGCTTGTTAATTATGAAACAAATTGTTATATTCAAATCAGAGTATTGTGAGTCGTGTTCTATTATAGATGAGACTATATCTATGCTTCCACCAGAATGTGATATTACTATTTATGATATTGATTCTGATGAGTTTTTAGCTGGATCATTAGCAGTAGAATATACTCCAACAGTTATTGTTTTTAAAGATGGTGTGGAACAAGAAAGATTAGTAGGAAATTTAACACCATCACATATTTTATCTATATATGAAAGTTTATAATTATGGCATTTAGATCAACAAAACGATTTGACGGATTCAGTACAGTATTTCGTCAGTGGGCAGCAGAGGGAACGCATTGTAAATATCTACATGGTTACGATGTAGAAATTAAAGTAACATTTGAAGGTGAGTTAGATCACCGTAACTGGGTATGGGACTTTGGAGGAATGAAAAGAGCAAAAGGAAACATCGATGGAATGAATCCAAAAGCATGGTTTGATTATATGTTTGATCATACTACAATTGTAGCAGAAGATGATCCATATTTATTTACTTTTCAAGAATTAAATGATTGCGGTGTAATTCAACTAAGAATCATTCCAGCAACTGGAGCAGAGAAATTCTCAGAGTTTGTATTTAATAAAGTTAATACATTTGTACAAGAAGAAACACAAGGACGAGTTAAGGTAGTAGAAGTAGAATTTTTTGAGAACAATCGTAATAGTGCAATCTACTTAAACTCAGGCAACGATTTGCTAAATAAAAAGTACTCTTCCCTACGAGATGATGATGGAGCAGAGGATTGGAAAAACTATTTAAAAAACAAATAAATAATATGAAAGGGTGGTGTTAACCTTGGATTTTGGGATATTTATTAATATGAAATATACCAAAATTTATTATTTACACGTTGGGGATAATGTTCCTTTTTATGTTGGAAAAACAATTAATGAGTATGCAAGGATAGCTAGTCATAAACAAAAATTTGGGAATGATATTAAAATGTTTATTTTAGAAGAAACTCAAGATTGGAGAACATTAGAAAAATATTACATTGAATATTTTAAAAATCAAGGATATACACTCTTAAATAAAAATAAGGGTGGTGGTGGGTCTGAAGCATGGACTGAAGAATCCATTTTAAAGTTAAGATCTCACCCTACTCGAGGAAGTAAAATTAGTAAATCTCAAATGGGAAAATCAAAATCTCATAAAGGAAGATCATTCTCTAAAGAACATTCTTTTAAAATAAAACAAACCAGAGGATTTTTAAAAGATAGAAAAGTAGATTGGCATAATATCCCAATACTCCAGTTTGATTTAGAAGGTAATTTTATTAGAGAGTGGTCTTCTCAAAAAGAAGCAACCATTTTTTTAAGTAAAACCGGAGATGGAATAGGTGCTTGCTGTAGAGGAAAACAAAAAACAGCTTATGGTTACGTTTGGAAATTTAAAAATTAATTATTAAATTAGGAAATATGAAAGGATTTATTTATTTTTATGGAGTTTGGTGCCAACCATGCCAAACATTAGGACCTATTATGGATACTATATCTCGTCAGGGTGTTAATGTTAAAAAAATTGATGTTGATTATGATGTTAGTTTTGTAAAAGATTATAATGTACGACAAGTTCCTACTATTATTTTATTTGATGAAGGACGAGGTGAATTAGGACGTCGTACAGGAGTTCAAACTGAACAATCATTAATTGATTGGTTTAACAATGCTTAATATGAAGTGGGTTATTACAACAACATTTGGAGGAATAAAATACAAGTACATTCTAGTATGAGAAAGAGAATAGAAGATTATAATAAGGTTTTACCCATCATCGAGTTGTACGTATGTGTTCAATCTGAGGGATCACGTCAGGGAAGACCAACAATCGCAGTACGTACAACAGGATGTACCCACAGATGCTACTTTGGACAAGGTGGATGGTGTGATAGTTGGTATACAAGTATCCATCCTGAGAAAGGGAAGTTTACTTTCAATGACATCATTAATATCTATGATGAGAATCCAACCATTACAGAAATGATGTTGACAGGTGGATCGCCAACAATGCATCCAGCTCTAGTTAATGAGTTAACACATTTTGCAAATGAGAGAGGTATTATTATCACAATAGAAACAGAAGGATCACATTATGTTGAAACAGACTATCCTATTGGATTACTTTCCATCAGTCCTAAGTTCAGTAATAGCATTCCTCAGATCGGAGCAGTAACACCTTTAGGAGATACAGTAGATGAGAAGTTTGTAAAACAACATAACAAGTTTCGTCTCAATAAACAGGCAATGTTGGATATGATTAAGTTTCATTCAGACTATCATTTAAAACCAGTATGGGATGGAACAGAGTCTAATATCTTAGAGATTGAATCCTTTAGACAGGAAATGGATATTCCAAAAGATAAAGTATGGTTAATGCCAGCTGGTGATACAAGAGAGGAACTTATCAAGATGTATCCACTATCTTTAGAGAAAGCAGCTGAGATGGGATATAATTGGACTGGTAGAGATCACATTATTGCTTACGACACTAAACGAGGAGTTTAATATTTAATATCATGAAAGACATTAAAACAATAGAAGATTTTAAAGAAGCAATTACTTCTAATGATGAAGCATATTTTTTCTTTTACTCCAACGGATGTGAGAGTTGTAGAGAAATTAAACCACAAGTAAGATTATTTGAGAGTAAAGCACAACCAACTACAGCTTTTTATAATATTTCAACATATGGAAAAAAAGATTTAGTTGAAGCATTGAAAATTAAATGGATACCATATTTAATTCATTCTAGAGATGGAAAAATAATTAAAATAGATGGTGCTGATGAAATTCTAGATTATATCAATGAACGTCCTTTTTAATAGAAAAACAATACAAGATAAAGTAGAGCATTTAGCTCTATTGATATCTCAAGATCATTACGACGATCCAACACCGGTTGTATTCATCTGCCTTTTGAACGGTGGGTATATGTTCTTCTCAGATCTAACAAGAGAGATATGTTTTCCAATTGAATGTGAGTTTATGAGAGTGAAGAGTTACGTATCTAAAAAGAAACAAGGAGATGTTCAAATTACTAAAGATGTTGAGACTCCTATAAAAGGTAAACATGTTTACATTATAGATGATATTTTTGATACAGGAAACACTATGAAGGCAGTAGTAGAATATCTAACTACTAAACATCCAGAATCTATAAATGTTGTTACTTTACTAAAGAGAAAAGGAAACCAAGACATACCAACAAATATTTCATCATTTTGGTATGGATTTGAAATAAATGATGAGTGGGTTTTTGGATATGGAATGGATAAGGAAGATGGAACAGGAAGAAACATTCCAGGTATTTTGGCCATCTAAAAATTATTATTTATATTATATAAAATGTTATAAAAATGGAATTATTAAAGAAATCAAATGGTAATTTGCCTCGTACTGAAAAAGAGGTGAATAAAATGATTGATAAAGCAGCTAAAGCTTATGGTGAGTTTCTAAATGCAGTTGGTTTTGATTATACAGCTGATCGTCAAACTGAAGATACACCACATCGAGTAGCTAAAGCATGGTTGAAAGATTTAATTGTAGGATCAATTACAGATGAGCCTAATATCACTGTATTTCCTAATGATGAAGGTTACAATGGTTTAGTTATTCAAAGTGGTATTCCTATTACAAGTATGTGTGCTCATCACAATTTAGCATTTACAGGTTATGCTACAGTAGCTTATGTACCTGGAGAAAATGTTATTGGTTTGAGTAAATTAAATCGTATTGTAGAATGGTTTTCTCGTCGCCCACAAATGCAAGAATCATTAACTCAACAAGTACATGATTACATTGCTGATAAAATGAGTTGTGGATCAGTAGCAGTTAGTATTGCTTGTAAACACACATGTTGCTCTCATCGAGGTATTAAACATCCATCAACAATGACTACTAATAAATTTAGTGGTGTGTTTATGGAAAAAGATAATTTGATTCGTGAAGAGTTTCTTCATGCTATTGAAGTAAATGGAAGTAAATTTTAATTTATGAATAAGAAAATTGTAGACTCAAATTATGTACCCTACATCTCAGAAGTAGAGACATTTAATCAAACAATGGGTAAACCAAATAATTATACTCCTAACATCCCTGAGGAAAAAGAATGGATGTTTGTTTATAATTTTATTTTAGAGGAACTAGAAGAATATAAACACGCCTGTGAAACAGGTAACATTGTAGAAGTATTAGATGCTTTATGTGATATTACTTATGTAGCTACAGGTAACGGAGTTATGTTACATGGTTTGAAAGATAAGTTTGAAAATGCTTATGCTGAGGTACAAGCATCAAATATGTCTAAGGCATGCAAAACAGAAGAAGAAGCGATTGAAACTGTTAAAGTGCGTTCTGAACAACAGGGTGAGGAATGTCATTATGAAAAAGTAGGAGATTATTATATTGTTTATCGTTCTCGTGATAGAAAAGTGATGAAAAATATTAATTACTTTAAACCAAACTTGAAAAAGTTTTTTTAATATACAAATCAAATGATTAGAGAGGTTTGGCTTTTGCCAAACCTTTTCTTATTTTTATATAAAATACAAGTTATGTACCAAAGTTGTTATTACGATAAATCTGAGTATAAGTATTACTTACGAGATGATAAACAAGGATTTAAATCCTTTACATACAATCCTACTTATTTTGTTGATGATGAAGATGGAGAATATCAAACATTATTTGGAAATCCAGTATCTCCACTTCAAAAAATAGATTATAAAGATAATAGGTTCTATGAAAAAGATGTTGACAGAGTAACTAGATTATTAGTAGACTCATATTATAAAACAGATGATACACCATCATACCATAATATTATTTTTCTTGATATTGAGTGTGAGGTTGTAGGTACTTTAACACCAGCTGCTATAAAAACACCTCAAGGTAAAATTACATCTATTGCTTTATATGATGCTAACTCTAAAAAATACTATTGTCTTGTTTTAGATGAGAAAAAAACAATGTCTAAAACTATACATGAGTCTAAAGAAGTTATTCCTTATCATAGTGAGAAAAAAT
>Ga0214919_10008298_pt1 | contig 13723 bp, 23 predicted proteins | sample LL1503_MetaG_FD_177994 | JGI IMG/M metagenome (GOLD analysis project Ga0214919, IMG submission 177994) | Freshwater microbial communities from Lake Lanier, Atlanta, Georgia, United States - LL-1503 | ecosystem: Environmental > Aquatic > Freshwater > Lake | place: USA: Georgia | collected...
GATACTATTTGGAATGAATGTAAAGATGGTACAATTGATTTTGGTAGTAGATTTCACCGTTTTAGAGCAGAAGGTAATGATGATAATCGTCTTAGAATTAAAAGAGGTATTATTGTTAACGATGAAACTGAAGAATTTTATATTGTTGATAGACTTAGTGATGGTGTTAAAATTATTTCTGAAGGTACTGTAAAAAATAATTCTTGTTATATAAAATAACTTTATGAAAAAATTTACAAATAAAAATCTTATTGAGTTAATAAATAACGGTTTTACAAAACTTACATTGTTAAAACAAGAAGAAGTTTCTCAATTAATTTCTGAATGTGAAGAATTACATGAAAAGTATGAGAATAACGAAAATAACCAAATAGGTCTTACATATCCTTCTAAAGGTCATGCAAAAAAGAAATCACTTATAATAATGGTTAGTCCAGAAAAAAATGATACTTTACCATCAACAGATGAAATAGGTTCATTATTTAAAGATTACATACGATATAACAATGATATATTATCTAGAGTTACAGGTATATCAGTACCACAAGATTCTAGATATATGATAAATTATCGTAAATATTTAGGTGAAACTGAACAAGTGTTTGAACATTTTGATGGTGAATATCTTAAAGGGTTTATCGATGAAGCAAATTATCATTTTTTTGAAGAAGCTTTACTTCCTAGATATGTAGCGTTATTAACTCTGCATGGTGGTGGTGAACGTGAAGGAGCAATAATTACAAACGTTGCTTCTGGTGAAGAAATTAACCCAGTATGTAATGTTGGTGATATGTTAATTTTTGATAACATAAGATTTAAACATCATGTACCAAAATTAATAAAACCTAGAACACTATTAGGTGTTAGAAATTTTGACTTTTTACCTTTTCATTATATATTAGAACCTAATGATGGTTATGTTTCTTTAGGTGATAAAATAAATTATGGTTATATTAAACCTATTGGTAGTGGAGAAGCCAAAGATTTAATGGTAATGAAAATTAAATCAATAAATAAAAATGAATAAATTAGAAATTAATATCGATTTTGACGGAACCGTTACGACACACGATTTTCCTAATGTTGGAAAAGATATTGGTGCTGTTCCAGTATTAAAAAAGTTGGTAGAGAATGGTCATAAGTTGATACTATTTACTATGAGAAGCCATAAACCATTTTTTACCTTTAATGGTACTGTGAGAGATACGCTTGATGAAGCAGTTGAATGGTTTGAAGAAAATGAAATACCATTGTATGGAATAAACACAAATCCTGACCAAAAAAATTGGACAGATAGCCCTAAAAGCTATGGTCAATTAATTATTGATGACACAGGATTAGGTTGTCCTTTGATATTTAATCCAGAAATACATCAAAGACCTTTTGTTGATTGGGGTAAAGTTGAAGAATTATTAACCGAACAAGGGTTAATTTAAAAATAAATGCAAAGATGCTTGTTTATGTGAAAATAATTAGTATCTTTGCATTATTAATTTAAAGAGTATGGCAAAAGTATTAGCGGCTGGGATATTCCTAGTAAATAAAGAAAACCAAATTTTGATTTGTCACCCGACTAATCATCCCTCTGATGTATGGAGTATTCCTAAAGGTAAGATTGAAAAAGATGAGGAACCACTTGATGCTGCTATTCGTGAAACATATGAAGAAACAAATATTGATTTAAAAGAAGCAACTTCATTCACTCCATTAGAAATGCAAACGTATTCACATAAAAAGAAATCATTGTTAGGTTTCTTGGTATTAGAAACTGAAAACCCTAAGGTTGATTTTGATTCTTTTGAACTTAAATGCAATTCAAATGTACCTAAAGCACGTGGTGGTTTCCCTGAAATGGATGACTATGTATGGGTTGATATTGAAATTGCTAGAGATTTGCTTCACCCAACTCAAGTAGCATCTTTAGATAAAATAGAAGAATTAATAGAAAAAGAATAAAATGGATTTAACTGATTTATTAAAAGGTAAAAAAGTCAATTACATGACCGATGCTAAGGTAAATGTCGAATTAGAAATCGAATCTGCTGAAGAAGAACGACACAGTAGAGATTTAGAACCAGCAACACGTGAAAATGATTGGTGGCCTAAAAGTGAAGATTGGACAACTATCAACATTAAATTTACTAGTGGTTTTGTTAAAAAATATAGAAGTTTAAGTGAAATACAATTAATCAAATGATACTAGATTTACATGGAACTAAACATTCAGATGTTACAAGAAAGTTAGATACTTTCGTTTGGGAAGCTATGCAAGCCAAGGTTGACCAAGTAGAAATTATCACTGGTAAGTCTTCTGAAATGCAAACACTAGTAAAAGAGTGTTTGAACGAATATGGTCTTACTAGCAATAGTGATTTGTTTAGTGAGGGTAGTCTTAGATTTGATTTATAATGTGGTATGTTTATATCTTAGAATGTTCCGATGGAACCTTATATACTGGGATAACCACAGACCTCGATAAGAGGCTTAAAACGCACAATAACGGTAAGGGTGCTAAATATACTAAGACTAGACTTCCAGTCGCTCTAAAGGCTTCATTTGAGTCCGAGGATAGAAGTACTGCAAGTAAAGAAGAGTATAGAATAAAACAACTTACCAGAAAAGAAAAATTAAAATTGATTAATGAACAAAGCAATTGAAGTTCAAGCACCCAACGAAGTAGTATTAGATACGGAATATGTAAATGTATTCTTGGCTGGTAGTATCGAAATGGGAGTAGCTGAAAAATGGCAAGAGAAAGTTATTGCCGCACTATCTGATAAACCAATCAGATTTTTGAACCCAAGACGTGAGGACTGGGATTCATCATGGAAACAAGATATTCATAATGATAATTTTGTTGAGCAAGTTATTTGGGAATTAAGTTCTTTGGAATTAGCTCAAATTGTTATAATGTATTTTGACCCAAATACAAAATCCCCAATTTCATTATTGGAATTAGGATTACATGCCAAAGAACAAAAATTGGTTGTGTTATGTCCAGAAGGTTTTTGGAGAAAAGGAAATGTAGATGTAGTATGTGAGTACTATGGTATAAACCAAGTTGACACATTTGATGAATTAATTGAATTTATTAGAAGCACAATATGAAAAAACAAAACAGGAAAGAAAAACTGAATGAAGAAATTAGATTCCAAAAAATCAGATTAACTGGTGATGGATTTAAAGGTGAAGTAGTTACATTAAAAGAAGCGTTGGCTAAAGCTAACGAACTAGAATTAGATTTAGTTTTAGTTACTGAAGCCAACGATATTGGTATTTGTAAGATAATGAACTATGAAAAGTTTATGTATGAGCAAAGCAAAAAACCTAAGAACAAAGGGTTAGATGTGAAAGAAGTTAAACTTGGACCAAACATGGCTGAAAATGATTTGGAGTATCGTACCAAACATATCATCGAGTTTCTTCAAAAAGGACATAAGGTTAAATTAACAATGCAATTTAGAGGTCGTGAAATGCATTTTGTTGATAAAGGACAAGAGCTTATGTTAAAACTTATTCTTAATTTGGATGAATATGGTGCTGCTGAGTCAATACCAAAATTGGAAGGTAAAAAATTAATTTCAACTCTTAAACCAAAAAGTAAAAAATAATGAAATTCAATTTAATGGCAACCAGAGAAGGTGTTCTTATGCTTAATATTAAATGTGAATTAGCGTCACCAAAACCTAACCCAGATAAGATTCTGGCTCATATAAAACAATATGAGAAGAAAAACTTGGAAACGATTGAAAAACTCAGACGAGAAAAGAAAATTGAGACCAATAAAATTAAGGGTGCTTTGAAGAGCACAATACACGCACACGGACCGATAACAATGGTCCTTATTGGTTCTGCCACAAAGAGGATATATGGTAGTTTGCTGGCAGATAGCAACACCGCAAAAGAAAATTTTATTAACAGATTAAAGAAGTTTTTTACTAAATGGATAAATTAAAAACCATATTTAAAAATAATTGGAAAACAATTATATTATCATACACATTATTTTCAATTAATTCAATTTTAATGATAGTTTACCCTAAAGTTTTAGGGGAGACAATTGACCATTTAATAGCTAAAAATTACACATATATATGGTTTTTAGTTTTAAATTTTGCAGCATTAATGTTTTTTAGTTATATTAGCCGAATATACGACATTAAAGTTTTTTCAGGTATCTATAGAAAATTTGCATCAAACGAAACAAAAAAACAATTTGATTCTGGTGTTGAAACTAGTAAGATTAATGGTAGGTTAACTCTTATGAATGCTATCGTTAGATTCTTTGAATTTGATATGATTGTAGTATTGCAAACACTATTTGGTGTGTTAGGTTCATTATACTTTTTATCGTTGGTTAGTTGGCCAATAGTTGGTTTCTTGGTTATTACTGGTATAGCAATTGTTATTGTTAGTAATTACTATTCACCAAAAGTTGCTTATATGATTAAACTCACCAATGACATATCAGAAGAACAAACTGATATTATAGCAACTCGTAAAGTAAGTGGTGTTAATAATCTATTACGAAGAGGTCAAAAAATAGCAATAAAAAATGCTTATATAAATTCAAACTTTGGGCTTTGGCTTCAAGCAATTGTTTATGGTAGTGTTACTGCTTTGTTAACTTATTATGTTATGTATAACAAAGTTACCGTAGGTAGTGTATTTTCAACCTATAGATATTTATTTGATTTTTGTAATGCATTGATGGGTTTACCATCAATATTAACATCGTATATTAATATTAAAGACGTAATAAAACGTTTAAAAACAGAAGAAGATGAAGAAAATAACTAAAATTGCCGTATTTGATTTTGATGGCACTCTTGTAGATACAGAATTACCAACAACTGGTAAACAAAAATACCTAGAAAAAACAGGTAAAGAATGGCCACATCAAGGTTGGTGGGGTAAAGCAGAAAGTCTTGATACTGATATCTTTGAAACGCCATTGGTTGATATGGTTAAAGAAGCTTACGACAAAATGAAACTAGAAGATGAAACTCTTATGGTTATGTTAACTGGTCGTATGATAAAACTTTCAACACATGTCGAAAAAATATTAGAAGAACATGGTTTAAAGTTTGACGAATACCATTACAACAAAGGTGGTGCCACTGATGTTGCTAAAATGAAAACTATGGAAATGCTAATGGATAAGTTTCCAGAAGCTGAAGAAATGGTTTTGTTTGACGATAGAGTAGAACACATACCAATTTTTCACGAATTTTTAAAAGAAAAAGTTAAGGAAGGTAAAATTAAAACGTTCAGTATCACTGTGGTACCTGCAGAAAGACATTAAAAATTAAACCCACTTGTAAATAAGTGGGTTTTTTATTGCAACTAAAATAAAAATAACGTATCTTTGTCAGATATTTATAGAGAATGATTAAAATAGGAGATATATTAGATGGAAAACTGAGCATGAATGCTTCAGGTTCCGCATACTTGGTAAGCACAGACTTACCAAAAGACATTTATATCCATAAGAGCAACACAAACCATGCGTTGCACTTGGATAGTGTAAAAATTGAAGTGATACCAGGTGATGGTCGTTCACTAGAAGGTAAGGTAATTGAAATCGTAGAACGATTTAGAACTGAATTTGTGGGTATGCTACAGATTAGTGATAAACATGTGTTCTTCATACCTGATAGCAATAAACTATCAGTAGATTTCTTTGTACCAAAGAATAAGATGATGAAAGCAACCGATGGTCAAAAGGTTATCGTAAGGTTGGTTGAATGGAGAGAAGGTGCCAAAAACCCTAATGGTGAAGTTGTTAGAATACTTGGTAACGCTGGTGAACATGAAACTGAAATACACTCGATACTGGAAGAATATGGTTTACCATACGATTTTGAAGAAGATGTTATTGCAGAAGCTGATGCTATCTCAACTGAGATTACACAGAAAGAAATTGATAAACGTAGAGATATGCGTAATGTTCTTACATTTACCATTGACCCTGCAGATGCCAAAGACTTTGATGATGCGTTAAGCGTTGAATGGGTTGATGGAATATTGGAAGTGGGAATCCACATTGCCGATGTATCACATTACTTGCGACCAGATACCGAATTAGATAAAGAAGCTTATGCTAGAGGAACAAGTGTTTATCTTGTAGACCGTTGTGTACCAATGCTTCCAGAGAACTTATCTAATGGATTATGTTCATTAAGACCTAACGAGGATAAATTGTGTTTCTCAGCAGTGTTTAAAATTAATAATAGAGGACATGTAACCGAAGAATGGTTTGGTAAAACTGTTATTAATTCTAATCGTAGATATACTTACGAAGAAGCTCAAGAAATTATTGAAACTCAAAACAACGTTAGATTATTAGGGATAGAAGATACTGAATTAGCTAGTGCTATTATCTATTTGGATAAGTTAGCTAAGACAATGCGTAAAGAACGTTTTAAAAAAGGTAGTATTTCTTTGGACAAACAAGAGATTAAATTCAAATTGAATGAGAATAACAAACCAGTAGGTATTATATTCAAACTTGGTAAAGACTCAAACAAATTGATTGAAGAATTTATGTTGCTTGCCAATAAACACGTTGCTGAGTTCGTGAATAGCAAAGGGTTACCAATGGTAAACAGAGCTCACGAGAAACCTAACGAAGAGAAATTGGAAAGACTTAAAGAGTTTATCAAAGAATTTGGGTATGAAATTAGAACCCAAAATCCAGTTGAAATAACACGCACCCTTAACCAATTATTATTGGATGTGAAAGGTAAAGCAGAAGCCAATATGATTGAGAACTTGGTAGTAAGAACAATGCAGAAAGCAACATATACAACGAAGAATCCTGGTCACTATGGTCTTGGTTTTGAGAACTATGCTCACTTCACTAGTCCAATTAGAAGATATCCAGACGTAATCGTTCACCGATTATTGAATAGATACTTGGAAGTAAAAACAATTCCAAAGTTAGAGAAGTTGGAAGGTAGATGTTTACATTTATCTGAAAGAGAAAAGAAAGCACAGAAAGCTGAAAGAGATTCAATTAAGTACATGCAATGTATTTACATGACTGAACACTTAGGTAAGGTATTCAAGGGTATTGTTTCCAGTATTCAAGACTATGGTGTATTTGTTGAGATACCAGAAAATGGTTGTGAAGGTATGATACGTTTATCAGATATAAATGGTGACACATGGTCAGCAGATACCAATAACTATTGTATTAAAGGGTATAATACTGGTGATAAGATTAGACTTGGTGATGAAGTACATGTCATTGTGTCTGGTGTTGATATCGAAAAAAAGAATATTAATTTGTCATTAATTAGGTTATAATCCTTTATTTTTAACTAATAAAGCGTTATATTGGTAAAAATAAATTAGTATGTCAGATAAAGAATTAGTTTTAAAATATGTAAATAGAAATTATGGTTTAGGTATGAGAAAATACAGTGTTGATAATAAATACTGTGTTACCGATTTAATTAGTGGAGAACAATTTCCTGGTACTAAAGAATTTATTATATCTTTTCGTAAAATTATTCCATGTGAAGATTTGGGTTGGATTTTAATAGATTGGTATGAAAAACAATGTGACATCAAAGATAAAGTGTTGCTTGATTATCTGATGAGTTTAAAATTAACCAAGGGTATTAGTATTTTACAAACAGAAACAATAGAACATTTTAAAGATGATGAAACTTTTAGTGGTAAGTTTTTAGAAACTAGGATTAATGAATTGTATATGAGACATTATGTACAACCAAAATTAGATAAGTTTTATAAGAAAATGGATGATTCTATTACTTCAAATAAATGGGTAAATAAATTTTCTAATCGTATTTACAAAAAGAATGATTATATAAAAGGTCAAATAGAAACAAGCATTATTAGTTATTATAAAGAGAATGTTCTTCCTGATAAAGTAAATAATTTTTTAAAATCTATGGATTTATCTTTGGGTACCATTATTTTATCTAAAGACTTAGTTAACGCAATGGCTGGTGATTTAGAAAATTATCATGCTTATATAGTTAATAATTTTGATAATTACTATAGAGAAAATCACTTAGATACAGTAATAAAAGATTACATTAAGAGTCTTAATGCTAATATGAATAGTCAGTATATTGTCGATAACTTTAAACAATTATCAATTGAAGTTGAAACACACTATGACTATTGTATTGATAAAGTTAATGAATGGTATGGTGAAGTACCATTGACTGATAAGGTTGATGATTTATTATCTCAATTGATTATTACATTAGGGAATAGAAATTGGGAAGTTAGATGGATTGGTCATGGATTATTAGATGAAAATAAATTATGTGAATCTTTTAGAGAACATAAATTTCATAAAAGTTATATCCTAAAAAAATATGATGAATGGTATTCCAAAGCAGTAATAGCAGCAAGTGAAAGAGAAGTACTAAAAAATAATGGAACATGGTTTGAATCATCTATGCATAAACCATTAATAAATAATTAATATGGAAGAATTTAAACAAAAAGCAGAAATTTTTGTATGTGATTGCAGCAGCAGAGAACATCAAATCGTATTTGAATATGATATGGATGATAATATTGTTTGGTGTCATGTTCATTTAAGTAATTACCGTTTTTGGGACCGTCTTAAAAAAGGTATTCGATACATATTTGGTTATAAATGTCGTTATGGTCATTTTGATGAATTTATATGGAACCGTGACCACGCAGAAAAATTAGAAGAATTAGCTAAATTATTAAGAAAAAATGAAATTAACATGCATTAGTGATACACACAACAAACACATACAAATACCAACCAAATATTTAACTGGTGGTGATTGTATATTACATTCAGGCGACATGAGTGGTCGAGGTTCCAGAAGAGAAATAGAAGATTTCCTAGAATGGTATAACGATTTACCTTACACACATAAAATACTTATTGCAGGAAACCATGATTTTTTCTTTGAACAAGCACCTGAATATGAAATTGAAGCGATGTTGGCTAAATACCCTAATATCACATACTTAAATGATAGTGGTGTTGAAATAGATGGTATTAAAATCTGGGGAAGTCCAGTTCAGCCATGGTTTCATAATTGGGCATTTAATCGAAAAGGTGATGATATTGTTAAGCATTGGGATATGATACCGTTAGATACGCATATCTTGTTAACTCACGGACCAATTTATGGTTACTTGGATAGAACAATAGAGGGTGATTTAACTGGTTGTCCTTATTTGTTAGATAAATTAAAAGACTTTACGAATTTGAAATTGTTTCAATGCGGTCACATTCATGAAGCTTATGGGTCTTTTCAGTTTGCTGATGGGCCATTGTTGATAAACGCTAGCGTTCTTAATAGAAGTTATAATATGGCTAATGTGCCATTTGAATTAGAAATAAATTTATAAATATGAAAGATAGAAAAGAATTACCAGAAATGATACAACTATTTAAAGAAGAGTTTGATGGAGAATTAAGTATGTTGAATACGTTGGTTAATTTTGAGTTATTAATACTTGAGATTGGTCAAGCAATTGATGAAACACCTAACGACACAATCTTAGGTGGTAAAATTAGGGTTATCATAGATAAGTGGATGGCTAATAAAGACAAATTAGTTACAAAAGTTGAAAAACCTAAATCTAAAAATTCTAGTTACCCTAAAATTGAATTGTTAAATTCTGAAGGTCCAATCCTTATGCTTAAAAGAACACCAGAAGCGTTTCTTATGTATGATGAATGGAAATTCTTGGTAGGTAAATTTAGTGTTGAATCGTTGGATAAATTTATATCTGGTAAATCAACCATTACCGATTCAAATAATAGAGTTTGGAATTATGCTGAACAACATGTCAATATGAGACAAGACCCTGAAAAACTAGAAGAATTTATTAAAGTATTAAGATAATGAATATTATTACTAGCAAAATTAGTAAAGAATATAGTGGTGGTCGTGGTTATATATGGCACGATACAACTATCCCAACAAATCTCTATCCATTCAAATGGTCTTTGACCTATGATATGATACCTGAACCCAAGATGTTTTCAGAGGAATATGTAAAAATGTTTCCTGAAGACTTTGGTAAACCGAATGTTATTGAAAGAGTATTAATCCTTTTAAAGTTAAAACAAGATGAACCAAGAAGAAGATTTAAGAAAAGTTAAAGTACAAATAGCATGTTGCTCAAAATGTGGTGGTAGTGTTTTAGTTGCTGTTTCACACAAGATAGACAAGAGAACAGCAAAAGAATTTGCTAGTATGATGCTAGATGGTTGTGATATCAAACAAACCAATGTAATCGTTGCTAGAACTTATAAATGGTGTCAAGAACCATGTGAAGGAATGTGGCCGAAAAAAAAGAAAGAAAAAAAGTAAATATCTAAGAATTTTTGTTATCTTTGCACAACTAAAATTTAAAAATGAAATCAATCACAAAAAATAAGAAAGCCTATTTTGAGTATAATATACTTGAAAAGAATACTGCTGGAATTCAGTTACAAGGTTCGGAAGTTAAATCTATCCGAGCAGGTAAGGTTTCTATTTCAGAAGCTTATTGTTATATCCTTGATGGTGAGATATTCATCAAGGGTATGCACATAACTGAGTACACAGAAGGTGGTAAACACTACAATCATCAACCTCTTAGAGATAAGAAATTATTGATGAAAAAGAAAGAAATTGCCAAGTTGGATAAAAGTTTAGGCGAAAAAGGCTTGACTATTGTACCTTTAGAGCTTATAATTACTGACACAGGCTTAATCAAGCTTGAAATTGGCTTAGCCAAAGGTAAAAACCTCTACGACAAAAGATTCTCTATTAAAGAAAAAGATATCAAACGTGATATGGAAAGAAGTCTTTAATACTACAACCCAAAATCATTAATCATTAAATCATATACTATGAAACCATTAACTATTTCGGCAAAACTTACGAATAGAGATAACGATTATCTAAAACAATATTTTAGAGATATATACGCTTACAAAAAATTCACACCAGAAGAAGAAGCAACTTGTGCTTTCAAATCTTCTAATGGTGATGAAACCGCATTGAATGAACTTATCAATAGAAACTTGCGTTTTGTTGTAAGTGTTGCTAAGCAATATGAAAATAAAGATTGTTTGTTGGGTGACCTTATCAATGAAGGTAATTTAGGATTGATTTACGCTGCTAAAAGATTTAAACCAGACATGGGCTTCAAATTCATATCATATGCTGTGTGGTGGATTAGAAAGTATATTAACGAATACCAATCAACTAATGGTAGAACAGTTCGTATTCCATTAAATAAAATAACCAATTTATCTAAGATAAATCAAAAAATGGCTTCGTTAGAACAAAAATTGGGTAGAAGTGTAGACATTGAAGATGTAATATGTGAATACGGAAGTAAAGTTTCTGATGAAGAAATCAAAGTAATGTCGTTATTAAACGTATTTAGTGTTGATTCTTTGGATAGAGATGTATCTTCTGATAATGATGGTGCGGTTACTTTGGGTGACCTTATCAATGATGATTCATACTTTACACCAACTGATTATTTAGTGAATACATCTGATGTGAATGACCAGTTAAATAGATTATTAAATAGCCTTAAACCAAAAGAGAAAGATATTATATCATCTTTGTTTGGTTTAAATGGTAGTCAACCATTAAGTATTAGTGAAGTTGCTAAAAAATATGATGTTTGTAGTGAAGCAATACGTTTATCAAAAGAAAGAATATTAAAAAAATTGAGAAAGTCATCTAATAAATGTGCTCAAACTATTGATATTAATGGATAATTTAATTTATTTTTTTATAAAAGTTAGATATTTATAATAAACCAAAATTGATATGGAAAAAAATATTATAAAATTTAAATTGAGAGAAAGCTTATTTGATAGAATTCGTGAAGCTGGAAAAAATTCTGAAGAAAAATCTCAACCTAAAAAAGAAAAAACTTCTAATAAATCTGATACTGAAAAAAATGATGAAGAAAGTCGTAGTACCAAAATGGATTACAATGACGTTCAAAACTATTTTGAGAAAGACTTAGCATTTTCACAAGTAGCTGTAATGAAAAAAGCCTTGGGTTGGGAAGACGATAAAGTTGGTGCCAATCGTTCATTATTTGGTAAAATGCTTCATCAAGATAAAAATGAGGAAGGTGGTCTTTATCAGTTTGATGATGACCAATTAGATAGAGTTAGAACAGCAATTAAAAATAAACAATAACAAAAACCCCTGAATTATCGGGGGTTTTTTATTTTTATTAAAAATATTTTATTTTTTTTGTTGGTTATTAAAAATATTGTTTTATCTTTGCCCTATAATTTTAAATAAATTAATCATGGGAGTTACAGTAGAAAAAATTACAGACTTAGAATACAACGAATTAGTAGCATTAAATGTTATTGAAAAAGATGATGATTTAAAAAGTATGTTTACTGAAGATGTTAGATTACCATTTAGTATGCTATACAGAATGTCTAAAGATGGTGTATTAACTGAAGAGATTAAAGAAGTTATATTTGATTTCTTCGATAAAGTTATTTCAACAAAGAAAATGTATGTTGATATATACCTTAGGGTGTTAAATTCAGATGTTGAAAACTTGGTACCTGCAAAGATAGAGACCCAAGAAATTTCAATCGTTGCAGAAGTTGCACCAGTTGAAAAAACCGTGACCAAAGTTAAAAAAACAACACCTACAACCAAAAAATTACCTAAATGGTATGGTAAAGAAAAAATACTTGAAGATATTAAAAATCAAGGTGGTGTTGCTACTAAACCTCAGTTGGCTGCATTGGCTAACAATGACCTTAAAAACATTTATTTGACTATGAACAATAAATGTATTAACGATATGCTTACTGATACTAGGAAATTAAGCGATGAAGATTATCGTGCATTCAAATCAGCTGTTAGAACAATTCAAAACGTATTAAACCCATTCTTAAAAAAGAGATAGTTATGAACTTTAGACCCGAAAAAGTATTCTTAGGAAAAAATCCAGATGGTTCAAATCTAAGAATTGAAGAATGGGATTATGATACCAGAGCAACTTTAGAATTACCTGGTAATTTTATGCATTTTTTTGCATGCATTCTCTTTGTTCAAATTATATCACCATTACTTTTAATAGCATGTATTTTAAATTTTAATGGTAGAGGTAATCTTTTAAATTTTATTGGTATTGTATTAGGTGGTTATTTTTTATATGATGCTTCACATGGTTGGTTAGTAACTGATTTTTTACATATATTGTTAAGTGAAAGTATTATTAACGTATTGGTGTATTTAAACGCTGTTGCTGTAGTATTGCATATTTTATTATTATTGTTTAGTGGTATAATTTATACTATTATTAATAAACTATATGATACTGAAGATAAATGTGAATTTGCATTTTCTTTGTTTCTTTTAATTATTGCGTTTATTGTTTATGTTAATACAGATACTATAATACGTTCACATCCAGGTTGGGTTAATAATAATATTCAGGAATGCCTTAAAAGAAACGAAAAACCAGAACCAGTTAAAGTTGAAGAGGTTAAACCAGATTATGATGATGGTTTTTTTCATGATGACCCTAATTATGACCCTATGAAATAATATTTTTAAAAATATTTTATAAAAATAGTGATTATATAAAAATAAAATAGTATATTTGCCAATAATATTAATAAATTAAATAACAATAAAATTAAATAATTATGAAAAGAGTACAAGAAGATTACCAGTTTATTTTATCAATTAACAAA
>Ga0214919_10008299_pt1 | contig 13719 bp, 16 predicted proteins | sample LL1503_MetaG_FD_177994 | JGI IMG/M metagenome (GOLD analysis project Ga0214919, IMG submission 177994) | Freshwater microbial communities from Lake Lanier, Atlanta, Georgia, United States - LL-1503 | ecosystem: Environmental > Aquatic > Freshwater > Lake | place: USA: Georgia | collected...
GTGGCCATCTTAATACAAATGCCCCCGTTAATGTAAATGGATTCCCAGCAGGGTATACATTTTTTGGAGTTAAAGGTAATGATGCTTCAGTCCCAATATCTATTATTCGTGGCTCTACCTCCCAAACCGCTAACCTTACTGAGTGGCAGAATAGTGCTGGTACTGTGCTGGCCAAAGTTACATCAGATGGAAGTATTAATACATCAGGAGCCTCTGGAATATATTCAACATATGGATTTTCATCTGCTGGTGGGTTATCAATTGGAAACGGCGTTTCTGCTATATACGTACACAGCACATATGGAATGGGAATAACTTCAGCTTCTGGAAATGTAACAGATCCGACTCTTGTAGTAAAACTTGGCTCAATTAATCAAACTGCAAGTCTTCAAGAATGGCACAATAGCGCAGGAACTGTACTTGCAAATATTACAGCTTCTGGATCATTAGAATTAAATGGAAAAGATATAGAATTAATGAATATTATGGGGGCATTCTAATATGCTATACTGTAAGAATAGGAGGAATAAATAATGGCAACAACACCAATAGCAATATATAGAGGAGCGGCAACAACTAATACCGCTACAACTCTTAATACCGTTCCATCTGGTAAAACATGGATTATTACAAATATTGTAGTTACAAATACTTCTGCCTCTCTTCAAAGCTATACATTAGGCTTAGACGGAGTTAGTATTGCTAATACAGTAAGTATTTCAGCAAATGATTCAGTCGTAATTGATATGAAGCAAGTTTTAGCAGCAAGTAAAACAGTTACTGGAGGAGCTTCAGCAACATCAGTTACTTTCCATATTTCTGGAGTTGAAATAGGATAATGTTTATAAAAAGACTTAAAACTATAGGCGGATTATCTTCATTGTCAAGATATGTTAATATGTTGGCTGGAATTGCTTCATATATTCCTACAACTAATTCTACTGCTATTATTATTCCTGCAAATGCTAGCCCGTACTGGCAAATACAAAATTGGTATAATGGTACAACAATAGGATTTAATGGAAAATATGCAGATCCATCTTCTAATATAACTTATTATTTACAGGGTTCAAGTTTTAGCAGGACTAAAGGATATGTTGGTGCAGCATACGCATTTAGTCCATACATTGGTGTTTGGGCATTTAATGATGCAGTAGGATTTGGAACAAAATATGGAAATCCAACTACACTTCCAGCTGGTCCAGCTAACGACATTCAATTAGACATGGACAATGGATATGTATTTGTAGCACATGATACTTCTCCATATATTTCAGTATACAACTTTACAACATCTGCAGGATTTGGATCAAAAATTGCCAATCCTTCAAGTCTTTCAACAAGCACTGGAAGAAATGTTCAATATAGTAATGAAACTGTATTTTTAGGAACAGCATCTTCTCCATTTATAAATGCATACATATTTAATGGCACATTTGGAACAAAATACTCTAATCCAGCAACATTACCAACATATGGAGGATCCTCTTTAGCTATACACCCTTCTGGTTCCGCTGCTGGAACAGGCGGTCTTTCAGGATTGTATTTATATGCCTGGAATAAGTATTCTGGGTTTGGCACAAAATATGCACAACCATCAAGTAATCCATATGCAGATACAGTTAAATTTTCTTCAACAGGAAACACTGTAGCATTAGCAAGTCAAGGAACTAGTCCATATATACATGCATACCCATTTACAATTGCTTCTGGATTCGGAACAAAATACTCAAATCCAGCAACATTACCACCAGGCTCTAATCAATATTATAATAATTTAGCATTTAGTTATGGTGCGGCAGCGGTGGCTACAGGAACAAATACAACACCATATATTAATGCTTATGTATTTTCAGAAGGAACAGGATTTGGATCAAAATATGCAGATCCAACTACTGTATATACAAGCGGTAGTTTTACTGGCGGAATTAACTTTAACTAAAAATAGAAAAGGAGAAATAAAATGACAGATACACCAATGACACCACTACAAGCAAGACAAGCAGAGGTTGCACAGTATGAAGCTAATATAGCTATGTACCAAGCAATTCTTGCAACATTGCCTACAGAATGGCCAACACGTCTGCTTGATTATCGTAATACAACTGATAAACACGCAGCAATTGCATCAGTTGCTGATATGGCAGATGTAGAGCTATTGTCAAATCTATGGTATGCAGATCAATGCTATGCAGCAATTCGTTCTGAAACTGTAGAAATGAGCAAAGCTAAAGCCATTCTTAATGTACTTCAAGCAATGGCATAATATATATTTAAATATATATTAATGTGTAAAATATAATATAACTATGTCATATCAATTAAAAGTTATAAAAGATAGTCCGATAGGATTTTGGGTGTTAGATGAAACATCTGGAACTACTGCTACGGATATATCTGGATGTGGCAATAATGGAGTATATGAGGGTGGAATAAATAATGTAATTCCACCACTTACTTCTGGTGGCAATTATGGAAATAAAATAACAAATATAAAATATATAACCACTCCAGTATTATATGATTATTATGGATCTACAGCGTCAGGTGGATTTGGAAATAAATATACATCTGACAATGACTTCACATTAGAAGCCTGGATACATACTAATATTTCAACTACTAATTTAACTACTATCTTTGCCGACCCAACAAACAATGTTGGTTTATTTTGGCAAAATGGTAATATTATATTTAAACTAGATTCAGAAACATTAAATTATACCATTCCATATTTTAAAAAAGTTTTGCACATTGTAGCAGTATATTCAGTTTATCAAATGATAATTTATGTAGATGGAAAGGCAGTGGTTTCAAAAAATCTTACGGGCTTTACTTTTACAAATACATCTTTATCCTTACAAATTGGTCCCACAGCACATGCCTCAGATTCATTTATTGTAGATGATCCAGCAGTATATAGGTATGCCTTATCTGCTACTAAAATTTTGAATCATTATAATGACAATGGATTTTTACCACCAATACAAATAGCATATCCAGATAATGGACAGATATTTGAACTTTATGACAATAGCATTAGTTCTCAATATAAATATTCATATCCAGCCGAGAGGTCTTGGGAATATTTTCTAACCGATGATTTATATTATAATAGAGATGATAATGCAATTGAAATAGCATACTCTGAAGATGCAATTTCAAAAACTGTATATTTAACAGATTTAGTTACTATCCCGCTGGGAATTACAATGGACTCTTCTAAAATTGAATGGTATGGAGACAATGGAATTACTGTAGAAACTAGCGTAGACAATTCTACATGGGTTCAATGTATGAATGGACAATCAATTCCTCAGTATAAATTAAATGACTTTGATACCTCAGGTTTTGTTTATTTAAAGATTACTATGTCTACTACAGATAACAGTAAGTATTTACCTAAACTTTATAATTTAACTTTATCTTTTTATAATGACCAAGTAATGTATGCTCAAAATGGCGGAAGCTATATGTCGACATTTGCTGATTTGGCTGGAATATCAGATCCAGCAATAAGTCTCGGATCTAAAAAATATCCTATTTTATCTCGAGACTATAGAAATGGAATTAGAGTCCCAATAGATTCTGGATTTTATATTAATGCTAATATACCTGTAAAGACTATTGAATTTTTCTATACCCCAGATGCCCTAACAAATAGCGGACTTATAACCTCAATATCAAATAATGGATATACCGCCTCAAACGTATCTTGGAACGGGGCTGGAGCTATGAGTAAAACCAACATAAACTCATTATATGTGAATGGGATAAATAAGACATCATCTACAAATGTATCAGATATATTTACAGCAGGAGATTTACATCATGTGGTAATAACGTATTCTCAAGCAATTTCAGGTCCAATTAAATTTAATTATTCTCTGGGTGGCACCGTAGGGTGCCTAATTCAGAATATTGGTCTATATCAAGATCAATTTACAAGCACTCAAATACTAAATCATTATAATTTATATTTGGGTAAATCCTCTGTAGTGGCCCAGGATTCTACTATAACCTTGACAGAAAATTCAGTTCAGGCTTATAATAATGACTGGCTCGTGATACAAAACGTATAATTTTGTCAAAACCCTGGACAAAATATGGACTTTAACCTAAAAGAATGGTAAAATTAATACATAATGGATATTAAAAGAATTAAGCAGTCGGTAGTAGAAGAAACAACCCTAGGAATTTATGTGTGGGAAATTGATGGTAAATGGGTTGGAGACGATGAAGGAAACTATCTTTCTGTAACCTCTAAAAAAGGAAATAGAGAAAAGATTGAAATGCTTAGAAAAGCCGTTGCCCACTATGGTATAAATAGAGGACAACCAAAGTTTTTGGCGGGACGTAGAAAGATTGATGACGAAGAATTTCAGTATCAGCAACAAAGGTTGAAATGGGGCCTAACTCCAGATCCACTAGATATTGGCGAATACAAAGATCAGGTTAGAGCAGCAAAGGGAGTTAAGTAAATGGAATTTATAAACGACGAAGAAAATTCATCAGATCAAATTTTTATATCCAATGATTCTGATTGGATTAAGTTTAATAAAAAACCAGTTGTAGAAAATGATCCATTTAAAATAGAAGGCGTAGAATTAAAAAAGGTTAATGGATTAAGCCCATCGTTTAAGCGCAAAGTCTCAAGAGATTTACAAAAAAGATTTGTAGGTCAAGATAATACAGCAACACAACAAAACTTATTAGCACAAGCCATTACTGGCTATGCAATGTTTGATCTTATTGAACCACCATATAATCTAGAATACCTTTCAAGAATTTATGAGATATCTCCATACAATTATGCAGCAATTAATGCCAAGGTTGCAAATATTGTTGGACTAGGATATTCATTTGTAGAAACAAGAAAAGCTAATGAGGCACTTGATAACATTACAGATGAAAAACAATTAGAGCGGGCTCGTCGTAAGCTAAATAAACTTCGTCAAGACTTAGAGGCTTGGCTAGAAGAAACAAATGAAGAAGAAACATTTGTTGAAACATTAATTAAGGCTTATGTAGATTTAGAAGCAACAGGAAATGGCTATATTGAAATCGGCAGAACAACTGCTGGAAATATTGGATATATTGGTCATATCCCTGCAAAGACGATGCGAGTACGTAGACTTCGTGACGGCTTTATTCAATTACTTTATGGCAAGGCAGTATTCTTTAGAAACTTTGGAGATCAAGAAACTGAAAATCCAATTGCAGATGGATCAGATCGTCCAAATGAAATTATTCATTTAAAGAAATATACTCCAATGAATAACTATTATGGAATCCCAGATATTATTGCAGCACAAAATGCAATGGCAGGAAATGAATTTGCTGGAAAATATAACTTAGACTACTTTGAAAACAAGGCGGTCCCAAGATATATCATTACAGTTAAAGGTGCTAAGTTAGCTCCAGAGTCAGAGCGTAAATTATTAGAGTTTTTTCAAGTTGGCCTAAAGGGTAAAAATCATAGATCCTTATATGTTCCACTTCCATCTGATAGCCCAGACTCAAAGGTTGAATTTAAGATGGAGCCAATTGAGGCAAATTCTCAAGAGTCTTCATTTAACGTTTATCGTAAATCAAATAGAGATGAAATTCTTTTAGCACACAGAGTTCCAATTAGCAAAATTGGATTACCTGAGGGAGTTAATTTAGCTTCAGCCAGAGACTCAGATAAAATGTTTAAAGAGCAGGTATGTCGTCCAGCTCAGGATATTTTAGAAAAGAAATTAAATAAAATAATTGAAGAAAAGACAGATGTACTATTAATTAAATTTAATGAGCTAACTTTGACCGATGAAGATACTCAATCTAAGATCGATGAGAGATATTTAAGAATGCAGGTAATTACCCCTAATGAAGTTAGAATTAGAAAAGGTATGGTTCCAATTGATGGGGGAGATTCAATTGTTCAATTAAAGCCACAACAGGCTGCCGAACAAACTGCACAAGCCATGAATTCTCGTCAAAGAACTCAGGAGCGGGATGCTAATTCTCCAGATATTTCTGGGGAGGCTAGAAATCCAAAAGGCGAGGGTCGAGTAACCGCTTAATTATTAGGCAACCAGTTATTTGCCTTTTGACGTATACAAGTATAAAATAAAGCATATGAATATTGAAAAATCTAATTGGTCTTCCAATGGCGATAATATTATTTTATCTGTTCCATTCACAAAAGTTAATCGTGAAAAGAGAACAGTTTCTGGATTTGCGACACTAGATAATTTAGATCAAACAGGCGATGTAGTAACAGCAGAAGCAAGCCTTAAAGCTTTTGAAAACTTTAGAGGAAATCTTCGTGAGATGCATCAACCAGTTGCAGTAGGTAAAGTAGTCTCTTTCAAACCAGAGACATTTTATGATCCAGCAACAAAAGAATTTTTTAATGGAGTATATGTAGATGCATATATTTCAAAGGGTGCCCAGGATACATGGGAAAAAGTTTTAGACGGAACACTTCAAGGTTTTTCAATCGGCGGAAAAATTATTGAGTCAGATAACGAAGTAAACAAAGCAACAGGTAAGACAGTTAGATTTATTAAAGATTATGATTTGATGGAGCTATCAATTGTAGACTCTCCAGCAAATGAGTTATGCAACATTCTTTCAATTCAGAAAGTAAACGGACAATTGGTATTTAAAGGAATGGCTGCAGAAGTTGTAACAGAAAATATTTTTTATTGTGCAGATAGTGACTCTGTTTTTATTTCAACAGAGAAGACATATGAATCACCAGTAACTGGTAAACCAGCAGAACTAATCGGTTGGGTAGAAAGTTCAGATGTTAACAAGTCAAAAGAAATAGATAGAATTCTTGCTTCATTTAAGAAGTCAAGATTACCGTTGCCTGCAATACAAACAATTGCAAAACAGGCAAACGCAGAAGGAGGTAATGAAGTGTCAGAAAACACAGAAAACGTAGTTGTAGAAGATGCAGCAGCAGATGTTGCAGCAGCCGAAACAGCCGTAGAAACTCCAGCAGTTGCAGAAGATGTAGCAGCTGAAGCAGCACCTGCAGAAGATGCAGTTGCAGACGCTTCTGCCGAAACTCTGGAAAAGGCAGCCGACGTATCAGAAGTTGAGGTTGATGAACCTGATTTTGCAAAGATGCTAGGTGACCTAAAAGGCTTTTTCGCAGAAACTTTAACAAAAGCTTCTGAAGCAAACGCTGTTCAGGTTTCAACAATCAAAGAGACTGTTGAGACATTTAGCAAGAGCGTTGAAGGCCGAATTTCAGAATTGGCAGAAAAACATGCAGCATTAAGTAATGCTGTAACAGAAATACGCAACACCATTAATGGTGTAGAAAAGCGTGTCGATGCAGTAGAAAATGAGACTGCAATTAAGAAGTCCTCAGACCTTGGCGGGTCTCAGGAAGTAACAATTAAAAAATCTAAATGGAACGGTTCTTTCCTCGGTTCCGTACAGGAAATTTTCAATTAAAAAAAGGGTAGGTAAAACTATGAGTAATGAAACATTAGAAAAGGCAGTAGCCACTAATACTTCCGTAACCGCTAACATGACTGGGTCTGCAGTAGCAAACACAGGCGTACATATCGGTTCCGAGGGTGAGGGTGGATTACTTAATCCAGAACAATCAGCTCGTTTTCTAGACTATATGTTCGACGCAACCGTAATTGGTAAAGTTGCACGTACAGTAAGAATGAAGTCTGATACAACTGAAATTGATCGTATGTCCGTAGGCGAGAAGCTTATGAAACTTGCGACAGAGGCAGATAACGATGCAACAAACAGTGCAGTATCTTTCTCAAAGATTTCTTTGACAACAAAGAAGTTACGCCTAGATTGGGAACTATCAACAGAGTCTCTAGAAGACAACATTGAGGGTCCAGATCTAGAAGACCACATTGCACGTATGATGGCAACACAAGCAGGAAATGATATTGAAGATGTAGTTCTTAACGGAAATACAGCTCTAACATCAGATGCTTTGTACAAGTCATTTGACGGTGTAGTAAAGAAGGCAAAGACATATGGTCGTGTTGTTGATGCTGGTGGAGCTACAGTAAGTCGTGCTGTATTTAACAGCGCTCTTAAGGCTCTTCCACGTAAGTACAAGCAACGCCGTTCAGATCTTCGCTTCCTAGCAGGATCAAACCTGATTCAGGATTTCCTATATGCTAACAGCATTGGAACAAACCAGACTATTCCACAAGATATTGCTTCAAGCATTATCCGTGGACAAGAGGTTCAACCACTAGGTGGACCTGCAGGATATGTGGCACCATTCGCATTCGGTATTCCGATTGTTGAAGTTCCACTTCTTCCAGAAGCACAAAATGGTGACTACTCAGGACAGAGTGGTAATCACGGAGATATCCACTTGACATTCCCAAATAACGTAGTTATTGGTATCAAGCGTGATGTAACTGTTTACCGATTCTTCTGGCCACGTAAGGACTCTATCGAGTACACAATGTATACTCGTGTAGGCGTTCAAATCGAGCAGGCAGATGCCTGGGTGGTAGTCAAAAATGTAAAAGTGGCAAGCTAATACTTAGCAATCCGCTTTATGATATAATGGGCCTAGGAAACTAGGCCCATTAGTCATTTAGGAAAAATATGAAGAGACATGAATTAAGATCCCGCTGGGTAAAAATGTTATCTAGATGTGAAGATAAAGAAAATATAAGTTATGCTAATTACGGTGGAAAAGGAATTAAAGTTTGTAAAGATTGGCATGATTTTGATAAATTTTATAATTGGTGTATTAGTAATGGAGCTAAACCTAATTTATTTTTAGACAGAATAAATAATAATTCAGACTATAAGCCATCAAACTGTAGATTTGTAACAAGAAAACAAAATAATAATAATAAATCAAACAATACTTACCTGACAGCTTTTGAAGAAACTAAAACTTTAAGCCAATGGATTGATGATAAAAGATGCCATGTAACTAAAAATACTCTTCAAAAAAGACTTAGGCTAGGCTGGCATTCTGAAGACGCCATTTCTATTAAATCTGGCATGGGCGGTAGATCATATAAGCCTAAAAAAGACTCTAAGTTTTACAAAGCATTTGGAGAGTTTAAAACATTGTTTGAGTGGTCTAAAGATAAACGGTGTAAGCCATCATATAAAATGCTATGGCAAAGGGTAGAGATTCATGGATGGAATATTGAAGAGGCCATTACTAAGCCGCTCAAACTATCTAAACCCCTTCCTTTTTAATTCCTTTAATGCTATAATAAATATACTTGAACAAAGGAGATTATTGTGTCATTTGAGACATTAAAGATATCTGAACTAAAAAAAGTAGCCGAAGATTTCGGTGTAAATACAGAAGAATTAAAAAATAAGACGGATATAATTGCTGCACTTTCAGAAGAAGGCGTAACCTGGGCTGTGTATCAAAAAACAATTAAAGATATTGAAGATAATTTAATAGAAGCTCCAGAGCAATTAATTAAATTTGATCCAAAGAAGGAACTATCTGAAGATAGTGTCTTAGTTAAAATGACTAGACCAAACTTTAGATACGACATTTTGGGATTTACTTTTACAAAGGAACACCCATTTGTTGCAATGACTAAAGATCAAGCACAGTCAATTTTTGATAAGGAGGAAGGTTTTAGATTAGCTAATCCAACAGAGGTACAAAGTTTTTATAGCTAATTAAAATCTTAATATGGCAGAGATTTATAGATATTCAGTATCATCAATTAAAACCAAAATTTTTTGGAATGGTGAAATAAAAGATGCAGATGGTACAGTTACAGCTCTGCTATATGATGTATCTGGAGACATAACAGCAAATCCTCCAATAGATCCAACAGTATCAATTGCTAGCTTACCTGCAACTAAACTAGAAACAGATATTGGAACATATCAAATATCTCTACCACAATTTTATACATCACAAAATAAAAAATATAAAATAATTTGGTCATATGCTGTTGGTGGAATTAATGGATCACATACAACATACATAGATGTAGTAACACCATATTGCAGTTTTGAAGAAGTAGTAGAAGACTTACAATTAGGATCAGATCCAAGTGATCCTAATTATAAAACATATCATGAATTACAAATGGCTGAAAAATATGCTAGAAAAACAATCGAAAATTATTGTAATCAATCATTTTATTTATACGATGATATTCAAATAGCATATGGCTCAGGATCAGATTTGCTACCACTACCATTTAAATTAAATACATTACATGAACTATATGGAAATGATATTTTATTAGTAGATAATATTAATGAAATAAATAATTGGACATATGAGCCAGTTATTTCAGAAACAGGTTTTGGACTAAGAGTAGATAGAACAGCAAGTATAGATAATATTGTTTATACAGCAAATGGGCTAGTTCCACCTACAATTAACGATAACGGGGGATTTGGAGCATTCGGTAAAGATGTAAGATATAAAGTGCAGGGTAAGTTTGGCTGGGAAGAAGTTCCAGATAATGTTGAACAAGCGTGCATACAATTAATGGGAGATTATTTTTCTAAAGATAGAATGTGGACCAATAAATATTTAAAGAGCATTCAAACATTTGACTGGCAATTTGAGTATAATTCAGATGCATATCGTGGAACAGGAAACGCATATGCAGATCAACTACTAAATCCATATGTCGTAAATGGAATGGTTGTTATTTAATGCAAGATCTAATCCAGTCCGTTCTACCAATGAAACTGGATGTCTATAGACAATTAGACACACAAGATTCAGATACTGGGGCTATCAAAAAAGAGTGGATGTTTTATAAGACCGTAGACTGCCATGCCAAAGGCGTTATAAGTAACTCAGCAACTACAAGAAGTAGCGATAAACAAATATTTAATAATAAATATGTTAATGATCAAATTATTCAAATTAGAACGGAAGATAGGCTAACCCCACGGGAAAAGGTTACCAATATCCGTGATATGAGCAATAACTATATATGGGTAGAGTTAGACTTTCCAACAGAGACCCCAACCGTATTCGAGGTAATGGGAACAACCCCAATAACAGACCCGTTTGGCAGAGTTGTTGGATATAACTCATCTATGAAGAGATCGGAGAACCAACAAATTGGACTCTAGTGCTATGCTATTAACAGCAGCCTCAGGCCTTGAAAGACTTATGATAGGAAAGGCTAGCGATGGCATTTTAAAAGATAGTAATGTGGCTCAAATCTCAGCAGCCTTATATTACCAATCTAACGTAATTGCTAAATTAACTACAAATAATGCATTTAAAAATAAATTTAAAAAAACCATATATACTCAAATAAATAAAGATTTTGGTGAGTATATGGATGCCCAAGCCAGATCAAAGCCTAGAAGTTTACACCATGTTTATGAGTGGAAAAAGGTTGGAAGCCCTCAAGCACGATTATTCAAATTGAATATGATAGACACAACAGGTATTTCTTTTAAAATAGACTTTGAATTTATACCATCTAAATCTACCGTTCCAGCCTCAAAAAGTAGACGTAGACACGTATTTGCCAGTAAGGCGTCTGTGATGGAGGCTGGAATGCCCCTAACAATTGCTCCAAGGGCCGCAGAGCGCCTAGTATTTGAAACTGATACTGGAACAGTCTTTATGCCCAAAGGGGCCTCAGTGACCGTTAAAAGGCCAGGAGGACCTGGGGTAAAAAATCAATTTACCCTACATTACAGTAGATGGTTTAGTGGCAATTTAGTAAATCTATCAATTAAAAGATCTGGGTTTCAGCAAATATTTAATTCAGCAATGTCTAAATCCCTGAGATTACCATCTCCAATTAAAAGAATTCAATATTCATTTTCTCCAAATTCAATTCGGCAAATGGCCGATGCAGCAGTAGAATCAGCATTTGGAGGGTCAATGGTATGACAGCTAATTATAAATTAGACGCAATGTTGGAGTTAAGAAAATTCCTATGGAATAAATTGGTGGCAGCATCTATATTTGATGATACAGAATATTATAGTGATAATATTGGAGATACCATTATTCCAATTATTCCAGTACAACAGTCTGCAGAGATGAATCAATTTTTGAGCGGAAAAAAGCATATTGTTTATGACAAGATAGGTATGTCTTATGAGGATAACTGGCTAATATGCTGTGAGCAAATCCTATTTACCATATATTCAACAGACGTATCAGAGATAAATGAGATCAGAAACTTTATGACTGATCAATTTAGAAGGATGGATGATTCAGCTAAAGACGTAAACGGCTTTGCTACCCTATCTAACAAGTTTAAATTTCATAGCATTTTTATAGCCGATATATCCCCAACTGCCCCATCAGAGGAGCTACAAGGATTCTTATCAGCAGATGTAATATTAGAGGTTAAATATTCTCGTATTACAGATAACGTTGGCCGATTCTCATAATTTGCCTTATGGCCCAAAATGGCCTATTATTGGACATGAGGAAAGAAAAGCCTAGCCAGCTTAGATTTTTTAAATATATATATATTTAATATAGGAGGAAAATAAACTATGGCACAATCCGTAGGTAATGCTAAAAACATTCTCGTTGGTGCATCCCCATTGTTCTTGTCAACTATTGATATTAACGATTCAGATTACATTTCTAATGCCGAACCAGGCGTAGCAATTTCTGCAGGTGCAGGAAACGTATCAGTTCCAGCTTTTTCAACAAACGTATCATATACAACATCACTGAACAATGTTAATCAAGAGGCTGGAAAATTTGGATACCGTAACGTTGGTTTTACTAACAATGGTCTTCAAATTACATACAACCCAACATACGATTCAGTAACCGTAGATCAGTTACTTGACACAGCTAAGCTGTTCAAGTCTGCTATGGAGGTAATGATTGCAACAGAAATGTCAGAAGGTACTTTAGAAAATATTGTAACCGTATTCGGACAGAGTGCATCATCACTATCAACATCAGGAACTGGAGATACTAAGAAAGACGTACTTGGTCTTCAAGCAGGTTCTTTAGGAGCAGCTCCAACAGAGCGTCAATTGATCGCAGTTGGTCAAGCCCCTACAGCTTCTTCTACAAGCTCTGAGCGTATTTATTATGCACGTCGAGTATTGTCTGTACAACAGTCACAATTCTCACTTGCTCGCACTACTCCAACCACATTCCCAGTAACTTTCCGTCTTCTACCAGATGCTAACTATTCTGGCTCAGAATACGGCAAGATTATTGACCGTGTACTAGTAGCATAATAATTTAATTTATTAATAGATACCCCCAAGAAATTGGGGGTTTTCTATTTGTGTTAGTAATACGGTTTTGTTATAATAATTAAGACTATCCAAGGAGGATATAAATTGGCTACAACCATATATAATGTAGAAGAAATAGAGCTTCAAAATGGAGCTAAGGTTAAATTAAAACCATTGACAATCAAGGAACTTAGAAAGTTCATGACTGCAATTCAAAAGACTGCTGAGTCAAAAACAGAAAATGAAACATTAACAATCCTTATTGATGCCTGTGCAGTGGCATTAGAAAAACAACTACCAGATTTGGTAAAAGATAGAGATGCATTAGAAGATGCTCTTGACGTCCCCACAATCAATCGCATACTTGAAGTATGTGGTGGGATTAAGATGGACGACCCAAACCTTCTAGCGGCAGCGGTTCTGGCTGGTCAGAACTAGATTTAGCCGCTTTATTAGGAGAAGTTTTTCTTTTAGGTAATTGGAAAAATTACGAAGAACTAGAAGAAAGTCTTTCAATGCCAGAGTTAATACAAACTT
>Ga0214919_10008300_pt1 | contig 13716 bp, 11 predicted proteins | sample LL1503_MetaG_FD_177994 | JGI IMG/M metagenome (GOLD analysis project Ga0214919, IMG submission 177994) | Freshwater microbial communities from Lake Lanier, Atlanta, Georgia, United States - LL-1503 | ecosystem: Environmental > Aquatic > Freshwater > Lake | place: USA: Georgia | collected...
GGGAAGACCACACAATTCAAGCGCTGGCAACACTGCAAGATTCATTATTGCCTGCGCGGTGCCAAGAGCATCACTACCGATGCGAAACACACATGTGTTTCCCGATCTCAATACTCCCGTAGCATCCGCAAACACATTTGGTCGTCCTTCAAACACAAAGGCAACTGCGCCCAACGATGATTTAGCGGCCGTGACCGACCAACCCTGATGATGCACAGATTCCAAAGGCGCACCGTCGACATGGGTTGTATCTCCCCACGTATGAAGTGCTGAAATCATGTCTCCACGCATCGCATCGGTAAGCATTAAGCGCGTGGTTGATCGACTGCGCTGAAGCGCAGAAGCAACATCATCTTTATTGCACTTTTTGATCTTGGCAAAGATTGCATCATCTTCAAGTTTTTGGGCAAATGTATGAAAAAATAGAGAAATTTGATCGCTCGAGACGCTCTTTAAGAGGTCAAAAGCCTCGACACTCTTCGAAACAGCATCCTTTGCGACAAGTAGATCAGCCCGCGGAACATGCAAGAGATGTCCACCACTAATGCCAATAATCAGATCCCCATCTCGATACCGATCAGCAATCTCTGTGCCAACTTGATGCGGTGCGCCATCAATGAGAACGATGTCTGTTGCCTTCAATTTGTGGTTCAAGCCAAAACCTCCGAGATCAGAACAAGTCGACCTTGTTCAATTGACAAATGAGCGGCCTGTCCAATTGCAACTGAAATCAAGCCCTCATTCAGTCCAATATCGGCTTTTTGTCCATTGCGTATGGCTGCTTGCATCTGGCGATGCTCCACAAAAGAGGCTCCATGATGAAATCCTTGCACCACATCCTTGTCCAATTCGATTGGGAAATCTTGAAATGTTCCGTAACCGTTTCTTCTTTTGCCAATTCTGACGATCGATTCGGAGATCAATGCTTCAATCTTGCCTTTGTCGCCAACAACACAGATCTCTTGCTCATTTTTTGAGGCTTCAGCAAACATACAAAGATCCAACATGCCACGAATTCCATTTTCGAAATTGACAATCACATAGGCGTTATCCAAAATGTCCGGAGTACGGCCACCGTAGTTTTCCGCAAGATGATTGACGTCTTGAGATCCACTGGCCATCACCGACACTGGTGCACTCTTGGCCAAGACGCACATCAAGTCAAAAAAGTGACAGCATTTCTCGACCAACGTGCCACCGGTGTTTGCATTGAAGCGATTCCAGTCATCCACCTTTTCTAGGAATGGGTAGCGATGTTCCCTGATGGAAATCATCCGCACGTTTCCGACTGTGCCTTTATCTATTTCTTGTTGTACGCGCGCCGTAGGCGCCATATATCGATATTCGAGGCCCACCCACACCACCCTTTGCGCAACCGATGTAGCCGCCTCAATTTGTTGCAATTCCAGGCACTCCGAAACGGTGATGCACAAAGGCTTTTCAATCAACATGTGTTGCCCGCTATTCAGAACATCTCTCGCAATTTTGAAATGCGTGTGATTTGGGGTGGCGATCACCACCACATCAGCCTGACAGTGCACCAACATCTCGAGATGGTTTGTAAAATATCGAACGCCTTCCATGCGGTTCAGTACACGTCGTGCTTTTTCAAGGCTTGGGGTATGCGGATCACATACCCCAACTATTTGTACATCTGACATTTCGACCAAGTTGCGGATGTGCTCTAATCCCATCATTCCGCTGCCGATAATTGCGTACCGCAGCAAAGGAGCGCCGGCATTCGAAAGATCTGCGATCGGCATGCATGTAATAGTAGAACGCTAATCTTGCAAATATGTCCACAACCCAAAATTCCGATCCTGAATCAAATCAGATCTACTTCAAGCAACTGCTCTCCGGTCGAGATTTCGCCGCAGACGACCAACTCGCACAACAAATGGTCAATTTCGTGTATCTCATCGGCGACAAGTCAACCCGTGAATGCATGATCGTCGACCCTGCCTATGCAGTCGAAGAGTTGCTGAGTGTCGCCGAGAATGACGAGATGAAGGTAGTAGGAGCACTGGCAACCCATTACCACCCAGATCATGTGGGTGGTTCAATGATGGGTGCAAACATCGACGGCATTGCAACACTGCTCGAAAAGACTGACATCCCTATCCATGTGCAGGAACTCGAAGCGCAATGGATAATGCGTACTACTGGTGTGTCCGCGAATCATTTGCACCAACATCAGCCGGGAGACACAGTAAAAATTGGTGACATTGAAATTTGTTTGGTGCATACACCCGGTCATACGCCAGGCAGTCAATGCTTCTTGGTAGATAACAGACTGATCGCGGGAGACACATTGTTTCTTGAAGGTTGTGGACGAACAGATTTGCCCGGGTCAAACCCAGATCAAATGTTTGAGAGTCTGCAAACTCTGGCTGCACTTCCCGATCAAACAGTCGTCTTTCCCGGGCACCGTTATTCCGATCCCTCATCACGATCACTTGCAGAAGTTCGACAAACCAACTATGTGTTCAAGCCAAAGACCAAGGCCGATTGGCTGCAGTGGTTTAGTTAGCCAACAAACGCAGAAACAAGACTGCTCACACCACCAAGAGTCAAAAGCACCAGGACCATTCTTCTAAAGCGAACTGCGTCAATGTGTCCACGCACTCGTGTTCCGATAATCACACCAAGCAACATCAAAGGTGTTGTGATCAGCGCAACACGCAACTCATCGAGATGAATTTTGCCAGCGACAGCAAAAATAATGATGCTCGAAACACCTGTCACCGAAAAGATGAGATTTAGAGTTGCACGTTGCACATCTGGCAGCAGCCTGCGTGCCTGCAATGTAAACACGATTGGAGGCCCATTGGTCGATGTTGCCATCAGCAATACACCACTCACCCAACCCATAGTCCAATCAAGCGCTTTATGAGCATGTTGTAGGTCGCGACCACGAGCAAGCATCCACACCCCGAATAGCACGGCGCAACCCAAAAGAGCCTTCATTAGGTTTTGATTTCCGTATCGGAAGAGAGCGAGTCCAAACGGCGCACCAAGACACGATGCAACAATAAATATCTTGGCGATCTCGCGATCGTGATGATGCCGCAACTGCCATGCTTGTCCAAAGTTGCTGACTGTCCCAAGCAACGTTGCAATAATCACGGCCTGAGGTAGGTCGATAAATAAAACCATGATCGGAACAGCAAGCAGCGAAAACCCGAATCCGGCTGCGGCTTGGATCACCGATGTCAACAATATGATCACAGCAATGATTAACAAATGGTTCTGAGTCATCCGAAAAGTGTCCGATCAGCAACTAACCAGCGATAATTGCATCGAGGGCTAGAGCAAAGACTTCAGTGTGCTTGTCGACATCTGCCGCACTATGGAATGGAGACATCAGAGCCATGTTGTGAAATGGCGCTAGCAGTACACCACGATTGAGACAAAAGAGATGCAAGAACGACTCGAGCATCGGATCGACAGCTGCTGCAGCCTGAGCGCCATCAACCGGTGGTGTGCAAAACCAGTATTCCGCGCGACAGCCCAACTGCTGTACATGCCAATCAAGGTTTCTCTTAACGCATTCTCGTTCAACACCTTGCGTCCACCTCGTTGCCAACGGAATCGTTAGGTCGAAATCTTCTTGAGTCAATGCATTTGACAGAGTTGCTTTCATCGCACTCATTGCGAGAGCACTTCCGCTCAAAGTCCCGCCAACTCCCGATACATCTACATCGTGACCAGTCATAGTGGCCTCTAAACGCAACGCAATCTCACCCGTCATGCCATATGCGCCAACTGGTATTCCACCACCGATTGTCTTTCCGATGACAACAAAATCAGGGTCGATACTCCACAATTTTGTGCAACCACCAGGCCCTGCACAAATTGTGTGCGTCTCATCAATAACGAGAATCACATCATATTTTCGAGTGATGTCGCGCACACCTTGTATATAACCATCTTGTGGTAACACAATTCCGATATTGGTGAGTGCTGGCTCGATCAACACACACGCGACGTCACCGATTGCCAACACTCGTTCCAGTTCTACAAGGTCGTTAAATGGAACAACACGAGTTGTCAGTGCTGGATCAACTTGTGGCCCAATTGCTCCGGGACGACTGATCGTGTTGCCATTCGCATCTCGAATTACGAGCGTCTCATCAACCGAGCCGTGATAGCACCAGTCATGAACAACAATCTTGGGACGACCTGTCAACATGCGAGCAAATCGCAACACAAACCTATTTGCATCAGTTGCACTGATCGCAAATTGCCATTTTGCTACGCCAAATCTTTGCGCAAGATTCTGTGCGACCCACTGCGCATCGCTCGTTGGCAACATCGTCGTCAAACCAAGTTGTGCCTGTTGCGTGATTGCTTGTGCAACAGCGTGCAAAGCATGGCCCGTCATTGCGCCGGTATCGCCTAGACAAAAATCAACATATTCAACATCGTCTACGTCTACAAATCGCGCGCCGTGTGCTCTTTGTACATGTAAAGGGAAGCTTCCTGGCCAACGAGTCATCCATGGCATTGGCACACCCGATAACAATGCAGTCTTGGCGGATTGGGCAAGAAGCATCGATTTTGGATGAATGTCACAGAACAATTGCTCTTCAGACTTCAATGCAAATTCAAGCTTTTGACGATCAATCACACGTGCCATTCTTGCACGCCACATGCGTGAAACAGATTTATTCTGATGATCTCTCTACACTGAGAGACGTGAATACGACCAGCCCCACAGCATCCGATTTTGATGCCCTGTGTATCGACGCTGCACGATTGATGGATCGTCTGATGAGCCTTGCCGAGGTCTCGCCTATTGCTGGTGGCGGCAACTGTCGACTAGCGCTCACCGACGAAGATCGTGACGGACGCGATTTGGTGGTGTCGTGGATGCGAGATCTCAACATGGACATCTCCGTTGACGCAGTGGGCAACATCATTGCCTATTGGAATGTTGGTTCAGGTGCGCCAGTCATGACGGGAAGCCATATCGACACTGTGCGCACAGGTGGCAAGTTTGATGGTACTTACGGCGTGCTCGCCGGGCTGGAAGTTGTCGAAACCTGTCAACGTAATGGATACACACCTTCTCGCCCATTGGCCGTTGGTATCTTCACCGATGAAGAGGGCGCACGTTTCGCACCTGACATGCTTGGTTCGCTTGTATATGTAGGTGGCATGACTACCGAAGAGGCGCTCGACATCACTGCCATAGACGGGCCCCGCTTTGGCGATGAACTTGTTCGTATTGGTTACGCAGGTTCAGCCCCGTGTCCAGGCCCCGTTCCCCACAGCTTCGTCGAGTTGCACATCGAGCAGGGTCCACTACTCGAGGCAAACAATATTCGCATCGGCGCTGTAACTGGCGTGCAGGGCATCTCGTGGCAAGAAGTCACTGTTGTCGGACAATCCAATCATGCAGGCACAACACCAATGTCTTTGCGCCACGACCCGACCTATGTTGCTGCAGAAATCGCTGTCTTTTTGCGACAATTGAGTGCACGATTTGGTGAGCACCAAGTGTGCACCGTTGGCAAAATGGATGTGTTTCCAAACCTCATTAATGTCGTAGCCGCGCGTGTCACCCTCACACTTGATGTCCGCAACACCGATGAAACTTTGTTGCAGCAAGCTGAACAAGAAATATCTGAATTTTTGAAACAGATTGCAATTACCGAAGGTGTCACAATCACCACAAAAAAACTTGCTCGTTTTGAACCTGTTGTGTTTGACCCACGCGTAATTGACATCGTTGAGTCAATCGCCAAGCAACAGAGCAACACTGTAGAACGCATGCCTTCCGGCGCCGGTCACGATGCCCAGATGCTTGCTCGAGTCTGTCCGTCAGCGATGATTTTCGTTCCGAGCGTGAATGGCATCAGTCATAATCCTGCCGAACACACAGACACAGAGGATTTGGTGGCAGGTGCAAACATCCTTCTACACACAATGCTGACTCTTTGCTCAACCGAACTCGGATAGACCGAATAAGTGGCTCGAATATGAAAGTATTGAGCGCATGACGAGACTTATCCATGTTGGTGCAGCACAACTTGGCCCCATCCAGCAATCGGACGATCGGGCTTCAGTCGTCATTCGTTTAATCGAACTCTTGCGTCAGGCCAAAGCAGCAAAGTGTGAACTTGTCGTCTTCCCAGAACTTGCACTTACAACATTCTTCCCACGTTGGTTTGTTGACGATATTTCAACAGCGGATCATTGGTATGAAACCGAGATGCCTTCTTCAGTGACGCTGCCTCTTTTCGAGGAAGCGAAACGACTCGAAATTGGGTTTTGTCTCGGCTATGCAGAACTCACGCCGCAGGGCGAAAGATTTAACACTCAAATTCTTGTCGAGCGCGATGGTTCGATTGTTGCCAAATATCGCAAAGTGCATATTCCCGGACACGAGACCAATGAGCCAGACCGACCATTTCAACACGCCGAGCGCTACTACTTCACACCCAGCGTCCAAGGTTTTGGAGTTTGGAAAGCATTTGGTGGACGTATGGGCATGATGATCTGCAACGACCGCCGTTGGCCAGAGTCGTACCGAGTCATGGGATTACAGGGAGTCGAAATGATTCTCTGTGGCTACAACACCCCGATGCACTATGTGCCAGATCCGACACAAGACGTGTTGCAGGGTTTTCACAACGCTCTTGTGATGCAAAGTGGTGCTTATCAAAACGGAACTTTTGTCGTTGGTGTTGCCAAGGGTGGTGTCGAAGAAGGAGTTTTGGGCCTCTGCGATTCGAGCATCATTGCTCCTTCAGGAGAGATCCTTGCCAAGACAGTCACTTCTGGCGACGAGTTGGTTTCGGCAGTTTGCGACCTGGACTGGTGCAAGCAATACAAAGAAACCCTGTTTGATTTCGATAAATATCGTCGTCCAGAGGTGTATGGCCGTATTACTGGTCAACGAGGTACGGTTCTCGATTGACCCAGATCGTGGGCCATTGCTTAACATTTTGTAAAGCAATTGCTGTAGCGTAAAACCCGTGACTGCTATGGATTTGGGCTCCCAAAACGACCTTCGCGTGGCTTTCACCGTAAACGCAACTCCTGTAACAGTGCGTGCCAACCACCCCCATTTGCTGGCGGCACTGCGTGAAGAACTCGATATCACATCGCCGAAGGATGGATGTTCTCCGACGGGTCAGTGTGGTTGTTGCACAGTGATGGTCAATGGCAAGGCAGTAGTGAGTTGTCAAACACCTCTCTCCAAAGTTGCAGGTGGAACCGTCACCACACTTGAAGGCGTCGACGAAGAAGAACGAAATCGCTACTCGCAAGCATTCGCTGCATGTGGCGGTTTGCAATGTGGTTTTTGTATTCCAGGCATTGTTGTGCGAGCCAAGGCTCAAGTTGACAAGAAGGGTGCTGCATTGCAACGAAGCGACATGGCCAAGCACCTCGGTGCGCACCTGTGTCGTTGCACCGGCTACGTCAAGATTCTCGACGCTATCGAGATGGTTGCACGAAGCGAAGTGCCGGTGTTGATTAATCCAGGTGGTGTTGGCACAAATACGGTGAAGTACGAAGCCGAAGCGCTTGCGCTCGGTGATCGTGGCTATATCGACGACATACGTATTCCCGGAATGCTGCATGCAGCACTCGTATTCACTCAACACACTCGGGCCGACATCACTGCGATTGATGCAACTGAGGCTCTACATATGCCTGGTGTTCGCGCAGTATTCACTGCCGCCGATATTCCGGGCGAACTCATGGTTGGCATTATTTACAAAGACTGGCCAGTAATGATTCCCGTAGGCGGTCGCACATCATATGCAGGTGATGTACTTGCGATCGTCGTTGCCGAAACCCGTGACGAGGCTCGAGCCGCTACACAATTTGTTGATGTGCAGTACACCGTGCACGCCCCACTCACCGATCCCCTTTCTGCAATTTCTAGCAGCGAGATAGCGGTCTGGAAAACTGATAACAACATCTTGAGCACGAGTCGCTACAAACGAGGCGATACACAAATCGCAATGAGTACGAGTGCTCACGTTGTTGAAGAAACATTCGTTACGCAACGTATCGAACACGCGTTTTTGGAGCCGGAGAGCACTGTTGCAGTACCTTCCAGTGATGGAAAGTCGATGCACGTGTATTCAGGCGGTCAAGGCATTTGGGACGACCGTAACGACATTGCCAAAGTGCTCAACCTCGATAACGCCCAAGTCACCGTCGAATTGGTGACTAACGGTGGCGCATTTGGTGGCAAAGAAGACATGAGCAATCAGGCTCATGCAGCCTTGAGCGCATGGCTGTTGCAGCAACCAGTCAAGTGCACGCTCTCTCGAGAAGAGAGTCTGTTGATGCATGCCAAGCGCCACCCGATCACCATGCACTACAAAGCTTCGTGTGATGCAACCGGCAGACTTACTGCGCTACACGTGCGAGCAATCGGAGATTCTGGCGCATACGCCAGTGTCGGGATGAAGGTGCTCGAACGCATGGCTGGCCATGCAAGTGGACCTTACGAAGTGCCAACCATCGACGTTGAAGCAATTGCGGTGCGAACCAACAATCCGGTGTGCGGTGCCTTTCGCGGCTTCGGTGCAAACCAAGCGCAATTTGCGATGGAAGGTGTAATGGACCGATTGGCTGAAAAGGTTGGCATCGATGGTTGGACGATGCGTCAACGAAACGTCATCATGCCTGGTCGGGTGTGGGGCCCAGGACAAATCATGGACGATGGTTGTCTCGGCGCATCCGAGTGCCTCACCGCAATTAAGCCCGCTTACGACGAAGCCCGCGCTGCTGGTAAAGCAATCGGCCTTGGACTTGGACTCAAAAACAGTGGCCTCGGCAATGGGTTCAAAGAAATCAACCGGGCGGTCATTCGCTTCAGGGAAGACGGTCGAGTTGAAGTGCGTCACGGCTGGACCGAGATGGGCCAAGGCATAAATACTGTTGCGCTGCAAGTTGCGGTGCACGAACTTGGCATAGATGGCAACCTTATTGACGTCATCGTTGACACCACTCGCGAGTTGGGGCTTGGACAAACAACTGGTTCACGCGGAACACTTATGGGCGCTGGCGCTGTCAAAGATGCATGCGATGCAGCCAAAGCAGCTAATCGTGCTGTCGGTGTGGATCACGTTGGCGAGTATCGCGTTGACTGGACAAACAAGCTCGGCGAACCAGGCGTAGACCATCCGATCATCCACTCCACCTTTGGTTATGCAGCGCAACTCGTGGTCATCAATCGTGAAACCAACAAGATCGAGCGCGTTGTTGCTGCTCACGATGTTGGAAAAGCAGTCAACCCACAACTCTGCGAAGGCCAAATTGAAGGCAGCGTGCACATGGGTCTTGGATACGCACTATCGGAAGACTTCCCCAGTGATCCACTCACAGGATTTCCAATCAACATGACACTGCGATCGCTAAAAATATTACGCCCTAAAGATGTTCCACCTATCGATGTCATTTTGGTTGAATCTCCTCAACCAAATTCGCCATACGGAATCAAGGGAGTCGGAGAAATTGGGCTCGTACCAACAGCTGGTGCTGTTGCTGCAGCGTTTTACGACCTCGACGGCACGTGGCATACAACCTTGCCGATGCTGATGTCCACTGCAGACGACACGGAAGAATAGACACAGTGTCGAATACAACGCCAGGACTTGTTTGTGCGCATCATCATTTGTATTCATCGCTCGCCCGCGGCATGCCAGCACCCCCACTAGCGCCGACAAAATTCATTGAAGTGTTGCACCAAGTGTGGTGGCGTCTAGATGCGGCACTCGATGCTGACATGATTTACTGGTCAACTGCTCTTGGCGCCGTTGAAGCACTCATGAATGGCACTACCGCAATCGTTGATCACCACGAATCACCAAACTCCATCGAGGGTTCGCTGTCTATTATTGCTCAAGCATGTAGCGATGTGGGTGTACGCGTCAACACGTGTTATGGCGTAACCGATCGTTGGGACAACAACGGTCAATTGCACTCCAAGATTTCACCGCTTTCAAAGATGACTGATGCAGCCCAACGAGGACTTGCGGAATGCGAAAGGTTCATTGTCGGTGGTGGTACTGGCATGATCGGAGTTCATGCTGCATTTACATGTGGTGACGAAACACTGAGCGCAGCGGCGCAACTGGCCCAAAAATTGAATGTTGGAGTTCACATCCACGTTGCAGAGGGAGTAGATGATTCGCATGCAGGATCACGCCTCGCGCATTTGGCCCAGGACAACTGGCTCTTGGTCCATGGAGTTCACCTCAACGAATCCCTCAAGGGTCGGCTCGTGCACAACCCACGATCCAACATGAACAACCATGTTGGCTATGCCAAGCCAACCACACAATCCAACACCATCTTGTTGGGTACAGATGGAATCGGAGCGGACATGCTCGAAGAATCTCGTTTGGCTTACGCGAGACTTCGCGAATTTGATATCGCGGAAACTCCCGACACCGTTTCCCAATGGCTCAAGAATGGGTATCAAATATTTCCTGAAGCAGAGAACGACTCTGTTACCTGGAACTACGACCAGATTCAGAGCCCATGGCATGTTGCCTTCACTCCTGGAACACGTGTTACCGATGTTGTGATCGACGACCAAGCAGTAATCCGCGACGGATTGCCAACTCGTGTCGATCTCGATGAAATCCGCGCCAAGGCACAAGAACAATCTGCAAGACTTTTTGAAAGGTTGAAATAATGTCGCTCCCAACACAAGCGGTTAACCCACTCACCGGCAAAGCACGTGTTGCTATCTATCTGCAGGACGCCCATCGCATTCGTGAAGGCATGGAGTATGCGCAATACGCAGAATCCAAGGGTTTTGAAGCAGTCTGGCAAGCAGAGAGTCGGCTCGTTCGCGAAGCAACGGTGCCAATGGCCGCATTTGCATCGGTCACCAAAACCATCAAGGTCGGTTCTGGTGTTGTCGACTGTTGGAGCCGCAACCCTGCCCGACTTGCTGCAACATTTTCGACATTGGATGATCTCGCTCCTGGTCGCGTCATTCTCGGCATTGGCGCATGGTGGGACCCACTGGCACAGAAAGTAGGCATCTCGCGAGCCAAACCATTGCGTGCAATGCGCGAAATCGTGCTCAATGTGCGAGCACTACTCAACAACGAAACAGTGACCTTTGATGGCGAGTTCGTCAAGTTTGATGGCATCGAATTGGACTACGTGTACCAAGATCGCCGCGCCAAAGATGTGCCAATTTATATTGGCGCAACTGGCATGCAAATGATGGAACTCACAGGCGAGATTGCTGATGGCGTCGTGCTCAACTATCTCGTCTCCCCCGATTACAACAAGCAGGCTATCGAGGCACTGACCAAGGGTGCCGACAAGGCTGGTCGCAAGATTGCCGACATCGACAGACCACAGTTGGTTGTGTGCAGCGTGCACGAAGATAGAAAGACCGCACTCAATATGGCGCGTGAGATGGTGACGCAATACTTGGGTCAACAACCACACATCATGAAAGCATCTGGAGTACCACAAAGTTTGCTCGACAAAGTTGGCGAAGTACTGACATGGCCTGCTACACACGAGCAAGTAACTGCTGCATCGAAGCTAGTGCCTGACGAGATTGTGCAAATGCTCACCGCAAGCGGCACACCTGCCGAAGCACGTGCAAGTGTCAAGCACTACATCGACAATGGTGCAACTTGCCCGATTTTGTATCCACTGGGTGACGTCAAAGCAATGATCGACACATTTGCAGACTGGGACGGCGTGAAGTGACCGTTGCTGTTCCACTGTCGCTCAATGAGGCATTCGATGCACTGTCGAGTACCCCAGACGCAAGACTCATCCAAGGTGGCACCGACCTCATGGTTGAGATCAACTTCAATCATGTCAAACCAATTGATGTCATTGCACTGCGACGCATTAAAGAACTGCGCACCTGGCAGGTCAACAGCAATAACACCATCACTATTGGTTCTGGCGTCCCCTATCAAGAAATGGAATTGGGGCAACTCAAAGAACTGCTGCCGGCTCTTGCAGAGGCAGCACGCACGGTCGGTTCACCACAGATCCGTGCCGCAGGAACACTTGGTGGCAATCTGGGTACGTGCTCGCCGGCAGGCGACGGACTGCCCGTACTTTTTGCGCTCGATGCAATCGTGCATCTACAAAGCGCTCAGTCATCTCGAGATCTTTCTATTCACGAATTTATGCTCGGTGTCAAACGCAATGCCCGTCATGCAAACGAGATCATCACAGGGGTCACAGTGCCAGTTCTGGATGGTTGGCAGGGCTACGCAAAAGTCGGGGTTCGAAACGCAATGGTGATTTCCGTGGCTTCAGCATGTCTGGCCGTTGACAAGAAAAACAATTCTGTACGTATTGCTCTCGGTGCTGTTGGCCCGACGATCATTCGCTGTCGCGATGCTGAATCATGGCTTGTGCAACAACTGGATCTCACGTCCGCAACAAGCATTGACACAACCATTGCTCAAGAATTTGGACGACGAGTGGCCCTCGAATCAAAACCGATCGACGATCACCGCTCCACCGCCGAATACCGGCGCCATGCCGTAGGAGTGCTTGCTCAACGACTGATCACGAGGGCATACACATCATGAGCGAATCAATTGGTAACGAGATGTACACACTTCGCATCAATGGTCAAGACCGCCCTGTAAAAGATGCATGGGTCGGCGAGAGTCTGCTCTACGTACTGCGCGAACGTCTCGAGTTGCCAGGTGCAAAAGGGGCGTGCGAGCAGGGTGAATGTGGAAGTTGCACTGTGCTCATGGATGGTGATGCAGTCTGTTCGTGTCTGGTGATGGCAGCGACTGCAGTGGGTGCCGACATCGTTACCGTTGAAGGACTGATAGAGAGTGATCCATCGATGGCGGCAACTGCTGAAGTGATTTCCAGCCAAATTACTGACGTGCAGCAAGCATTCATCGAGGAAGGTGGAGTGCAATGCGGATTTTGCACACCTGGTCTTATCGTTGCTGTGCATCATTTGCTCGACAAAAATCCTGATCCGACTGAATTACAAGTCAAAGAATCGATCTCGGGCAACATCTGCCGTTGCACCGGTTATGGTCGCATTTTTGCCGCTGTTGAAGCAGTTGTTCAAGTACGTAAGGCATCCAGATGAGCACCGTCAAGCAAGATACGCGTCTTCGCGACTTACTTGGCACGAGTGCCCTACGCCCTGACGGTGTAGCCAAAGTGACTGGTTCATTTTCGTTTTCTTCTGACATGTGGGCAGAAAACATGTTGTGGGGTGCAACCCTGAGGTCCCCTCACCCATTTGCGCGAATCCTTTCCATCGACACAACAGCGGCGCTTCTCATCAGCGGCGTCTCAGCAGTCATCACCGCACAGGATGTTCCGGGCAAAGCAACATACGGTTTGATTTCCGCAGACCAACCAGTATTTGCATCCGACTTCGTTCGCTACATGGGCGAACCCGTTGCAGCAGTTGCAGCCGATCATCCAGAGACATGTCGGCGTGCACTCGCAGTAATCATCGTCAACTACGAAGTACTCACACCGGTTGTAGACCCAGAATTAGCAATGCTTGTCACTACAGAACAGATTCATCCAGATGGCAATCTCATTCGCCATCAACACATTCTCCACGGTGACCCACTCATCACAAGCGACATCACGGTTGAAGGCAATTACACGATCGGCATGCAAGATCAGGCCTTCTTGGGTCTCGAAGCAGCGATGGCATTCCCTGATTCGGGCGGCAATGGCGTCGAACTGCACATTGCAACACAG
>Ga0214919_10008301_pt1 | contig 13714 bp, 13 predicted proteins | sample LL1503_MetaG_FD_177994 | JGI IMG/M metagenome (GOLD analysis project Ga0214919, IMG submission 177994) | Freshwater microbial communities from Lake Lanier, Atlanta, Georgia, United States - LL-1503 | ecosystem: Environmental > Aquatic > Freshwater > Lake | place: USA: Georgia | collected...
GTAGTAATAAAAAATATGAAGTAAGTATTTTCTTTATCGAAATAATTAATATCAATATCAATAAGATTATTTGAATTAAGTAACTCTTACCAATTGAGGTTTGAGTCATGTAAGAACGAATTACTGTAAAATCAAAGGAAGCTGGCAATGGTTGTTCTAACAGGTATGCAATTTGAACCAGAATATATAGGATTGTTAAGAGTAACCATACAAATATAAAGTTCTTCGCTTTTCTTACCAAGAGATAGTTGCTTATTATTCCTTTAATTTCTTTATCTAAAAAACTAATCGATAGTAACAAGCCAATACTTAATACACCGGCAAGCTCCATTAAGCCTTTACTAAGGGGTGAAGCTATGTCAATCAACTAATCACCATTACTTAATAAATTTTTTACTATTACTTTTTTGTCTGACTCTCCTACTAGATTTGCTTGGAGTTTTGAAAGTTTGTCTTGCATATCGTGATAAAAATATCAATAATACAAAAGCAAAAACCATCAGTCCAATTACAAAAATATCAGTAACATGATTTGCATTAGTTGAAGTTGATATCGAAGTATCAGTTGGAACTGGAGTTGGTAATGCTAATTCATCTGGAGCATTGTATAAAAATGTAAATGAGCCAGTAATCGGCGCATCATCAATTGCCATTAAGGTATAACTAACTGTATAAAGACCTGAACTTTTCAAAGGTTTTAAACCAACCATTAAAACTGCGCCTTGAATTTGAACTGAACCATCATCTACTCGGGCGCCGGTTGGATCGGTAACTGATAAATCGTTTGCTCCAGCTGAAAGATTGGCATTTGCTTTAACTGTAATTGCAGTTGGTGCAACACTAAGAACTGAACCTGCTGTTGGTGATGTATTAACAACAGATGTTGCTTGCGCTGGTGAAATTGAAATTAAGCTCAGGAAAAGTGCGGTAACTAATTGAATACTGCGCTTCATGACCCCACCTTTACCTCTCAGTTAGCCCTTATCTTGCCACCTCCTTAAGATTATCTCCTATGCCAACCTATGAGTATCTTTGCAATGAGTGTGAAAACTCTTTTGAGGCGGTTCAGTCATTTTCTGAGGCAGCCATTGATAAATGCCCAAAATGTGGTGGTGAGGTTCGAAAGCTATATAGCAATGTTGGGGTTGTCTTTAAAGGAAGTGGATTTTATAAAACTGATTCGCGGGCAACGCCGGCCACAAAGAGTGAAAGTAAGCCAGAAGTAAAAACTGAAACTAAAGCAACGCCTAAAAGCAAAGAAACCTAATTGTGGTGCGGCGGTTTATCTCTAGTAATTTCTTCATCTCGCAAGGTATCAATCTCTAGATCTATCTCATCATTTGTAATTTTAGGTAGAAGTGGGTGATCAACCTCACCAGACTTCAATTCATTTACTTTTTTTATATTCTCATCGCTTTTCATTAGAATATAAGTCTACCTTGGATCAATCTAAATTAAACGAATAGGCGAATATGTTTGCAAAGTTAGGCTCAGCTATTGTTGCTCGAAAAAAGTTAATCTTCGGAGTTTATTTAATTGCTGTGATATTAGCCGGCGTGATTGGTTCTGCTGTATTTGGTAAGTTAGATAGCGGTGGATACTCAGATCCAAAGAGTGATTCTGCAAAAGCTTTTGAATATCTGACAGATGTTTTTAAAATTAAAGATCCAGCAGTTGTGTTGGTAGTTGAAACAAAAGATGGCATAACGAATCCAAATGCAATTTCATCGGTCACAAAACTTGAAACAGAGATAAAAGCCGTGCCTGGCGTGGGATCGACACTTTCTTATTGGTCAGCTGGTGGTGCACCTGCTCTGAAAAGTTCTGATGGAAAATCTGCTTACCTTTTTATTTATAGCGCAGATGTAGATTGGGGAAACATTCAAGATCTTGGCAAAAGAATCCAAGCAAAATACGATGGAAAGTATGAAAATTTAAAGATCTATGCAACAGGAACCGGTGTTTTTGCTCATGCAATAAATACAAAAATATCCGAAGATTTGAAACTTTCTGAGTCTATTTCAATCCCATTGACCTTTATTTTATTAGTCTTTGTATTTGGTGCACTAACAGCAAGTGCTATGCCACTTTTAGTCGGCGTATCTGCAATTCTTGGATCCTTCTTAATTATTTACTTATTAACGCTTTTTACCGGCGTAAGTATTTTTGCATTAAATCTAATAACAGGTCTTGGGCTTGGATTAGGCATTGATTACTCACTTTTAATTGTGAATAGATTTAGAGAAGAGTTACATGCTGGTAGATCAGTAGATGAATCTATAAAGCGAACAGTTAATACCGCTGGAAAAACTGTTTTCTACTCTGGCTTAACCATTGTTATCACTCTTGCAGCTCTTACGTTATTTCCACAGATGTTTCTTAAATCATTTGGTTATGCCGGTGTAACGGTGGTAATAATGGCAGTGCTTGGCGCATTAGTTGCACTTCCGGCATTACTTGCAATCTTAGGAAACAGAGTTGATAAAGGTGTGGTTCGGAAAAGTGCAATTACCCCAAAAGAAGATGGTAGATGGGCCCAAACTGCAAGATTTGTAATGCGCAGGCCTGTTGCAGTTGTTGTCCTCTCTATGATTATTTTAACTATCTTTGCTGCACCGATTAAGAATATTGTTTTTTCACAAGTTGATTCTAGAGTTTTGCCAGCGAATAATCCGGCAGCTGCTGCATCAAGAGTTATTACAGAACGATTCCCTGGTCAAGAAGGAAACCCAATTGAAATAATTGTGCCAAAGGGTGCATTAATGGGTACACAAATTAATCAGTACACAAATGAAATTGCCAAAGTTCCCGGCATAGTTCGAATTGGTGACTCACAGGTTTCCGGTGATGATGTTCGAGTGACAGCAATTCATTCAATGAGCCCTAGAACACCAGCTGCAGAGGAGTTAATTAAAGAGGTCAGAAAAATTAGAGCACCAGAAGGAACGTTAATAGGTGGTGTTGCGGCCGACTACGCCGATACACAAATTGGAATTGCTAAGACAATGCCATGGGCGCTGCTTTGGATTGCTCTTGGTGTTTTAGTTTTACTCTTTGCATTTACTGGTTCAATTATTTTGCCAATTAAAGCAATAATTTTAAATATCCTTTCACTGGGCGCCACCTTGGGAGTAATTACTTGGATATTTGTTGATGGCCATTTGAAATGGCTAGTTGGAGATTTCACAACCACGGGCGCTGTAGATACCGGGTCAATCATCTTGGTCGCTGTTGTCGCCTTTGGTTTATCTATGGATTATGAGGTATTTCTACTTTCTAGAATCAAAGAGGAACATGATGCTGGAAAATCAAATATTGAATCAGTTGCAACTGGCTTACAACGCTCTGCCAGAATTATTACCGCAGCTGCTGGATTACTAGCAATTGTGTTCGCATCTTTTATGTTAAGTGGTGTGACATCAATAAAAATGCTTGGTTTTGGTGTGGCATTTGCAATCTTGCTCGACGCATCTCTTGTGCGTGCATTGCTAGTTCCTGCGTTAATGAGATTATTTGGTGAGCGAAATTGGTGGGCACCAAAATCTATGAAGCGTTTCACAATTAACCATTAATTACTTTGCGTCCCCGGCGGGAGTTGAACCTGCGACCTACCGCTTAGGAGGCGGTTGCTCTATCCACTGAGCTACGGGGACAATATTTAATTTTCTTAAAATTTCTTTAATAGGTTAATTCTAATTTAATTCATTAATAATAGAAAACAATTGAATAATCATGCGTAAATTTGGTATTAAATTAACGGTCGGCTAGACTCGTAATAATTCGTTTGGAGTTGAAAATCATGAAGGCCCTCGTTATAGGCGCCGGTGGAGTTGGTAGAGCGATAGCTAATATCGCATCACGTCGTTCATTTATTGAATCAATGGTGATTGCTGACCGCACCCTTGCAAGAGCTGAAGAGGCTGTTGCACGCGTTAAAGATCCGCGCTTCTCTGCAGCGATGGTTAATGCTGCTGAACTTGAAGATGTTCGAGAGCTAATCCGAAAAGCCGATGTGGATGTTGTAATTAACGCAGTTGATCCACGTTTTGTAATGCCAATATTTTTAGCTTGTGAGATTGAAAATACAAATTACATCGACATGGCGATGTCACTCTCCCGTAAGCACCCGCACTATCCATACACCGAGACTGGTGTGAAGCTCGGCGATGAGCAGTTTGCTCGTGACTTTAACTGGGATGAAAGAAAGATCTATGCCTTAATTGGTATGGGTGTTGAACCAGGTATGAGCGATATTTTTGCAAAATATGCCAGCGAACATTTATTTAGTCGAATTGACTCTTGCACAATTTTGGATGGTTCTAATCTAAGAGTTGAAGGCTATGACTTTGCCCCATCATTTTCGATCTGGACCACTATTGAGGAATGCTTAAACCCACCAATAGTTTGGGAAGATGGCCGTGGTTGGTACACAACGACACCATTCTCCGAGCTTGAGATATTTGATTTTCCAGAAGGTATCGGGCCAGTTGAGTGCGTAAACGTGGAGCACGAAGAGGTTGTCCTTATTCCACAAAAGATTGATGCAAAGAAGGTTAACTTCAAATATGGCTTAGGTGCTGAGTTCATCACAATCTTAAAAACAATCAACATGCTTGGTATGGATAGAAAAGAAACTGTTGATGTGCAGGGCGTAAGTGTTTCACCTCGCGATCTACTAACAGCTTCACTTCCAGATCCAGGAACATTGGGTGAACGTATGCGTGGCAAGACTTGTGCCGGCGCATTAATTAAAGGTTTAGATAAACAAGGAAATCCAAAGGCTTGTTATATTTATAATGTAATTGATAACGCATGGTCGATGAAGGAGTATGGCGATCAAGCGGTAGTTTGGCAGACGGCAATTAACCCCGTAATCGCTATGGAGTTAATTCACAAAGGAATTTGGAAGCCACTTGGCGTTAATGGGCCAGAGTGGTTTGAATCCAAACCATTTTTAGATTTATTAGAAGAGTATGGCACTTCATGGAATATCCGTGATGAAGATACATCGGGGATTATCAAGTAATGGCAACCGCCCTTATAACTGGAGCAACCGCTGGAATTGGCGCTTCATACACAAAGTTACTTGCTAAACAGGGATATGACCTAGTATTAGTTGCCCGAGATCTTCCTAGATTAAATAAATTTGCTAAAGACTTAAATAAGACTTATAAAGTTAAAGTTGAAACTATAAAAGCTGATTTAACTGCACCAAATCAACTAATAAAAGTAGAAAAACGTCTTTCAAATAAATCAAAGCCGATTGAGGTACTAATTAACAATGCTGGCTTTGGAATTAAACAAAGTTTTACAGATAGTGATGTTAAGAAGGAGCAAGAGTTGCTTGATGTTTTAGTTACTGCCCCAATGCGCCTAACCCACTCAGTACTGCCCCAAATGCTTAAAAGAGATAGTGGCGTAATAGTAAATGTCAGCAGTGTTGCTAGTTGGATTACCGGCGGTACATATAGTGCCGCAAAATCCTACTTAACTGTTTTTTCTGAGTACTTGCACACTGAATTGCGCGGAACAAATATTAAAATTTCAGCACTTTGCCCAGGGTTTACTAGAACAGAGTTTCATGAGCGTGGGAAAATGCGCATGAGTGGGTTGCCAAATTTTATGTGGCTCACCTCAGACCAGGTTGTTGCAAAATCCTGGCGATATGTAAACGCAAATAAGGTGGTGTGCATCCCAGGTTGGCAGTATTTAATTTTAAGTACCATTGCTAGAACAGCACCTCGCCCACTGGTTCGAAAATTAGGCATGAATGTGCGCCGTAAGCAAAGATAATCTATTTTTCACATCAAATTCACTGCCTAGATTAGATAATTAACCTATTACTTGATACCTGCTCAAGTAGAATATTTTCATTCCAACCTAAGGAGAAGTTTGTGAAAAAGAAGATCTGTGCATTAGCTATTACTGGGTTTTTAATTTTCGGCTTGGCAACACCAGTGCAAGCTGCCACCTCTGGCGGTTCTTGCCCAACAGCGGGGGCAACGACAAAAATAGGTAAGAATGATTATGTATGTGCAAAGAATCCATTTTTCAACTCAACCAAGTTAACTTGGGTTTGGGATGGGTGTATTGAATTAAACAATGACTATGCAACTGGTAACAAGGAGGCCCAGGATGCACTGCGTGCTTCTGAGTCGAATCGTGCTATTCAAATAGAACCAGTGGGAGCACCGCTTAGAGATTTAATTGCCTGGAATAGTTTGATTACCTATAACAAATCAGATGTGGTTTATTACGGGGCCACTTACTACTCCGCGACTAAGGCAAGCACGGGTAAGGCCCCTACATCAGCAAATATCGGTGCAACAAAATTTTGGGTTGTGTATCAACCAACCAATGCCAATCCGAAAATCGGTCAGATGCCTGCTCCTGCAACCGTGCTGACTACTGCAAATGCCCAAGTTGCGGCATTAACTGCCGCAGCCGTAAAAACTGCAAATGCTGACTTGAAAGGTAAGTACAACTCATTGTCAGCTTCACTTGCAACAAAAATTTCTACACTTGAATCAAATAAGGCAGCTATCCAATCAGTTGTTGATTCAATTGATTCGGCGCTCGCTGAATTTAAAAATGCTTATTCATTAATTTTAATGATCCGAGCAACTGTTAAAGATAAATGCAATCCTAAGTACTAATTAATTAAATTAAGGCTGTAATGATTGCTTAAGCAATTGTTACAGCCTTTTTTGTTACAGTAAATTTAATAGCTTGAAGGCCAGTTCTAGCCGGGCCAACTTTAAGTGCTCCATTTAAAGCAAACTCAGAGCCATGACCTTGGCAGAACCAACCTCCATTATTTTGGTTCACAGTTACTCCGGCATGTGGACAAGACAAATTTAATACTGAAAAACCATTAGCCGACTTTGAAGTTCGAACAATTGCGACTTTTCCATATTTCTTTATTGTTAACTCAACAACACCACCAACAGAGGCAAGTGCAGTGTTGCTTGCTAAATCGATCTCTGTTTTCCCATTTGCTAAAGTTTTAATACCAGTTGCAGCCACTGCAGGCACTGTGGCAAGGGCGGCTAGTGCTGCACTAGCACAAATAAAATTACGCCTTGAAAGTGATGGCATAAGGACCTTTCATAAAGTACTTTATAATTTTTATTAGTTATTTTATTATTTATTTATGAGGAGGCTGCAAAGGTACACCACTTTAATGTGGATAACTGCTGTAATTCTCCTGATTCACCTCATAACTAGGGCGATCTTCCCGACACCAAATGTCTTAATTGATCTTGTTGTTTTCAATCTCGTGGGATTTCTAGCTTCAGTAATCGCATATTTAGCACCAGTTCTTACAGATCGAATATCGGCTATCACAATAAGTCTAGCTAGTTTAATCTGGAGTATCGGGTCATTTCTCTCAACTTGGAATTCATTTTTCAATTTACAAATACCAGAAGTAGTTTCAGACTTATGCTATTCACTCTTTTATCCATTAATATTTTTAGGTGTAATTAGGAGTTTTACTTTTCGAAGGAAAATTTCCGCCCTTGAATTATTAGATACGGTAATTATCACTGTTGGCTTCACAAGTGTTTTAACTGCATTTCTTTTAAAACCAGCAATGATTGGTTTTACTGGATCAGCTTTCTCAGTCTTTATTTCAATACTTTATCCGGTAGGTGACATAGTAATTCTGGCCATGGTTTTAGTTTATGTGCTACTAACACCTCTTAGCCGCAGATCATTGCTACTTGCTAGTGGATTACTCTCATTTGCGCTGGGTGACTTATTTTTTATTTGGTCATCTCTTAACTCAACATATGAGTTTGGAGCTATTACAGATGATGGTTGGATCCTTGGTTTATTTCTAATTTCAGTTTCACTCTCCTTTGATTCACAAGAGAGCAAGTTTTCTGACAAAATATCTTCATACAGCGCAACTATTGCATTAATTGCTAGTACGACCTTGTTAGGAATCGCAGCTTTAAAACCCGGGTTCTTTCCTAATTTTATTTTATTTCCCGGCTTTATAACAATTGCACTTGCTTTTATTCGGATGAGCTTTGCACTTTCTGAGGCAAATACTGCTGGTACTGAAAGAATTCTTGCTAGAACCGATGAGTTAACTGGTTTATCTAACCGGCGCAACTTCCTTTTCCAACTCAATCAATTAAAAAGTGGTTATATATTTCTTCTTGATTTAGATGGCTTTAAAAATATCAATGACACGTTAGGTCATGAGGCGGGAGATCAACTACTAAAGCAGGTAGCTAATAGGTTTACTCGAGTGCTTCCGATTGGAGCACAGATTGCTCGTCTTGGTGGAGATGAGTTTGGTGTAATTGCTTCGATTGAGTTAGCAGAGGCAAATGAGTTAGCACAATCAATCCGGGCAACCTTGAGCTACCCAATTTCAATTGGTACTGAGCAGGTCAAGGTGGATGTCAGCATTGGGTTGGCACCTATTGAACCTTCTGGTGATGGCAGTGAATCGTTGCGCCGGGCAGATCTGGCTATGTATGAGGCCAAGCGAAGTAAATCCGGCGTTATGGTTTGGGAAAGTAAGTAAGAAAAAATAGGTTAATCTTCACTGGCTAAATCAATTAGCAAAGATCATAGGAGGTCCTAATTGGCAGCACGCTTTTCAAATCGAGTTCTGGTTTTAGGTGCAGGTTCAGTATCACAATGTGTACTTCCACTTTTAATTGAGCATCTAGTAGATGCTAAGCAGATCACGATTGCGGATATGCGTGATAATCGCAGCCGAGTTGAGGATGCAATCACCGCAGGTGCTACATATGTTCAGGATCAATTGACCCGTGAAAACATGGATCAATTCTTATCAAAGTATTTATCAGCTGGAGATTTTCTTTTAGATTTAGCATGGAATATTGATGCAAATGAAATTATTGAATGGGCTCATGACCATGGAGTCATCTACTTAAATACTTCAATTGAAGAGTGGGATCCATACTCAGCCGGAGCAACTAGAAATCCAACTGAACGCACACTTTATTGGCGCCATATGAAATTACGTAAGTTAACTAATACCTGGGGTGGCAAAGGGCCAACTGCAATTGTTGAGCATGGTGCAAACCCTGGATTAGTTTCTCACCTTACAAAGAAATCTCTTTTTGATATTGCCACCAGAGCAATCAAAGATGGAAAAGCTGCTACCGGAGTTTCAGAGGCACTTGCTGCTGAGAATTTTCCAGTATTAGCGCAAAAACTTGGCGTTAAAGTAATTCATATTGCAGAGCGTGATACTCAAGTCTCTGACAAACCTAAGTTATTAAATGAGTTTGTTAACACCTGGTCGGTTGAAGGTTTTTATGAAGAAGGTATTGCACCAGCAGAGCTTGGCTGGGGAACCCATGAAAAAACCTTGCCAATCAATGCTTATGAACATCAAAGTGGACCTAAGAATCAAATTTGTATCGCACAACCTGGTGCAACAACTTGGGTTCGCTCTTGGGTACCAAAGATGGAAACAACCGGAATGGTAATTCGTCATGGTGAAGCATTCACAATTAGTGATCACTTAACAGTTTGGGATGGCAACAAGGCGATTTACCGCCCAACAGTTCACTATGCATACTGCCCGACAGATGCGGCAATTGCATCGATGCGCGAGCTTGAGATGCGCCAGTGGAACTTAACTGAGAACCAAAGAATTATGAATGAAGAGATCATTGATGGCGATGATCGTCTTGGCGTATTGCTAATGGGACATGCATATAAATCTTGGTGGACTGGTTCATTGCTAAATATCCATGACTCAAGAAAATTAATTCCAAAACAATCTGCAACTACAGTTCAGGTGGCAAGTGCGGTTTATGCCGCAGTTGCTTGGGCAATGGCAAATCCAAATGCTGGTTACAGAGTTCCAGATGATCTGCCTTGGCGGGAAGTTTTAGGTTTTGCTGAAAAGTACTGGGGTGGTTTTTACTCAGAGGCAGCTGATTGGGATCCACTAATGCACCGCAATGATTTATTTAAAGGATGGAACAATCGTAAATATGACGAGAGTGATCCTTGGCAGTTCTCTAACTTTCTTGCCTAAGTAATTACTTTGTCGGTGGAAGTGGTTTGCTCGCTTTTATTTCATCTAAGCGAGCAAGTGACTCTAATCTTTCAGTAGCATGGTCAACAATCTGCTGCGGATAATCTTTTAAATACCCATCTAATACATTCCAGGGTTCATGAATCTCAATTCCGTTTAAATGGGCAAGCTCTGGTACATACCTGCGAACATAATCACCATTTTCATCAAATCTTTTGCCCTGCTCTATTGGATTAAATACTCGGTAATAAGGTGATGCATCGGTGCCACAACCAGCGGTCCACTGCCAACCATGGGCGTTAGAGGCAACATCATAATCAATTAAATGCTCTCTAAAAAAGCGCTCACCTAATTGCCACTCAAGGTGAAGATCTTTAACTAAAAATGATGCCACCACCATTCTGGTGCGGTTATGCATCCATCCTTCTTGTAGCAACTGTCGCATTGCAGCGTCAACAAATGGGTATCCGGTTTTACCTTCACACCAAGCTTTAAATTTTGCTCCTGGCTTGTCATATCTCATCTTCGAAAATTGTGCTGCGTAGTATTCAGTTTCGGTATGTGGGTTATTAAATAAAATATCTGCATAAAACTCTCGCCAAGCAATCTCTTTTCTAAAGACATCATGAGCCTTACTTTCACCAAGTGGAGCAAGTAAGGTCCGTGGATGAATCTCCCCCCACTTTAAATGTGCACTCATCTTGCTGGTGCCATCAATAGCAGCAAGATTTCTTGCTTCGTCATAATTATTTAATCCATTTTTCTGAAAGTATTTAAATCGCTCAAGTGCAGCTAACTCACCAGCCTTAGTAAGTCTTACGCCCTCTGGAAGTTTCCAATCTGGAAATTCTCTAGCATCACTACCTGGTTTAACAGTTGGTATCTCTTTTGGTTTTTCGGCAGGTTTGCGCCAACCATGAGCACACCATGCTTTATAAAAAGGTGTGTAAACCCGGTAAGGAGTGTTATCACTTGGCTTAAGTACTCGGCCTGGCGCAACTGCATATGGAGAGCCAGTACGGATTAATTTAATACCACCGGCTTCAATGTTTTTATCTCGCGTTGCACCATATGGTTCATACTCTGCTGAGATATGCACACTCTCGGCATCATATTTTTTTTGTAAATCTTTCAGAACAGTTAATTGATCACCTGCAATTATCTGTAGGTGATTATTAAGTGATTCATCTAAAGCTCTTAATGATTGACCTAGGTATGCCAACCTTTTACTACCACCAGTTTTAATTAACTTTGGGTCCAATATGAAAACTGGAACTATCTCTTTACTCTCAGCTAATGCGGCAAGAAGTGCGGGGTTATCACTAATTCTTAAGTCCCGCCGGAACCATAAAATTGATCTACTTGCCATTGCGCTATCGTGCCCGTGTGGAGATAAATAAACAATTTCAGCTTCGGGGTGTGCCTGGGCTGGTTAACACCACTTATATTGGTGAGCGAAGAGTTGATTTCTGGGCACCTACTTATCCGACTGAACACCTACTTATTGCCCATGATGGTCAAAATATCTTTGACCCACGAACTGCTACTTATCGAAGCACCTGGCGATTAGCGCAAGTAGCAAATCGAGTATTTAAGAAATTGAATCTGCCAGCACCAGTGATTGTTGGAGTATTCCATAGTGGCAGTAAGTCAAATCCGAATGGCAGAGGAAAAGATTTAACACCACAATCTAGTTTTGAAAATGGGGTTAAGCCAAATCTAGAAAGCATCCCACAAGAACGAAGATTAGAAATTCGTGATCTAACAGGTGATTCTTACCAAAAGGAGATTGCCGAAAATATTATTCCAACTATTACTAATGCAATTGGCCATAAAGTTATTCCAGCTAAAACCGCAATGATCGGATCGAGTATGGGTGGACTAGCAACTTTATATGGAGTCAGTAAATATCCAGAACTTTATAAAACTGGTTTTGCATTATCAACTCACTGGATTTTAGGAAACAAACCTTTAGTTGAGGACTTGCTTTTAAGATTACCTAAACCAAGTGAGCACAAAATATGGTTCAGTCGTGGAACCTCTGGGTTAGATGCGAGTTATGTCGATTGTCAGAAATATGCAGATGAGTTTATGATAAATATGGGTTGGCGTTTAGGTCATGATTTGCAGAGTGAAGTATTTAATCGAGCCAGCCATAATGAAAGAGCTTGGGCAAGACAGCTTCCAAAAGTATTAGAGTTTTGGTTAAAAGATTAACCCTTAACCGATCCAGCAGTAAGCCCGCTAATTATGTATTTTTGTAGGGACAAGAAAATAATTACAATCGGAACCGATGCAATTATTGATCCGGCAGCAAATGCTCCCCAATTTTGAGAGTACTGTCCGCCAATGAAACCCTGTAGACCAACTGCAACGGTTCTGCTATTCATATCAATTAAGAAAAGTCTTGCCAAAATAAACTCATTAAAGGTTCCGATAAAACTTAGTAAGCTGACAACGGCCAGAATTGGGGCTGCTAATGGAATAAATATTTGCCAGTAAGTTTGCATTGCACTTGCACCATCAACCTTGGCTGCTTCATCTAACTCAATTGGAATCGAATCAACAAACCCTTTAAGCAACCAAATATTTACGCCCATTGCCCCGCCTAGGTAGACAAGTAATAGGCCGGGTTGAGTGCCTAGCCCTAAGTGTGGGGCAAAGTTATAAACCCGCTCCATGATTACATAAACTGCTGAGAGAGCAAGAATGGCTGGAAACATTTGCAATAAAAACAGTAGCTGAATTGTAAAGCGCTTTCCTTTAAATTTTAATCGGCTAAATGCAAAAGCAGAGGAAGCGCCAATTATCACTGACAAGATTGCAACTGTGCCAGAGATAACTAAGGTATTTTTCATCCAAACTAGGTATGGAATTGTTGGATCATTAAATAGCTTTTTATAATTTATAAGTGAAAACTCTCTAGGAATAAAGGATGAAACTTGTAAACTTCCAGTTGGGTTAATTGAAGAGATTATCACCAGATATAGTGGGAATAGTGCAAAGAATGAAACTATTACTCCTACAACATGTCGCCATAACTTATCTCTTAACCAATTTGTCATGAGAAGCTATCCAATACCTTAGATTTTTTAACACCATACAAAGAAATTGAAGCAACAATTAGAAAAATTATCACCGAAATTGCACTTGCAAAACCTAAATCTTGAATATTTGAGCCGAACGCAATCTTGTATGTATAGCTTATTAAAATATCTGTAGCTCCTGCAATTTGGCCATCAAGTTCATTTCGCGGACCGCCGCCGGTTAATAAATATATTAAATTAAAATTATTAAAATTAAATGCAAATGAAGCAATTAAAAGTGGGGAAACGATTTTAAGTAGCAACGGTAAAGTTATTTTATAAAAAATTTGTCGAGGAGTTGCACCATCAATTGCGGCTGCCTCAGACAGCTCACTTGGGATTGCTTGCATTGCTCCACTTGAGATCAGATAAAAATATGGAAAACCAAGCCAAAGATTTACTAAAATTACCGCAACTCGAGCAAAGGTTGCATTTTGAAACCAAGCAATATTGGTGCCGAATAATGTATTGATTGCACCAAATTCGGTATTAAACATTCCACCCCAAATTAAAATACTCATAATGCTTGGCATTGCATAAGGCAAAATAAATATTGATCGATAAACCCTTCTGCCTCGAATTGGCTTACTCA
>Ga0214919_10008305_pt1 | contig 13709 bp, 30 predicted proteins | sample LL1503_MetaG_FD_177994 | JGI IMG/M metagenome (GOLD analysis project Ga0214919, IMG submission 177994) | Freshwater microbial communities from Lake Lanier, Atlanta, Georgia, United States - LL-1503 | ecosystem: Environmental > Aquatic > Freshwater > Lake | place: USA: Georgia | collected...
GCGGAGCCAGCCGATGGTGCCCACCGTGTAACCGATGGATTTGATGGAGACTTGAAGGTTCATGCGGAGGAGAAGGTAGAGGATCGCGCGGCGCTGAGCAATAGGGTCTTTACCCCAGTCACTCACACGTATCGGCGAAGGAGAAGACGAGAAGGAAAAGGAGGAAAATGGCGCAGGTCATTCAGCTCCGGTAAAGGTAGGTGTCGCCATCCCACTGCACCGAAGTGTAGTCGTAGGCAAGTTCCTTTGCAGCCTGATCCCAATCGATGCAGTTGAGCGGCCAGCCCGCTTTGGGGTCAATCGCACCGATATCGTCTGCCAGCTCTTGCGCGTACTCCTTGAAATCGTTCTCATGGATGAACGGCCCGTTTTCGTCGTCAATCAAGTCGCCCTTGCTCCCGATGTCGTCGCGAAGTTCCTCCAATTTCGCCAACTCGGCAGATTCGGCGGTGCCGAAGTTCAGTTCGGCGGCATCGACTGCGTTTTGGGCATCCTCAAGCGCGCTTTGCTGCGCTTCGGCGTCCTCGTTAGTCTCGTCCTTGGCGAGATCGGACAATTCGGTTTGGGCATCCTCCAAGGTGGACTTGAAGGCAAGCAGCTCTTCGAGCCGCTCGTTGAGTTCGTCAACGGGAAGGTAACGGATTCGGTTGTAGCTCATGGGAAGACCAAGGTACAGGATCGGGAGAGGGATTGCCATAGGGTGTTCACCTCAATCTGTCCCATGCTTTGGTCAATCCTTGGGGAAATTGTCCAAAGTATAGAACACCAGTGTGACCCCTACACCCAACCCAGCTTGGCCTCAAGCTCCCGAACGCGCGCCAGCGCGTCATTGCGCTCGTTGATGACATTGCGGTTGATCTCGATGAGATCGTCACCCGTCCAGACGGGCGACACTTCGCCGCGCGAAATGCAGTGCTTGGAGAGGATGACGAACAGATCGTTTCCGATCCTTTCTACCTCCCCGTTAGAGAGACCCATGGCCGTAGCCGTCTCCGGCCCACCATACACCAAAGCGTATATCTCCCTAATTGCCGCCTCGATGCCCGGCTGACGGCCGCGCAACGGCGGCGTGTTGGGCCACTCGAAGGAACTAGACGGCTGCGATTCGTCTTGGTTTGAGGAGGACGGAGACGAGGAGGGTGGAGATAGAGGATCGGACATAGTAGTCAAGAAGGGTCAAACAGAATTGCGCAAATGATGCCGCCAAGAAGGCCACCCAAGATGGCCAACCCAAAGGTGGCGCTACCGAACACGAGCACCAGAAAAATGCTGAGCGCCACCTTAGCCAACCCCGTCCAGATGAAACCGATAGGCACCTGTGCCATGACCCAGACCCATGCAGAGACAAAGGCCAAGATGGGCAACAGGGCACACACGCTGATACAGAGCAGGGTGAAGAGGACGCGGAGGAAGTGTTTCATGGCGATGAGAGAGTAAGGTAAAGATACAGAAGTGCGCAAGGGGCGCGCCGCGCCGGGGGCGGTCGGGCCGCGCTGCGTGACGCCATGGTTGGCTGCGTCACTTCCCCAACAGAAAATTTCCGTGATTGGTCGCCACGGCGCGATCTCCGGCGTCACCGGAGAAGGCGATCTATAGATGGCTTGCTAGGTCGGAGGTCTACCCCCGATAAACGCACGGCAATCGCCTAACCAGTGCGCCAAACGCCTGCCAAGGTAAACCCAGCCATCTTCGCTCGGTCGGTAAGCCAGACAAATGCCGCCTTGGCGCGGCACTAAAGAACGAGAGAGAAAACTACAGACCTTCCCGGGAGATACGCCCCCTAGGCTTGTTGTGCGAGGAACGGGTCGGGAAAAGCGGGCCGTTCACATGACAGGGTTTACACGATCCTTTGCGTCTTTCCTGCGCCGGATCGCTTACTGTAGTTTTCTCTCTCGCGCTTTGGCAAGAGAGATAGAAGAGGGGAAAGAACAGAAACCCCCGGTCGGTGACCGAACCTTGGATGCACCGACAAGGTGTCGGGCGACCGGGGGAACGATGAAGACTAACCTATCAGAAAGACCAGAGTAGCCGAATAGAGGGGCCGCTGTCGAGGATTATCGGATGGGTAATATTACGTAGTCGCTTACTGAGCAACCTCGGGTTCTCCAGCTGTATCAGCCGCCTGATTGAAAGCGTCCACGCGACCACGCATGTATTCGATAGCCAAAGGGTCGGCCTCGGCATTGATGAGAATGAACATGATATTCATATTGAAGAGCGCCATGGTCCGGAAGAGCGTCTTAGGGAGAGGATCAGGATTGGGCAACAGCAGCGCGGCGCGCTGCGCGGTTACCTCCTGAGAGGCATCCATGTAACCGCTCATGTAAAGAACGGCAACCGTAGAGGTGTCAGAGGCACGAACAGCCACACCCGAAAGGGCGGCGGAGATAACGAACGAGAGGATGAAAACGAGGTGTTTCATGATGAGGAAGACAGGATAGCACACCATGGCGCGCGGCGCCATAGGGTGTTCACCCTAATTTTGAGTTATGATTCCTCTCACGGGAACCGAACCTCAAACGGATGACCGTTCTTTACGTATCTAGGACGTTTTGAGTGTATCTCCGCCTTTGCGTACGGGTGTTTTTCCACCCATGAACGAGCCACTGATCGGCAAACTTTTCGGCGTACTTTGAAGCAGATAAAATCTGGACGAAATGGAGAATAGTCTGCAAAAATCCAAACCGTAGGATTGTTTCGCACCAGTTCGCGTTTTTTCTGTATACTTAAAGGACGCGAGTCAAATATACGACAAAACTTTGTCCATAAGTTCATGGGTTCACGGTATCTTAAAGCCTCGCCGAAGGCGATGCCCCAAACAGGGCGGATCGATACAGCCGTACGCCGTTGTCCAGCTTATCACAGAGGACACTACCGAGGCCGACGCGCCGCTCCAATTCGGCGCGCTGCGCGGCGGCAAGCTGGCCGCGATCTACGATCACGCCAATTTGGAGAAGGGTATCGACCGGAAATGGGTCGGCTACAGTGGGAGAAGAGGGAGATGCTTGAGACATGACGGGTGATGACATAAAGAGGAGAGAGGGATGTGATAGAAGACGAGAGTATCACGCACCGGATTGTCCCAGCAATGAGGCCTTTCCCTCATCCGGATACCGTGCTAACAGCTCGCGCAATCTGGCGCGCTCGTTGACTTCGCGTTGTGCGGCTTCCTTGGCTTCGTTTTCCCTTTTGCTCTTGATTTCGTCAGCAAGACGTTTTTCTTCGGCGAGTTGGTAAGCGCGAGTAGCCGCCACCCGCGCATCTGCCCACCGGGTTTTCGCCATCTGAATGATGTCAAAGGCTGGATTAGCCAACTCGTCAAAGGAGAAGGTAACAATCTGATATTCGGTATCCCATTCGCCACGATGGCAGATTGACTTGCCAAGCGTTAGACTGAAGCGGCGTTCATGATCCTGCACGTAAATGGGGTCGTAATTGGGGAACTCAAAAGCATCGAGGAGCTTCCCCAGATTCTGGAGGCACACCGTCAGCGCGGCGTTGCGCGCTTCGGTGAAGGTGGTGTCGGGAGTGATGTCGTCCATAAATAGAGATTAGCGCCGCGAGCGCGGCTTGAGGACGAGGAAGGTTAGGGTGAGGGCCACAAGGATGCAGGCCACACACACTGTGCCGGGATAGTCGTTGGCAATCTGCCACATCAAATCGTCAATGGCCGCTTCGGAGCGGCTCCCATAGACGATGACCCGGGTTGGATCAGTTTGAGCGAGAAGAGAGGAGAGGAGCATAGCGAGAGAGAGGACGGTAGAGGATAGCGTAAAGGTTGGCTATAGGGAAAGCCCCTCATTTGCGCTCGTTTTCAGCCTGCGCCAGCCCTGCTGCGAGCGCGTTGACGTGGTCAATGGCCAGTTTGGCGGCAGTAGCCGGATGCCAACCTGTGACGCCTACCAACAGAGAGGCATGAAACTGGATAGCCGCAATCTCACGGAACGTCATGTCTTTACGGCTCAAATTGAGGACATCGATGGCGTCTGTTTGGTTAGAGGCACTCATAATGCGGCCTTTCGCCATTCAGCGCTGATCCACTGGATGAAGCTGATCGTGCACCACAGGATAACCGCGATGTGCACCAGCGCCATAGCCAGCATCAAGCCAATGCGCAACGGGCGCGCGAAGCTTAGGGCGCCACGACCCACGCCGCAATCTGGCAGGCCTACCGCCAACCAGAGACTCCCAATGGCGGCGCAGATTGCGCAGAAGACGATGAAGGTCCCCAACACAGCAAACCAGACCTTGGACTCAGTCCAGAGGTAGACGCAGATATTGGAGAGGAAGCGCCAGAGGCGAGAGGTGAAGCTCACAGACGGCCCTTCCCGTCGTTACGGACCCCGTTGGTATAATCGTCGAGGACGCCGCCCGCAATGGCGCCGTCATCCCAAGCGTCCCGCTCGGGGCCGTCTTCATGGTAGGGGTTACGCGGCGCATAGAGCGGCCGGTTGTGGGCTACAGCTTCGTAGCCTTCCCGATAAGCGTCGGGAAACGATGAGGGCTCGGGAGGGTTGAGCAACCGGGCGGTGCGGGCGGTTTGAGAGGATGGATTATTCATGGGTTGAGGATGGAGAGAGTAGAGGATAAAGGGATGCCTGTCTATAGGGGAGACACCCCAGTCAGGCCGGTGTTAGGTATTCTGTGAGCCACCAAAACGGTCGCGAAGCCGCTCGAACTCCTCGCGATCCCGCTTCTCCTGTTCCCGTTCCTGTGCCGCGCGGGCGACGGCCCGCCGCGCTTCAGCAGTGGTCAGCATTTCCGCAAGCGCGGCGTTGATCTCGGCGTCGCTGGACCAAAGCCAAGCGTAAGGCATTTGAAGGTGAAGATAATCGGGTTCACCCCGGAACGTAACCTCCAATGTGACGGCAATCGTCCTGCTCTTGCCGCACATTTCCACCTCGTGCAGATACGCACGATTGGGAATGTCGAAGAATGTATCGTTTTGTCCTCTGACCGCGCTGACACGAGCGTAATTTGCTTGGCTAAATTGACGCGCCAGATCGATCAGTTCCCTAACGCGGGCGTTGACGTGGTGCTGTGCTTCGTTGCCGGCGTCGATAGCGGCGAACTGTTGACAGTAGAAATCTTCGGATGCTGGCATGGGATTGGAGAATAGAGGTGAAGCGTGATGAGACTCGGTTACAAAATAGCCTTGAGATCCTCAAACGTGTAGCCCAACCCCTGCGTACCGTAGAGGTGGGCACCGTTACCGCCCTTCCACTGCTGGAGGATAAAGGTGCCCTTACGGCCGCCCCATACCTCAAATCCGATCTCGGGCACGATTTCGCCGCGCTCGTGCTTGGCTTCAAACGAGCGGAGCCGGTTGTAGCCAGCCTCGCGGAGAATGGCCACGGTTCTGTCGTAACCGGGATTGGGGACGGGAGCGGTGGAGGAGGATCGTTTCATGATGAGAAGGACAGGATAGACAAGGCTCTGGTTGCTGTCTATAGGGTATCTCCTCTATTGTCGCTAAATATCGCAGAGATGCAGGTTGCCGGGCTGCACCGAATGCTTGCACCGATCAAACGTCCTTACCCATTCGCGCGCTTCGGGGGTAAGCACAAAGGCGCACTCGCCCCAGCCATCCCCCCAATCGATGAAGGCCTTGTCGGGGGCGATGCCCCCCAAGGTGGCACCGGGGAAGCGCCGCCGAAAGGCGATGGCGACAGGGCACGCGGTGGCCTCCTTCTGATACCCGCGCATGATGTCGGCCGCGTGGATGGAGACGATAATGGGTTCCTTCACGAGCGGGCACGCTCCTTCCACTGAAACAGCGGTTTTTCGACGGTGGTGCCGGCCCAATCGTCGGGTGCAAACCACACACAGGCCCCGTACTTGGTGTTATCATGAAACAGGTACGTGTACGCAAGGCGCGCGCCGCGCGTCTTCGTGTAGATGCCGACCTCGATTGTGGCCTTGTTTGCTTCGGTATAATGGTTGGGTTGGAAGCAGAATTGGCCAGAATGGGGTGGGAAGTAGAAGGGGGAGGACACCTCGGGAAACTCAAGAATCAGGTATTCGACTTGCGAGCCGCGCCCTCCGATGCTGCCCGACCCGCCAAACGACGGGTATTTGACCTTGTGGGCGTGGCCGTCTTGGGCATCCCAGCTTACAGACACGTAGAGAAGGCCCTTGGTTGTGGCGCGGAGCGAGTAGCGAGTGATGTGGAAACCAATTTCGTCCAGACCTCGTTTGGAGGTGGAAGGAATGTCCACAAGGGGAAGGATCTTAGGTGAAGAGCGTGACATGGTAGGAGAACCCTCACCCTACAGGATCGCGCGACGCGGCGCCATAGGGTGTTTCGCCCATATCGAACTCAACCCCCAAGGTGGTCGCCAGTTCGCGCCACTGGCGGCGCGCCACCTCAAAGTCACTGTTGAAGGCCCAATGTTTGCCATTCCACGTGATGACGGTGCCGGCCGGCGCCAGCGAGTGCGGTAATGCGTCCCACTCCAGATCGGCGAAGAGGATATACGGGTTGAGACAGGGCATCCCCTCCACATACAGATGATCCTCGGGAAGGCCCGAACAGCAGAAGAGGGTCGGATAACCGCGCCAATTCAGCTCCGCCACGATATGGGCAATCGACGCGTCGATGGGCACGCTGTGGACGCCATCGCCGTAGCCAGCTTGATCGATTAGACCCCCCACCCAGCAAACGCGCTCGCGGTCAATCTTGCCTCTCGCCCACTCGCGTTCTATCCAAACCGGCGCACCAACAATGATGGGAGCTAAGGGCTTCATGACGCCATGACGGCGGCGCACTCCGGCGCGGCCTGTTGGTTGGGAAAGGTGGCAAGTGCCCGCTTTTCCTGCAACGCCTTCCAATCGCCCGGAAAATGGCGCTGCATCAGGGTTTCAGCCTCGTCCACCAACCTCATCATGTCGCGCGTGTTGGAGTAGCTCAGTTCGTCCGTTACCCGCCCGTACAGTAACCGAATCCGGATAAGCGCACAACGCTGTACTGATGTGATGCCCATCTCTCGGGCGCTCGGCAAGCCGGGCCACCGATGGGTCGTGACGGCAAACAGCTCGTGCACCTTGCGGCGCTTCGCGGCGTCAGGGCGCCGTTTGGGGCGGGAATAGGTCGGGGAAGGTGTAGGCATTAGCGATATAGAAAGGGATGACGCTTACCCTAGCAGACGCGCGCGGCGCGGCGCAATGGGTAGTTCTACCTATGGTGAGAGGAGGGAAAAGCAGCTAACCCAGAAAGCCCTGACCGTGGCCGATTGCCTTGGGGTACTCCTCAAAGGCGGCATTGTCAGGAAGACGGTCCCTAAAGCGCGCCGGTATAGTGCCCTGACTCCACAGGTTGTTCGTCTCGTGGATGGTCCCGTCGGCAAGCATCCTGATCTTGAAGCGGCGTCCCCCGAAGCCTCTGCTGCTACCGTACATGCTTGACGGTTCGTCAGGAAGGAGGGGCCTCTTGATGTCGAACGCATAGCAGGTTCCGTTAATGGAAAGGCGCCCCGGTTGACCTTGCTCGATCAGTCGCTCCAACCAGAAGGTACAGTTAAAGCAGGTGTTAGCTGCGATCATCTGACTCTTGTAGGGCTCGCAGTAGTGGGCCGAATAGGGCCGGCTGCACTCACGGCAGGACGGTTTGATGCAGCCCTTCTCGATGAGTTCCTCTCGGGTAGCACACCAAACACTTCGGCTCGTCCATTTGCCGCCATCTGACCACATGCGACTCGGGAGGTTTTCGCGTGTGTCTCTATACCGAGGGAGACAAGCGTGGATGATCTGAGCGTCGTCCTCACAAGAGTAGAGCGCCCAGACGGGCGTCTCGTGAGGGTCAAGCTTGGCCGGGTCTTCGGAGGGATGGGTATTCATGGATAATTGCGCAAATCCTCGCGCGCGTCGTCCTTGACGGAACGCGTCGCGCGAGCGGTTTCAACGATCTGTTCGTAGGCTTGCTCTAGCTCGTGCTCACTGATGTGCCCGAACCCAAGCACCTCCAGTTTGTCAATCCGGTAGCGGCCCGCGTAGAGGGACACTTGCGATTGGGTCTCAACAAGGCGCTCTGACACGGTACCCGCGTGCAGGTGCACGGTGCAGAGGATGGGGGTGGAGGAGATGGGGGTCATGAATGGGAAGGAAAAAATCGACGATAGGTAGCAAGCGCGCAATCGGCGGCGGCCACCTCGGGGCGGCTGTCATCATTGGGAACGTAACGATCACGCAGACCTTCCAGAGCTTCGGCTAGATGGGCAGCCGTAACGTCCAGACGGCCATATTTGGCCTCCAATTCCTCATAGTGGGCTTGGGTGGCGGCATCCCACGGGCGGTAATGGTTGGAGAGGGCAGACATGGCAACTGTCACTTCGTCACTCTCTTCTCCGTCCTCAGTAAGCGTAGGCACACCTAACGCCCGCGCGGCTGCGTCCAGTTTCTCTTTAGCAGTCTTGTGCGCTTTTTGAGCACGAGTACTGGCAGACGAAATATAGAGGCACCCAGTTGGGTCGTTATCCCAGCCCTCCCCGAAGGAACGCTCAATCAGGTCAAAATGGTGCTGTTCGGCCTTTTCGGCGGCTAACCGCGCGAGAAAGGCCTCTCGGATAGAATCCTCCAAACGGGTCTCGTTCATGGGTTTGCTCCTGTAGGTAACGGTCCATACACAGTCATCACCGCCTGATCGGCGCGAAGGGCGGCGCGATCAGTGGTTGTTTCGTGCAAGGACCTCTCATAAACGGTCCACCAAAGGATAGCCCGGTCGGGGCCAATCACCTTCGGATGCTCCGTCAATTGGGAGAGGGGTTTGGCGTCGGCTGGCATGTGGACCACGATTTGAGGAGAGGTCGATGGGCCAAGCATCAGTTTCGCACCCCAGCATAGACCCAATAAACCAGCGATGAGAAGGAAAAGGCAGATAGGCCAGAGATGTCCGTGGAGAGATTTCATGAGGAAGAAAACAGTGTAACAGACCAACCTGTTGCTGTCTATAGGTACTACCACCTATCTTTCAGGCTACGCGCACCCAAGGCGCGCCGAGGTCGGTGCGTTCAAATGGCACCGGGTTGGGGAGAGAGTGATGGAAGGCCACGAGAGAGAGGATGGGTTTGCCGTCTGGCGGAGTGGGCGGCCACCAGTGATGGGGGCACAGTAGCACCTCCCCCACTTCCAAGCACCAGAAGGGGCGCGGCTCCTGCGGCTCGCCCCGGGCGTGCTCAGCCTCGGCCGCCGCCTTGAGGGCCGCCCTCTGATCGAGCGTATAATGCGCGGCCCACCACGCTTCCAGACGGGCGGCTTGAGAGGCCCTGAAATCGGCAATAATCTGGATGTTGCGCTCGTGCGCGCGGGCTCGGGAGGTGGCGCTCATGGATTGGAGAACACACGATAGAGGAGACGGTGACGGTTGTCTATAGGGTGCTTACCCTAGCTTTTCGGCCTTAGCTTAGCCGTACAGTAGGTGACCTCGCAATGGCGCGAAACCTCGTAGGGCTCATCGCAATTGCTGCACCAGATTTCAGCAGTGTTACCAGTGCCAGACCCAAAATCGATCTCCCAAGCGTCATGTCGCTCGTGCCCGCAGTGCGGGCAAACGGGCGCGTCGGTATATTCTGTGCCGAGGTTCATGGTGATGCTACCTCCTTCGGCGCCGCGAGCGCCTTCAATTCCTCCATGCGCTCCAGTCCCAGCCGCTGCACGGCATGGGTGAACATGGCGTCTACCTCCGCCGCGCACTTGGCTTTCACCTTCTCCGCTGCCTCCTGATACTGATCGATGATGAACGGCATGTTGTCGTTCAGCTCTTGCTTCAGATTGTACAATGTGGAGCGCATCGCCTCCTGTTTGGCCTTGGGCACTTTGGAATCAGCCAGTAGGGTTTCGAGCTGGGTCGCAAGGTCGGCGGCCATGTCGGTCACCCCCTTGGTCTTCGCGGCAATGTCGTCCTTAATCTGCTCGTGCAGGTTGTCGGCATCAGTGAAGCCGGGCACCTCGGCATTGTTTAGGGTCCGGATGGTGCATGGTACCCCAGAACCCACGTTCATGCTGGTCAGCAGTTCAGCGAACTGCGCTGCACTCATCTCCACCTCTACATAGCATGGATTCATCGGGCCATGGTAGTACGTCTCGTGATGACGCCAATGGGATTCACCGGGACCAAGGGTGAAGCGAATGAAACTGTTGTGATTGATTTCGGACCCGAAGAGCTGGCCCGGGTCACCAGACACGCGGCTGAACCGCGCCAGCCCGAAGGATGGGTGGGTCTTTTTCGTGCTGGCAAGCGGGCCGGTTTCGACGGTGACCTTGACGGGAGTGGCGGGGAGGCGAGGCATGGTAATGGAAGGATGGTTAATCAGTGTGTGCTGACTGTCGATTTGAGCGCCTTCAGGATGAGCTTGATCTCCTCAGCCAGCGCATCCTCGCGCTCGTCGCGTTTACGCCAGCAGTCCAGATACGCCTTGTCCGCGCGGGCGGCGCGGGCAATGGATAGCGCCCGGGTCAACAGGTGGTGAGGCACGGTCAGTTTTTCACGGAGCAGAAATACTACTGGTCCGAGGAGCGTTTCACGTAAATCTCCCGCTCTCCAGTAAAACGCATTCTCGCCGGGAAAGTCGGCTTCCAGCCACGCGGCTAACGCATCGGCCTGTGCTTGCGTGGACGGAAACACGCCGTCTTCACCGGAGAATTTGCCCAACACGTCCCAGCTCGTGTCGTTGGCGTCTGAGGATGTACCGAAGTGGCCCATGGTGGTAGAGGAGGTGAATGATGTAGAGGGTTAGGTAACGGGCACCAGTACCAGCAATGCCGCCGCGTACTTGCGGATCTGCCGGGGCGTAGGGTCATCGCTCAGGTTGGCAAGAATATCGGCGACCTTAATCGCGGCCCATCGGCCATTATCGGTGTCCCGGACGCGCTCAATGAACGCAGGATAGGTCTCGCCCGGCCCCTTGGTCAGGGCATAGACCCCATTGACTACCTCTGGCGGAAAGCCGTCGCGAATCTCACCCCAGTACTCGGGATGATCCTCAACGAGGTCGTGCATGATAGCTACAGCCTGACTGACCGCATCCTTGGGCGCCCGCTGCATGACGGCATAAATATGGGTCATGTAAGGAGTGACGCCGTCGCGTCGCGTCTGCTTGGCATGCGCGCGGCGGGCGAGGCCGTAGGCTTTGGCGAGCATGTCGAGGTCGGTCTCGGCAGGGGAAAAGGGTTGTGTAGCTGTGTCGTTCATGTTGGGCTCAGGTCAGTAAAGGTTCTCGGAAAACAGCTTCGTCTCGTCACCACCGCAGCGATAAATGCGCTGCCCGGCCGCGAGCGCGACGGCAAGCGCCTCTTCGCGCGTCATGAAGGTGCCCCACTGGTCGATAAATCCCTGCTCACTTCCCCGCCACCACGCCGGGTCATCGCCGCCGTGCACGCGTGCATCGATCTGCTCCCGCATGATGGGATCAAAGTGCCGCGCACCCGTGACGATGCTGCCCATGTGTCGGTTGGCCGCACAGACTACACGCCGCTGCTTGGCACCCGGATGGAGGTGATAGGGTAGGGTGTCTGTGGATAAATCGGGCATGGGAGAGACCCTAGCAGACGATGAGAGGGAAGGTCAAGACAAATCTGCGCGATTTATCAGTAAATCTCCTTCATCTCATCACGTAAACGCTTAACGACCAGCCCGACATAGACCCTGTCATCCCAACCGTAGAGAAGTTCCGCCTCTACGCGATCATGGTGGGCGAGGGTGACCGCCACCTCGCGGCCATCTGCATGTAGCCAGATACCATAGCCCGTAAATGCGGCGGCCTTGGCGGAGAACCACGCATGGAACGGCGTGTCGGAGTGGGGTTCCAGCAGACGGATAGAGGCAAAATGATTTACGCGGCCACTCATCGGTAAAGCCCCTCCCCAATCAGAATCGCATCCATGCCCGGGACAACGTCTCCCGGCCCCCGGATATTGGACGCCTGACAGATATGGTGCCCCAGCTTGTCCACGCTTTTGATGGCGCGGCTAGGCTGAAGTGCGGGATTCTTTTGCGGCTCCCCAGTGCGAGGATTGCGGCTGTTCAGCACTATCCAGTTGGTCTCATCAGCATTGATCAATTGGTCCCGACTTTCCACCTCAAACCAGCAATGACGCAGCAATGGGCCGCCATCCCATCCCACGGTAAGGACGCAATCTGCGCCGCAGTCTAGGGCGCGCTGTACGTCAAAAACGGTGTCGTGGAACCCCTTGGCCAACACAGGAAGTGAGGTGGTATTCGCCACGGCCTCAAGATGCCGCCAAGAGCCGCCCCAGAGCGGGTTGGTGTGGACAGAGATAACGTTAGCCACACTCTCGCAAATCTCCAGTTGCTCTCGCCAACGCAGAGGATTAACCCACCCATCAAAAGGCGACCGTTGTTTAATCTCGGCCACCACAAGCGGGCGCCCGGGCAGCTTGCGCAGCCATGACAGATCAGGCATATTCACGGTACAAACAGCCCTTGGGGATGCTTGGCGATCTTCTCCATGATGGCAATCAACCGCGCTTCGTTGCTGTTTGAGTAGCGCTCTCCGAAGGCGATAGCCTTATCGACCTGATAAACCGAGAGGACAATCCCATAGTCTCTCAGAGCCTCCTTCTCGACATCCTCGGCCAAATTATACTCGGCCTGATGCAGCATCTCGGCGCCCGGGAAGGCGCCCGTACCCTCCTCATAAGCCATCTCGATGAGCTGCAACTGGGAGACGGTAAAATAGCGGAGGATGAAAGGGGAGAAGTGGGAGGGTTCAGCGTAGTTTTTGGGGTCGTCCAGCAGAGGACTGATCGTGATGCAATCATACGTACTATCGATGTATATGTCCGCACCCTTGCAGTCTCCGTTCATGTTGAGCTGCCCCATCATGAGGCCCCCAAGCGCGCATACGGAACAGGTTTGCGGTTGGGCGCGCCTGATCTCATCTTTAAGCGAGAGAGTGGTTTTGAAGGAAGCGCCCCCAATCCCGTTCCCACTTAAACTCACAAAAGTGCCCGTGTCCGGGCGCAGCTTTTTCGCGCGAATCTGGGCGATGACATCACGCGCAATGAGGCGCCGCATCGCGGCCTTGGTGCGCGGTTTACGGGAGGACGGAGCGGACTTGCGGGTCTTGGCTTTCATGGAGGATAGAGATAAACGGGTGATTGGATAATGGTAAAGCGAGGGTGGCACGGCGCGCCGCGCGCGTCAAGGTTTATCTTGACCCCAGCTTTCACGCAGTTTGCGCATGTGCTCGGCACGCTCAGCCTCCTCCTCGGAGTGAGGAGGACGGTATTCAGCCAATTTGACTGGCCCCCGCAGCTGGCCATCCACGATGGTGGCCTTCCATTCGATCCAGCCGGTACGGTGCTCCCCCAGCGAATTATAGAACCAGATGTGACCGAGAATGGTCGTCGCGGGCACCCAGCGCGGTTCTCCGAATATCTTGGCGTCTTCGCTGCCGGGCTCGACTTGGGGTCTCACCCAGAGCCAGAGCGATCCATCAGCGCGTAGATCGTAGGTGTCGAGAACGCAGTGAAAATCCTTGGTTTGGTAGGAGGACGGGAGCACCGTCAGACCTTCCGGAATGGGGAAGAGGAGAGAGGGATCGCAGGTAATGGTGTCGAACATACCCATGGTTGAGGTGGAGAGAGGTGTTGAACTGAGTGTGACGAGAAAACGATAAGCCAGCCTGAATTACCAGCTTCCTCCTGATCCGCTATCGCTGCTACTCGATCCGCTGTCGAACGAGGACGAGGAG
>Ga0214919_10008306_pt1 | contig 13706 bp, 12 predicted proteins | sample LL1503_MetaG_FD_177994 | JGI IMG/M metagenome (GOLD analysis project Ga0214919, IMG submission 177994) | Freshwater microbial communities from Lake Lanier, Atlanta, Georgia, United States - LL-1503 | ecosystem: Environmental > Aquatic > Freshwater > Lake | place: USA: Georgia | collected...
CATCTAAAGAATAAACAGTTTATAACAGAAATTGAAAAGAAATTAATATTTCAAATAGATAAATCGAAAGAATCATTGCTTGATGAAAATCAATTGCGAGATTAACAATTAGTTATATATTTATAAATAAAACCACTACTTAAATGTTAATAAAACATTCAAAATTTAAAAACACTGGTATTCTTTTTGAACTTCTAGTTAGACAAATAACAACTGATACTTTATCAGGTAAAAATTCTGAAGCTTTGAATATTTTAAAAAAATATTTTAGTAAAACTGAATTAGGACGTGAATATAAATTATATGAAAGTTTAATTAAACGCACTAATTTAACTGAAGGTAAAGCTAATATGGTTATTAATACAGTATTAGAAAATTCTAAACAGTTAAATAAAACAGCTTTAAAAAAACAAAAGTATAATCTAATTAAAGAAATTAAAAATTACTATAATTTAGAAGAATTTTTTAAAACAAAACTTCCTAATTATAAAGCACAAGCAGCTATTTATACTTTAATTGAGTCTCAAAATACTAATGTACCTACAGAAAATATAATTGAAAATAAATTAGTTATATTAGAACATTTAACTTTATCTAATACTAAAAAAGAAACTAATGTTAATACAACAATAGAAGAATTAGCAAATGAAGATAAAGATACTCGCATTTTAACTTATAAAATATTACTTGAAAAGTTTAATAGTAAATATGTAGATTTTAGTAATAATAAAAAAAATATTCTTAAAGAATTTATTAATGTGGTTGATAATTCAACTAAATTAAAAGAGTTTTATAATGTTAAAATTAATGAAATGAAATTAGAACTTATTTCATTAAATAAAAAAACAAAAAATGAAGTAACTAAAATTAAATTAAATGAAACTCTTAATTTCTTAGTTACATTAGGTAAAAATGATAAAATAAACAACGATGATGTTGTTAATTTATTACAATATTGTGATTTAATTGAAGAATTAAAAAAAATAAATGGAAAATAAAAGTTCACTTAAAGATTTAGTCTATAAAAGATTAAAAGAAATGAGTGCTACTGGAGGAGGTGCAGGAGCAGCTACTTTTACTCCAGGTGAAGGTGCAAACTATGCTACACCTTTTGCTTATAATCCAAACAAAAAAGCTAAAGGAACAGCTCATAATTACTACTATAAATTAGGATTTAAACCAGTAAATACTAAAGAGCTTCATAAAAAAGCTAAAGGTATTGAACATAAAGATTTATGGAAAGAAAATAAAGAAGAAACATCTACTTATCTTAGTCAATTAAATTTACCAGATGATGGTAGAAAAGAATTTATAACAAGTAAAGTAGAAGATTTTAATACTATAGAGGATAAATTAAACACTTTACTTCCTTTATTAAAAAACGCAAAAAAAGAAACAATGGACGCTTACAAAAAAGATCCAGACTTTAAAATAATGTATGGTACTCAATTTGCTAACGCTTATTTAGACAAACTAATAACTTTATTTACAAATAAACAATAATAACATGACATTACAAGAACAATTTAACGCCATAAACCGAGGCACAGGAAATAAAGAGCAATTTTTAAAACATGCTAGAAATTTATTTCCTCAATATTTAACTAAACATTTAGATTATAATACATCAATTAATGTATTAAAAACAAAACAAATTATTAGTGAACAAACAAACGTTGTTACTAAAGGATTTGATATCTACGATTGGAAAAAGATTTTAGCTGAAGAAGTTAAAGCTGAAGAAAAAGAAACATCTAAAGAAGTTAAAAGTAAGCAAGACGCATATGATGCTACTGACGTTAAAAACGCAGACAACATCAATGGAAACGAGATCTGGAAAGGATATTACGTTGAGATGAAAGATCCAGCAAACGCAGATAAAACGGGAGATGAATTAAAAAAGATAGTAGTAAAAAACTTATCTAAAGATCCTTTGTACTATACTAAAAATGGTGAATTTGGAATTAAAGGTTTAGGATACACTGATGAAGCGCCAGGTTTAGGTAAAAATACTCAACCAACATCTAAAAACGCATCTATATTAGGCGGGCGTGATGAAGTAAATTCTGATAGTAATGTTGTTAAAAACAGTTTAATTGGTTTAATTAAAAAGAATGTTAAAGATACTTTAAGCAGCAGTGAAGCTAAAACTTCAATGCCTAAAAAAGTAAAAGAAATGTCTGTAACACCTCAAAATTCTAAAGGTGTTAAAAAAATGGACATGCCTGGTAAAGAAAAAAGAATTAAATTAAAAGAAGATTTTGAAAATAAAACATATGCTGTTTATGAATTAGTATTTGGTCAACCATATAATTTTTATAACGAAGAACAAGATAAATTTATTTATAGTGAACCAACTAAAGCAACTTTATACACTAAAGAAGAAGCTGAAACTGTTAGAAGAAAATTATTAGAACCAAGAGTTGATTATTATCAAAAAACAGGAAATAATTATCAAGAAATACATGTTGGTGATTTATTCAAAAAGAGAATATTAAAAGAAGGTTTATCATTAGCTAAATTATTAGCTGAAGATAATTTAGACCATTTAGAAGATACTAATAGGATTACAAATTTTAAATCAAAATCTGGTAGTGAAGGTCCATCTCATGATCCTTATTCATATAATGAATTTTCATTTAAAAAAGATGGAAAGGAATATATAATTCATATGGGTTTAGCTCAATGGATTAAAATTGATGGTAAAAAAATTGGAGCTTTTGAAGATGATTATGATAATGAAGAACAATTTATAAAAAAACATACTGGTATTGATTACAAAGATTTACAAGATTTAATGTATAAAGATCAGGAAAATTATGATAAAGATCCAATGGGTCCTCCTTCAAGATATATGGAATCATTAACTAAATTAAAAGAAGGTTTATCATTAGCTGAATTGTTAGCTGAAGTTACTGAAGAAATAGTTGATGAAACATCATTAAATGAAAATAGTCCAATTGGTGGAGGTTCTTTTTTTGATCAAGAAGATTTAAATGATGCTTGGAGAGAAATTGAAGATGAAGTTATAGAAGATGAAGGATATAACGATGAAGATTTAAAGGATTCTAATGTTGATAATAAATTATATAAGATAACATCAGATAGATTTTTAACTAAATATGGAAAAACATTTAGTGACTTTGCTCAAGATTTACACTCAAAAGATTCAAATAATTTTGGTGATTTTGATTATGATACAAGAGATAAAGAAGCAGAACATGATTTTGGACCAGATGATTTAGATCCAGCAGGCGGATATGGACCTAGAAGTCATATGGAAGAAGCTGATACTGTTAGAACAGGAAATAAAGACTATCACGGAATAGAAAAATATCAAACTACAAAACAAACTACAAAAGGAGGTCAATTTGATCCAAAATATTGGGAAGATAAAGATAAAAAAAGTAAAATTCCACAGTTTACATTTTTACCTAAAGAAATTGTTACTAAAATAAACAATAAATATCCAGGCAGTATACAAATTATATCACAGGGTAAAGATTTATCAATGTTTATATCTCAATTTTTTTATATGGCTTTATCTGAAACTACTAGAGGTAGATATTCACAAGATATAGAACGTAAAAAAACAGAATTAACTAGATATATATCTGAAGTTATGCCTCCTTTCACTAGAGGTTTAATTAAAAAACAGGCAACTGTTACTCCAACAAAAATAAAAGAAACTCCAATGCATTATATTAATATTGCTTTAAAACCTATTGAAGCTAAAATTAAAGAAATTTCTGGAGAAGGAGTTAGTGACAGTAGAGAAAAAGCTGAAACTAACGCTAGACTTGATTTAGAAGAAAAAGCAAAAAACGGTAAAATAAAAGAAACTGAAATTAAAAGATTTACTGGTGCTAAAGGTAACTTTAAATGTATAATATTAGCTATAACAAAAACTGAAGATGGATATCTTATTCCTTTACAACAAGAAGGTTCAAATTTATTTCAAAGTCCATGGAAACCTATGGTAAAAGATATGTTTACAATAATTTATGTAGTAAGAAATCTTAAAAATGGTAAGGACTTTGAATTTAAAAACTCAGAAAAAGCAATTGAATATATTGGAAAAAATGGAGAAACTCCAACTGGTACACCAATACCACTTAAAGCTATATATAAAGTAAGAGATAATCGTCAAGGTATAACTAAAGAAAAAGACAAAGAATTTGATAATTTTGAAGAAGCTGACAAGTATTTTAATGATAAAACTGAAGAAAATTCAATAAGTGAAGAAATGAATGATTTATATGAATCAAAACTTCGTTCAATTATATCTAAATTAATTAGAGAAGAACTAAACTAATATGAAATCATTATTAATAGAAACATTACCGTTTGCTGTACAACCTCAAACATTAATTGAAACTCGTAAGAGTCCTAATGGTAATTCTATAGTTGAAGGTATTTTAGCAACTGTTGAAATTAAAAACGGTAATGGAAGATATTACTCAAAAGAATTGTGGGATCGTGAATTAGATAAATATAATGTCCTTGTAAAAGAAAGAAGAGCATGCGGTGAATTAGACCATCCTGACTCACAAGTAATTAACTTAAAAAACGTGTCACATAATATCACTAAACTTTGGTGGGATGGAGATAATGTAATGGGCGCAATTGAAATATTACCTACACCTTCAGGAAACATATTAAAAGAACTTATTAATGCTGGTATTAAAGTAGGTGTATCATCACGGGGAATGGGTAGTTTAAAACAAGTTGGTGAGGTACTAGAAGTACAAGATGACTTTGAATTATTATGTTGGGATTTTGTTTCAACACCTTCTAATCCTGGTTCATATATGACTCCATTACGTGAAGGATTAGAAAAATCTAATGTTAACCCATATAGTAAAGTAAATTCAATTATAACTGAAATTTTATGCTCTAATGGAGCATGTCCAATATTTTAATCTTTTTTTGTATTCTTAATAAATTTATACATACGTATAACAGAATGCGCCCAATTCTATGAGGCGTTGACTATAATAAATCTTATTACACTTCGAATTTATTCACATTAAGTGTATTTCCAAACAAATTAAATTAAGGAAAAAAATGGCAAACAACCGAAACTTGCTTAAAGAAGCAATCGCAGACGCTAAAGCTGTAAAAGAAACAGCTATTGCTAATGCAAAAGCAGCTCTTGAAGAATCATTTGGTCCATTTCTTAGAGAAAAACTATCTCAAAAAATTAGCGAGATGGAAGAAACTGATGAGAACATGGAATATGAAAATCAAGAGATGAAAGATGAAATGATGGATGAAGTTTCTTTAGATGAACTTTTAGCCGAATTAGAAGAAGGTGAAGTTGAAGAAGAACTTTACGAAGCTAAAAAGAAAGAAAAAGAAGAAGAGGAAGAAGAAGATGAAAATATATCTATTGAAGATATGTCTGAAGACGACCTTAAATCATTCATTGAAGATGTTATTAAAGACATGGTAGCTAACAAGGAATTAGAAGCTGGTCATGAAGGAATGGAAAATGAAGAAGGTGCAGAAGATTTAGACGAACGTCATAGTTATTCTAAAAAAATTAGTACTAAAGATAAAAACCATCTTACAAATACAAAAGGTAAAGATGAATATCGTACTGACAAAACTGAAGAAGATGATGCTCCATATTCTAAAAGAAGCGCTGCTAAAATTACAAATTACAAATCTTTAGAAGAAATTGATCTTAACGAACTTTTAAATGAGTTAGAATTAGAAGAAGAAACTCTTAACGAAATGGCTTCTTTCTACAAGATTAAAGATAGTGTAGATATCACTAAAAATGGTGAGAAAAAAACACTTTCAAAATCTGAAATTCAATCCATGTTTAAAAGAGCTGCAGATGCAACTTCAGAAGGATCAGCTATGCATGATATTTTGAGTAGTCTAGCAGCAACTGGAGAAGCCGATCTTAAAAAATTCTCAATAGAACAAGGCGGAAAAGATATGGCTAAGTGGAACAACGTACCTAATAGAAATAAACTAGAAAAAGATGGAATATTTGCTAAATATTTAGATGCTGGATCTAGTCCTTCAAATGTAGGTGGCAAAGGAAGAAAAGGTGGAACAGATGCTAAATATGATTTCTTTAAAGATGAAGAGGGTGGAGAAGAATTCACTCAAGATCTTGGAGAATCAATGCTTAATGAAATGGCTTCTTTCTATAAGATTAAAGATACAGTAGATCTTGAAAAAGCAAAATCACTTTTTAAAAGAGCAGCAGATGTGACTCCAAAAGGATCAGCTATGCATGATATTTTAAACAGTTTAGCTACAACCGGTGAAGCTGATCTTAAAAAATTCTCAATGGAACAAGGTGGAAAAGATATGGCTAAGTGGAATAATGTGCCTAACAGGAAAAAATTAGAAAAAGATGGAATATTTGCTAAATACTTAGACGCCTTATCAAGTCCCTCAAATGCTGGTGGCCAAGGAAGAAAAGGTGGAACAGATACTAAGTATGATTTTATGAAAGATCTTGATAGTACAGAAGGAGAAGAATTTACTCCAGAACTTGAAGAAGCATATTCTGTAATTAAAACTCTTAAATCTGAACTTAATGAGATTAACGTTTTAAACGCTAAACTTCTTTACACTAACAAAATTTTCCGCAACAAATCTTTAACAGAACAACAAAAAATCAAAGTTTTAACAGCGTTTGATAGAGCAGCATCTAAAAAAGAAGTTGAATTAATTTATGAAACTTTACAAGGATTAAAAACATCTAATGTTACTAAGTCCCCAATTAGAGAATCATTAAGTTCAGCGTCTAAAGCTTTAGGTAGTGCTTCTGCTAGACCAATTATTGAAAATGATGCTTTCGCAAGAATGAGAGAATTAGCTTTTGGTAAAAAATAATTAACAATTAAAAACAATTAAAAACAATTAAAAACAAAAAAATGAGTTCAATTCAAAATTTACTTGAATCTGCTAACCCATGGAAATCACTTCAAAGTGATGCTGGGAAATTAGCATCCAAGTGGACCAAAACTGGTTTACTTGAAGGCTTGGCCGACGTGCATAAAAACAACATGTCTATTTTATTAGAAAACCAAGCAAAACAATTAGTAGTAGAATCTAGCGCAACAGGACAAGGCGGTAGTTTTACTGTAGGACAATCTGAAAACTGGGCTGGTATAGCTTTGCCATTAGTACGTAAAGTATTTGGTCAAATCGCAGCTAAAGAATTCGTTTCTGTTCAACCAATGAATTTACCATCAGGCCTAGTATTTTTCTTAGACTTCCAATATGGAACTAATGTAAATCCTTTTGCTAGTGGTGATTCTTTATATGGTACTCGTAATCCTAATGGTACTTATCCATTCCAAACTACTGGAACAACTGGTGGTTTATATGGTGCAGGTCGTTTTGCATTTAGTACTAACCAAACATCATCAGCTGCGGTTGCTGCAACTTTAGCTACTGCTTCTTTTGCTGAAGTTAATTATGATACATCATTATCAGCTTCAATTGTTGCAACTAGTATTAAAAAAGTAACAATTGCTTTATCAACTATTCCTTCTTATGATTTAGAAGCTGTTAGAGCTTTTGTATTAACATCAGGTTCAGCTTTTACTGTAGCTAAATCGTTACCAGCTTTCACACAAATTGTTGGAAGTAATCTTACCTTTTTCTTTACTGCTTCAACAGCTGAGACTACTGGTACAGCTGCTGGTATAGTTACTGTATTCTACAACAAAGCTACTGTTGATAATAATCGTGGTGATTTTGAAGATGGATCTACATTTGCAGTTCCAAATGCACAAAGTGCAACTACAATTGCTATTCCTGAAATCAACATCAAAATGCAATCTCAAGCTATCACTGCTAAGACTAAAAAGTTAAAAGCTGTATGGACTCCTGAATTTGCACAAGATTTAAATGCTTACCAAAATATTGATGCTGAAGCTGAATTAACTAACATTATGAGCGAATACATTTCAATGGAAATTGATTTGGAAATCTTAGATATGTTAATTGATGATGCAGCTGCTGCAACTGAATATTGGACAGTATTAAACAATGGTGTTTATAATTCTAGCAACACTAATGGATTTGATTTTCCATCTTCAACTAGTCAAACTGGTTTCTATAACACACAAGGTACTTGGTTTGCAACTTTAGGAACTAAAATGCAAAAAGTAAGCAACAAGATTCACCAATTAACATTGCGTGGTGGCGCAAATTTCTTAGTATGTTCTCCAACTGTTGCTACAGTTTTAGAATCTATTCCAGGATTTGCTTCTAACTCAAATGGTGATGCTGCTAACATGGAATATGCTATGGGTGTTGTTAAAGCCGGATCTATTAATAATCGTTACACAGTTTATAAGAATCCTTATATGACTGAAAACGTTATTTTAATGGGTTTCCGTGGTAAACAATTTCTTGAATCAGGTGCTGTATTTGCTCCATATATTCCGTTGATTATGACTCCATTAGTTTACGATCCAGCTACTTTTACTCCACGTAAAGGTTTAATGACTCGTTACGCTAAGAAGATGTTGCGTCCTGAATTCTATGGTAAAATTATTGTTAGTGGTTTAACTAGCTTATAATTATAAATTAACATAAAATAAAGTAGCCGAACCTGTAAGTTCGGCTATTTTTTTCATATTTATTACAAACAACAGTCTATGGATAATCAAGAAGAAGTTTTTCAAAATAGAAAAAAGCCAAAAAATCCTATAAAGTTTAAATTAGAACTTAATGAAGAACAAAAAGAAGCTAAACAAACTATTTTAGACAACCCAGTAACTTTAATTAAAGGAATGGCAGGTAGTGGTAAAACATTATTAGCGTGTCAAATAGCGTTAGATTTAGTATTTAAAAGAGAATTAGATAAAATAGTAATTACTCGTCCTACCGTGTCTAAAGAAGATATAGGATTTTTACCTGGTGATTTAAAAGAAAAAATGGATCCATGGTTAGCACCTATTTATTCTAATTTATATCTATTATATGATAAAGAAAAAATAGATAAAATGGTAACTGAAAATCAAATTGAAATTGTACCATTTGCATTTATGCGTGGACGTACTTTTCCAAATTGTTTTGTTATTGTAGATGAATGTCAAAACATTACTCATTCACAAACTGAAATGATGTTAGGTCGTTTAGGCAAAGGAGGCAAAATAGTATTTTGTGGTGATTTATCTCAAGTAGATTTAAAAAGTAAAAAAGATTCAGGCATTGGTTTTTTTCCACGACTTGAAGAACGAATTAAAGGAGTTAAAATTATTACTTTAAAGAAAAATCATAGACATGAAATAGTAGAAGAAGTACTAAAAGTATATGAAGAATTTAGAGACACTAACTAACATAAATTTTAAAGAGCCGTTTATTTAAACGGCTTTTTTTATTTTATTTCATATTTATAATAGATTAATCATATATACAATGCCAGCAGGAAGATATTCTTTTACAATAGAACAAGGAGCAACGTTCCAATTAGAATTACAATATAAAAGTAGTAATGAAACTCCTATTAGTTTAGTAGGATACAGTGGAAGAATGCAAATTAGACCTAACGCTGCTTCTAGCACCGTTTATTTAACATTAAGTAGCTCATTAGCAACTGATGGAACAGGTTTAAACTTTAGTGGATCAGGTGGAAGTAGAGATCCTAAATCTGGTTCTATTGGAATATATATAGCATCTTGTACTAGTTCAATGCTTAATTTTGATGGTACAGCATATTATGATTTAGAAATTTACTCAGGAAGTGGTAATTGTCCTTATACTGTACGTTTATTAGAAGGTCAAGTACAGTTATCTAAAGAAATTACTAGATAAAATGGCAGGATCAAATCCTATTAATATTATACCTAATAATAATGCGGTAAATATTTCTAATACAAATAACCGTATTGAAGTTACTAACTTTAGTGATAATAATTTAGTTCAAGTAACTCAACCTATTACTAATGTTGTAGAAATTCTAACAGGTCCAATAGGCCCTCCAGGCCCTCCAGGATCAGGTAGTGTAGTAGATATTTCTTATATAATGACAGGAAGTATTAGAGCTAGTGTAGATATAGGATCTAACATATTTTTAATTAAATCCGGTAGTCAAATACCTTTTTTAATTAGTAGTCAAGGAGCATTAACTATTTCAAGTAGCGCAGATAGTGTTTTTTTAATAAAAAATTCAATTAATTTACCTATATTTACTATTAGTCAAAGCGGAATGATAATTTTAGCAACACAGTCTGCGCAACTATTAAATCCTGCTCCTAACGGTGCTATTTATTTCACATCATCTTCATTTTTTGTTGGACTTGACTAAAAGCAACATATTTATAATAAACATCTTAATATAATATAACATAATGGCAACTTGGAAAAAAGTAATAGTATCAGGCAGTAGCGCAGAATTAGCAGCTGTAACTTCTAGTTTAGGAGTATTAGTAGGTACTAATCAATCAATAACAACCTCACCTTCAACTACACGTTTAAGTGGTTCATTTAGTGGATCATTTTTTGGAGATGGTAGTGGTATAAGTGGTGTAGCTGCAAGTTTTCCTGTAACTTCAAAATCTGATTTAACTAATACAGATAAATTTTTTATTAATGATGGTGCTAGTAAGTATGTTACTTATGGTGATTTACTAACAGATTTAGCTGGTACTAATTTAATAGTTGAAGGTACAGATAGTTTAACTTTAGCTTCTCAAATAGTAGTTACTGGAGTTACTGCTTCGTTTACTGGTTCTTTAGTAGGCGCTTTAACAGGTACTGCTTCATTTGCTAATACTGCTACTTCAGCTTCATTTGCTTTAACAGCATCTTATGCTTCTAATGTTCCTGTAACTGCTTCATTTGCTTTAACAGCATCAAATATATTCCCTGCAATTACAAATAATGTAGATAATTATATTTTAAGTGCAACAGGTAATGGTATTATAAATGGTGAAAGTAATTTATCATTTAATGGTACTTTATTAACAGTGACAGGTAATGCAACCGTTACTGGTGACTTAACTGTAGCAGGTACTGCTTCATTTACTAATGTAGACAATTTAAGCATAAGAGATAAATTTATTTTAATTAACAGTGGTTCTACTACACTAGCAGATTCAGGTTGGGTAACTCAATATAATGCAGCTGGTTCCGGTTCAGCTTTTTACTTAGAAGCTAATTCAACAGGTACATTTGGTCGTTTTGCAGTAGCATATGATGTTATAGGCACTTCAACTTCATTAAATGCTGATGAGTATGTAGTGACAGCTAAAACAGCAGCTGGCGCTCCATCATCTGTTCCAACATGGGGTGGAAGTACAACAGGTTATGGTAATACTTTTATAAATAGTGATAACGGAGATATATACATTTACTCATAGTATTTTTAAAAAATTAGTTATGGCTTTTAATGCAAGAAATCTTACAGTACCTGAAAAGGTAACGGCAAATGATCAAGATAGCTTGACTCTTGAAGAAATTCAACTTATATTAGCATCATTGCGTAATTCAACTTTTAAAGGAGAACACGTAGAGTTGCTTTACAACACAGTACTTAAATTACAAAACCAATACATTAAACAACAGAAATAACAGTTATGAATATTTTTTCAATTGATTTAACGCAAAATGAAATAACGTTCCTTAGACAAGCTTTAGACTTAGTAACTATTAAAGGAACCGATGCTAAATTTTTAGCTAGTCTTCAAATTAAACTAGAAAACGAATTGATCCAAATCATAGAAATATTACGTCAAGAAGAAGAAGTAAAACAACAAAGTTTACAAGATATTGTTTCTAGAGAAGAAAAAAAATCTAAAAAGTAACAGTATTTTTAATATATTTATTGTAGAATATGTTGTTGGCCTGAAAAGGAAGTAGGCATATACACGGCATAGTGTATGTATCTAACCGCAATAAAAAACTATTTTAGAAATGCCAAATTGGAAAAAAGTCTTAGTATCTGGTTCAGATGCTTTATTAAACTCATTAACTGTATCAAACGGAATAACAGGTTCACTATTTGGTACTGCAAGTTGGGCATCAAATGCTTTAACAGCAAATAATGGTGGTGTAACAAAAATCTTAGCAGGAGCAAATGTAAACCTATCCCCAGTAAATGGTTTAGGAGATGTAACTATTACTTCTTTTGGTACTAATTTATACAATACCGCAACTGGATCATACGGTAGCTTTTATGATACTGGATCAGTAGCAGCAAATTCAGCTACCGCTATATATTCAATGTCTTTAAATACAACAGACATTTCAAATGGAGTTTTTATAAGTGCTTCAAACGGAGATAATACTCGAGTAAAATTTACAAATGCTGGAACATATAATATACAATTTTCATCACAATTTTCAAATACTGATAATAGTAATCAAGATGTAGTCATTTGGATTAGAAAAAATGGTACAGATGTACCAGATTCATCAGGTACAGCAGCAGTACCTCCATATAAAGCTGGATCAAATGGACAAATTATTGCTAGTTGGAATTATTACTTAAGTTTAGCAGCAAATGACTTTATACAATTGTGTTGGCACGTAGAACAAGCTAATGTAATTACATTAGAAACAATAGCTGCTAGTACCTCTCCTACACATCCTAGAACACCATCAACTATTTTAACAGCACAGAGAGTTGATACATTTCTTTCAAACACAGGATCATTTAGTGGTTCATTTACAGGGATATTAACTGGAACAGCATCATATGCAACTCAAGCATTATCTGCTTCCTACTATGGAGGATCTGTAATAAGCGCTTCATTTGCTTCAACTGCTTCTTATGTATTAAACGCAGTTAGTGCTTCATTTGCTTCAACAGCATCTTTTGTTAATACATTAAATCAAAGCGTACTAATAACAGGTTCTTTAACAATAGGTACTGGTTCGTTAGGAGCAAGTGAAAATACTTTAACATTAGGAGCTCGTGATAGCGCGAATGAAGGAGGCCAAATTGGATTTAATGCTCCTGGTGGTACTTACACATCAGCTTCATTTATTGATAATTGGTCAAACCAAATTCGTATATTACGTGGAACAAATATAACAAGTGATGCATTAGTAACACAATGGAATCTACATACTAAGCAGATGCAATTACCTGCTTATACTGGTGCTTCTTCATTTCCAGGAACAGCAACAGCAAACTTAGCAGTAGATTCTAGTGGAAATATTATAACAGTATCTACATCAGGAGGAACAGTTTTCCCATATACAGGAAATGCAGTAATAACAGGTTCTTTAACTGCAACAACATCAGTTATAGCTCAAGCTAATGGTGCTATGTATTTTAGAGGAGGCGATGATGCTGAACTTTGGGATATCAATGTAACAAATACTGTAGGTCTTTATGGTCAACAAGATCAAGGAGTAGGATCTATTAAATTAGGATCTGGAGGAGGAACTATATCAGGAAGGAGTGGTAGTATTGGAATTGGAACAATTAATCCAACCTCTGCTTCTCTAACTGTTAATGGTAATGTATGGGCTTCATCTTTTACAGGTTCATTACAAGGAACAGCATCTTATGCAACTCAAACTTTATCTGCTTCATTTGCACCTTCAACACCTACTTTTCCATTTACAGGAAGTGCAATTATAACAGGTTCATTAAATGTAATTGGAAATACAACAATAACAGGTTCATTTGGTGTATCAGGAAGTGTTAGGTTAAATGGAAATGCAGGTGTAACTATAATTGGAGACACAACAATAACAGGTTCACTAAACAT
>Ga0214919_10008308_pt1 | contig 13703 bp, 11 predicted proteins | sample LL1503_MetaG_FD_177994 | JGI IMG/M metagenome (GOLD analysis project Ga0214919, IMG submission 177994) | Freshwater microbial communities from Lake Lanier, Atlanta, Georgia, United States - LL-1503 | ecosystem: Environmental > Aquatic > Freshwater > Lake | place: USA: Georgia | collected...
ATTTAGGTAGTTGATTTTTTTTGTGCCATTCATCCATTTTTAATTTTTTATATGGATTAAGTTCTAATTTTAAGTATTGAAATTAGCCATATGTTTACCCCCTTAAAATATATTTTTTGTGTTTGTATTGTTTTAGCAACCCATCTTGCTATTGCACAAAAAAATATTGAAAACACCGATAGCCTTGCAGGCCGCTTTATTAGTGACTTAAGAGCAGGTACTACTGAGAAATTATTTGTTCAAACCAATAAAAATATTTTTGTAGCGGGAGAAGAACTTTGGTTTAAAGCCTGGATTGTAAATTCATTATCACATAAATATTTTTCACACAGTAAAACTTTGTTTGTTGATTTAGTGAATGAAAAAGACAGCGCAGTTGCTCAATTATTATTAAATATTCCAAGTCAGAAAACAGAAGGCCTTATTAGATTATCTGATTCCTTACCAGAAGGGTATTATTGGTTAAGACTATATACCGCCACTATCCAGAAGTATGATACTAATTCTATATTAGTATCACCTATATATGTAACCAACAAAAAGTTCCCTTCTACATTAGTAGCTACCCCTATTGAGCAAAAAGTAAAATTAATAAGTACAAAAACGCCACGTTTAGTTTTCTACCCAGAAGGCGGAGAAATTATTGCAGGTACTAACACCACTATTGCCATTAAAGCAGTGGATGAATATGAGAACCCCGTAAAACTAGAAGGCTATATCAATGACAATATAGATAGTTCAGCGCTAACTTGGTTTAAAACCGATAGTATAACAGGGTTGGGTAAAATATCCTTTTTCGTATCAAAGTCTAAAAATTATGCAGCCAATTTTAAATGGGGCAATCAAATAATGAAAGCTTATTTACCCCCTATAAACCATTATGCCAGTCAAATTGCAATTAAGGAACAAACGCCTACAACCCTTAAGGTAGTGGTTTCACAGGGTGACTCTTTATATCAGAAAGGCAAGCAATCCTATATATTAGGTATTCATAAAGATAGTCTCTGCTTTGCAAGTGTAGGCGTGGATATGTATGAATTAAATATTCCTAAATCGTATTTCCCAGCAGGTATTTCAAAACTATTATTATTTAATGAAGCGCAAGAAGTGGTGAGTGAAAGAACATTTTTTATTACAAAACCAAAAGAAGAATTATTTATTAGTACCGATAAACAAAATTATGCTGCAAGAGATAAAGTGTTACTAACCTTGTACAAAGGAGACTCTGTTTTGCATCCTAATTTTACAGCACTGTCTATTGCAGTTACAGATGATAATGCCATTAAACATACTAGCAATATTACAACTAATGAAAATCTAGTCTTATTAGAGCCCACTAATAATACTAGTGAACTTGAATTATTAGGCCAGCCTATGATTTTCAAAGGGAAAAATTATAGCAAGCAGGCAATGGCTAATAAAATAGTTGTTAAACAATCGGAACTTCCTGTAGATACCCTTTTTTCAAATATCAAAGGTAGAATTCTTAATAAAAAGAAACTTCCGGTGGCCAATAGGGTAGTTACAATTTATACGAATAAAAGATTTTATTTATTTGATACCGATACCACCAATGCTAGAGGTGAGTTTGAGTTTTCTGTTCCTCCTTATTTAGATAGCGTAACTTTTACTTTGCAAGTTGCTACATTAAAAGGAACTAAAGTGGATGAAAAAATTATTATAAATGTGAGTTCGCCTTTTCCGAAATTTTCTACACCCATTTCTTTAAAAAAGAAATTTCCAATAGAGGATCTTGACTACATTAGTAATTTACGCAATACTAATTTCAAGGATATTTATAAGGGAACAGGGAAGGAATGGCTACAATCGGTTTTTGTAAAATCGAGTATTAAGGCCAATACTTATAATACCAGTAAAAGAGTAAGTAGTTTTTCACAAGTAATCACAGGAGAGGCAATACAGAACATTAACCGAACAGATGCCAGCAATGCCTTGTTAATGATACCTGGCCTACATTTAAGAGGTGGTTATTTAACATTAGGAGCCCTTACTTCTTTTGGTGCAAGTGCTAAAGACGAGCCCTTACTTATAGTGGATGGTGTAATGTTAGCAGGAGGAAGTGGTCCGCAAGTAGTTCCTGATGAAGTAGGTGTTATGTCTTTTCAGAATAGTCCGGTAATGGCAGAGATAGCTAGAATATCACCTGATATTATTGATTTTATAGAAGTGCTGAAAGGCCCAGAAGCTTCTTATTACGGAACCATGTCATCCAATGGAGTAATTCTTATTAATACCCATCGCAGATCGAATTTTAGTAGTCATTATGAACAATACGGAAGTTTAGTTTATAATCCTGCTTCTTATCATTTAGCACCCCTATTTAATACTCCAGATTATTCCAATTTAGATATTAAAAAAGCATCCTTTAATGATAATAGGTCCACCTTGTATTGGAATGGACATTTATATACTAACCCTAATGGCAAAGCGCAGGTTGAATTTTATACCGGAGATGTTAATACAAATTATACCATTTCAGTAACAGGTATTACAGCAAGCGGAGAAATTATTCAGAAAAATGCTAGTATTAGAAGAAATTAATAAGCTGCTATTTTTTACAGCTTATTAATTAAATGCCCTAATACATCTTTAAAAGAAAAGCCTTCTGTTAATTTTTCTTTATTCAATTTTTTATTTTCTACTAAGGCCCATAAAATAAATTCTTTCATAAAGTAGGCGTCTTCCTTACTAGTATCAGGCGCGTATTTTTTCATGAGTGCGTCTAATGGCTTTACTTCATCTAATACTTTCTTGTATTGCTTCTCATCAAAGTCTTCGTATAATTCAAAGCCGCCTTCTGCAATAAACCAGTCAAGTAAATCAGAGTAAGCATTTTTTTCATTTTGCTTTTCTAGTTTACTAATTTTTGGAAATTGAAATTTAAATAAAGTGCTAATGGCCTTTTCTATTAAAAGATTAGCAATAACTTCAGCACCTTCTTGCTCTCCTTCGTATACTAGCTCTACTTTTCCGGTAATGGCGGGTATAATGCCCATAAAATCGGATAAACGTACAGCCGTTTTAGTTAACCCATTTTTTAAAGCCCTTCTTTCTGCAGCACTTATTAGATTTTCCATAGCAGAAATAGTCATTCTTGCACTTACGCCACTTTTAGCATCAATGTATTCACTAGTCCTTGCTTCAAAACTAATTTGCTCTATAATGTCTTTGGCTAAACTTGGAACATAAACAAGTTCAGATTGTACTGCATTTATTTTAGCTTCTTGTTCTGTAATTTTTTTAGCAACTGCAATATTTTTTGGGTAATGTGTTAATATTTGTGAGCCTATTCTATCTTTCAAAGGCGTTACAATACTGCCTCTATTGGTATAGTCTTCTGGGTTGGCCGTGAAAATAAATTGAATATCTAAATTCATTCTTAGTTTAAAACCTCTAATTTGTATATCACCCTCTTGTAGTATATTGAATAAAGCTACTTGTATTCTAGCTTGTAAATCGGGAAGTTCATTAATGACAAATATGCTTCTATTGGCTCTAGGAATCATTCCAAAATGTATCACACGCTCATCGGCATAAGATAATTTTAAATTGGCTGCCTTTATAGGGTCTACATCTCCAATAATATCTGCAATGGTAACATCAGGGGTAGCAAGTTTTTCAAAGAACCTTTCATTGCGGTGTAGCCATTCAATAGGTGTGGCATCGCCTTTCTCACTAATTAAATCCTTGGCGAATCTTGAAATGGGGGCTAAGGGGTCGTCGTTAATTTCAGAACCAGCTACAAAAGGAATATACTCGTCTAATAACTGTATCATTAAGCGAGCTAGTTTTGTTTTAGCCTGTCCTCTTAAGCCTAATAAATTAATATTATGCTTCGATAAAATAGCTCTCTCAATTTCAGGAATAACGGTTTCTTCAAAACCATGTATGCCTTCAAAAGCAGGAACCCCTTCTTTTATTTTTAAAATTAAATTATCTCTTAATTCGTCTTTAATACTTTTAGTTTGGTAACCTTGTTTTTTTAATTCCCCTAAGGTTTTTATTTTGTCAATTTTCATATAAATATGTTTGTACTAATTATTTAAGTTTCTTTTTTCTATTGGTTTCGTAATCTTCAAATATCATTTCTCCTAAACCTTTTAAGCCTGTATAAAAAGCTTTCCCTTGATTGGCTTCGGTAAAGGCATTCACAAATTTTTGTAAGTAAGGGTCCTGTGCAATCATAAAAGTAGTAATAGGTATATGTAATTTTCTAGCCATCTTCGCTTGATTATAACATTTCTCTACTATGTATTGGTCTAGTCCATTGCTATTCATATAATAATTACCATCGGCTTCTTTAATACAACTAGGCTTGCCATCGGTAATCATAAAAATTTGCTTATTGGTATTTCTCTTTCTTCTTAGTATATCCATGGCCAGCTGCAAACCTGCTACCGTATTGGTATGATAGGGTCCTACTTTTAAATAAGGTAGTTCTTGAATACTAATAGTCCAGGCGTCGTCTCCGAATACTAGAATATCAATGGTGTCTTTAGGATAACGCGTGGTGATTAATTCTGCTAATGCCATGGCCACTTTTTTAGCAGGTGTAATTCTGTCTTCTCCATATAATATCATACTATGACTTATATCAATCATAAGCACGGTACTCATTTGAGATTTTTGTTCAGTTTGTTCTACTACTAAATCGTTTTCTGTTAAATTAAATGCATCAATGCCATGATTAATTTGTGCATTTTTAATACTCTCTGTTAAAGAAATATTTTCAATATTATCGCCAAAATTAAATTCCTTGAATTCTCCATTTTTTTCATCTCCCTGGCCCAAGGTTTTTGTTTTATGATTGCCCTTACCTGCGCTTTGCAAATTCCCAAAAATATTATTTAGTGCAGTTTGCCTAATGGCCCTTTCTGTTTTAGCCGTTATTTTTGTTTCTCCATCTCCTCCACCATCTTTAATTTCTTGTTTGATATAACCCTTCTTTTTTAAATCCTCTATAAAATCGTCAATGGTATATTTTTCGTCAGTTAATTTATATTCCACATCTAATTCACGCATCCAGCTAATGGCTTCGTCAAAATCGCCTGAAGTATGCACAATGAGTTCCTTGAATATTTCAAACAATTTATCAAAGGGCGATTGATCTGGGGCTTCGTATGTTTTAAAATGAAATCCTTTCATGATATTGGCTGTGTTTCCTAATGGGCGGGTGTAAATTTACTTGTAAAAACTGAGTTTTAAGCAATTTGTTTAAGGCTTGGATGGGGAAGATGGCAGTATTCAAAAACAATCGAATTCGATTGACCAAGAAGCCCTATTTTTGAAGCCTAAATTAAATAAAATGGCTACTAAAATTACAATTAACAATAACGGGTCAATTAAAGTGGAAGGCGATTTTACTATTGAAGATCGTAGTGGAAATGCTTACGATTTAGCAGGTAGAGAAGTCATTGGACTTTGTCGTTGCGGCTTAAGCAAAAACAAACCTTTCTGCGATGGTGCACACAATGGCAACTTTACGCATGAGGCTGCTGCTTTCGCACTTCCTCCTAAAAAAACTGTTTAATACTGAATATTTGTAATTAGCTTTTCAAACTAGCTAAGTCAATTACAAAACGGTATTTCACATCTCCTTTTAACATTCTTGTATAGGCTTCATTGATGCCTTGCATTTTTATTATTTCAATGTCTGAAACAATATTGTGTTCGGCGCAATAGTCAAGCATTTCTTGTGTCTCTTGCATTCCACCAATACAAGAACCAATTACACTTCTTCTATTAGTGACTAAAGAAAACGGTTGCACTTTTGGAGACTCTATTGGAAGGCCTACTACCATTAACTTTCCATTGGTAGCTAATAAATTTAAATAAGTGGTAAAATCGTGATTCGCAGAAATAGCATCTAAGATCACATCAAAATAACTATTGTATTTTTTCATTGCATCTGCATCGGTGCTAATTAAAAAATGTGTAGCTCCTAATTTTTTGGCATCGGCTTCTTTAGAAGGAGAAGTACTAATAACAGTTACTTCTGCACCAAAAGAAACAGCGAACTTCACACCCATATGGCCTAGCCCACCTAATCCAACTATAGCCACCTTCATTCCTTTTTTAACACCCGCAAATACTAAAGGAGAATAAGTGGTGATACCTGCACATAATAAAGGAGCCACGGCTGCTAAATCTAATTTAGGAGATACGTGCAAGGTATAACGCTGATCCACGACAATTTGTGTTGAATAACCACCCATCGTAATGCCTGTTCCGTTTCTTTCTTTAGCATTATAGGTACCTGTCATACCTTCTGCACAATATTGCTCTAAACTCTCTTGACAATTTTTACAAGTTCTGCAACTATCCACCATTACACCCACACCTGCTAAATCACCAATTTTGAATTTGCTAACACCACTTCCAACGGCAGTAACCTTGCCAACAATTTCATGGCCTGGTACCATGGGATATACAGAGCCACCCCATTCGTTTTTGGCTTGATGTAAATCGCTATGGCAAACACCACAGTATAAAATTTCTACTTGAACATCGTTTTCTCCAAGGTTTCTTCTGTCGAAAGAATAAGCTTCTAAAGGGGTTGTAGCACTTAATGCTGCGTATGATTTAGTATTAGGCATATTTTTATTTTGAATGCTAAAGTTAAGTAGGTATTTAATGAGAACCTTAGTATTTATTTATTTTTATCCAAAAATCTTATGTTAAATTTAGGCTACCTTATATTTCATTTAGGTAACCTTATACTTCAAACATTTTAATATTTATCATACCTTATGATTCAGCCTAGCACCCTTCAATTTTTAAAAGCACTTAAAAAGAATAATAACAGAGAATGGTTTGAGAAAAACAGACCAAAGTATGAAAATGCTAAGCAAGATTATCTAGCATTTGTAACGGAAGTGCTTGAGGGTATGAAGTTAAAAGATAAAACCCTTGAATTTTTAGAACCCAAGCAATGTGTTTTCAGAATAAACAGAGATGTTCGTTTTAGTAAAAACAAGGACCCCTATAAAACCAATTTTGGAGCAAGCTTTAGTAAGGGTGCCAAAAAAATTGACTGCGCCGGTTATTATTTTCATTTAGAACCTGGGGCTTGTTTCATAGGAGGTGGCCTATGGATGCCCATGGCGCCAGAATTAAAAAAGCTAAGACAAGAAATTGATTATTGTTTTAAAAAATTTAAAGGCATAGTGAATGAGAAAAAATTTAAAACAAATTATGGCAGTTTAACCGAATCTGAAAAATTAGTAAGGCCGCCCAAAGGCTATGAGCTAGACAATCCAGCCATTGAATTTTTGAAATTAAAAAGCTTTGTAGCCACTATGAAAATTAGCGATGCCGATGTTTCAAATAAAAACTTAGTGAAAAAAGTAATTACTTGTTTTGAATCAATGACCCCCCTTATTCATTTTATGAATAAGGCTATTGATTTATAAATGGAGTAGCCCATTTTTTATCTGTATACACTAATGTACCCGATAAAGTTCTCATAAAGGCAATCACAGCGTCTCTTTCATCAGTAGTTAAATTTAACTGCTGTGTAGCGTTATTGATTCTTAACTTTACATCTAAATTGTTGTTTCTTGGGTTGTTTGGAATATTATTATAATGGGCAAGTACTGCAGCTAAATTATTAAATACACCATTGTGCATCATGCGACTATTAATACTGCCATCTGTTTTCAATAAATCTCTTAAAGAAGGCGCTCTTGTGTCATTGAGCTCAATATCATTACTACCAATAATTCCTATTACACCATTGTTTCTTGAATTTGGGTCGATATCAAATTCAGGGGCATTATGACAACCATTACAACCTAGGCCACCAGCAATTCTTATACCATTATTATTGAAAACAGGAGGGGTCATGTATAAATTTTTCCCTGTATTTTCTGTTGCTGTGAAATTAGGAAAGGGGTCATTGTCATTTCTAACTTGTGCCCTTCCAATATCATATTTAGCATCGAAGGATTGTATACTTCTTACAAATTGTGCCAAGGACTCCTGCATTCTTGCTTCTGTTACAACGGTATCGCCATACACAAATTTAAATAGCTCGTTGTAATAATTAATTTTTGAAAGCTTAGCTAATAAGCTTGCCATATTACCTCTACCATTTACACCACTAAATCCCATCTCTAGATGATCTTGAATAGGAATAGTGGTTTGTTGCTCTAAACTAGTCGCTCTTTCATTCCAAAAGAATTTAGCTTCATTCGCAAATCTTGCATTTATTAAACGCATTGAATGTCTAACAGTGAGGCCACCTTCCACACCAGCACTTATTAAACTAGTATCGCTAAAGGCAAAGTTTTGTTTATGGCAACTACTACATGAAATGGTATTGGTAGTACTTAAATTTTTATCATAAAATAATACCCTTCCTAAACTGGCTTTAGCATTCGTTATAATATTGGTGCCGGTATTGTCTTTATTAATATAGTTAGGAATTACTTGGTTGGCATAGTTAAGTAAATTCAGTGGGTCGATATTGGTTCCAAATGCTAATTTAATGGCAGCATAGGGGTCAATGACCGACATGGGAGTTGGGCTACCCACTACTTTGGGTGCATTTACCACTGTCGAATTTAATGTAGGAAAGGCAAGGTCGGTTTTTGAACAACTTATAATTAAGCCTATTAATAGCACAAATGCAATAGTTAGTAAGTTTGATTTTTTCATAATTATAAGTTTTTAATAAGACCTCAAACTTTAATAAAGGTTTAAGCCTATGAATTGCTTTTAACTTATTCTTAGGAAATCAAGAATCAACTCCATTTTTTGAATGAAAGGCTCTATTTTTTAGTCTTTTTATTGAGTACTTTTTCCTTGTTTTGACTAATTCTAAGTTTTACGATAGCCTGTATGAGCTTAATAGGTAGGGCCTTATCTGTATGAAATTGAATGGCGCCTTTAGATGTTTTGTAGGGTAAAAGTTCTTTTTTGAAAATGACGATGGGCCTTGCTGTAGGAAAAAAACCATAATGATTTTTAAAGGCTGCGAAATACACTAAAATACCATCTTGTTTAAAAGCAGGCATACCATAACTAATTACTTCAGTGGCCTTGGGTGCTGCTTTTTGTATAATGGATCTTATCTTTTCTAAACTAGCCCTTTTTTCAATGGGCTGCGCTGCAATATATTCATCAATCGTTTCAATTTTTATGTTTTTCATCCTTCAAATTTTTTTAAATAAGCCTTGAGTTTATTTTATTTTAAAATGTATTGTGCTGCTAATTGAGTAAAGCTGGCCAATTCCTCTGCTTCCCAATTTTTATCTTTTTGTAAATAAGTGGCCATTATGCTTGCTACCATAGGGGCTAGTTCTATAGCAAGTCTAGCATCTAGAAATAATAATCTAATTCTTCTGGCTAAAATGTCTTCAATGCAAATAGCCATTTCAAATTTTACGGCGTATACAATCTGTGCTTTTGTAAATGAATATTTAGCATGAATTTTTTCGGCCAATGATGCATCATTTTTCAAAATTTCTTGGATTCTATTTTTTTTCTCAAGTTCATCACCTATTTGAGTATTAGCAGTTACACATTTTTCTTTATTTAGTTTTCCTATAAAGGCGGCATTGTCTACTGCATCTGCGGCCATTTTTCTATAAGTAGTCCATTTACCCCCTGTAATAGTAATTAGCCCGCTTGGCGATACATTTAAATGATGTTCTCTTGAAATAAGTGCCGAACTTATATGAGTTTTTTGTTTCACTAGTGGGCGTAAGCCAACATACACACTATTAATATCGGCTCTTTTGATAAGAGTAGTACAGTATCTATTAATATGCTTAATAATAAATTCTATTTCCTCTTCTAATGGCTTGGGCTCATAAGAAATTTCTTCAATGGGGGTATCGGTAGTACCTAAAACTACTTTATCATGCCAAGGCACAGCAAATAAAACACGGCCATCGTCGGTTTTAGGTATCATCATGGCATCTGTGCCTGGAAAAAATTTAGCATCAATAACTAAATGAATTCCTTGAGAAGGACTTACTAAATCGTGTTCTAATTCATTGTCCATTTGAACAATGGCATTGGTAAAAACACCTGTGGCGTTTACAACTACCTTAGTTTTAAGTGTATGTTTTTTTTCTGATAGTACATCTATACATTCTACCCCTGTAATTTTATCATTGGTTTTTATAAAACCGGTAGCCTTATAGTAGTTAAGAACAGTGGCACCACTTTTAATGGCAGTAGCCGCTATCTCAATAGCTAAATGGCTATCATCGAACTGTCCATCATAATACAGAATACCTCCTGCTAATTTTTTGGCGTTAATAGTAGGAAGGTGAGAGGCGGTTTCTTTTTTAGAAAGTATTTGGGTATCGCCTAGTGATAATTTTCCAGAAAGCAAATCGTACAATTTCAACCCTAATCCATAAAACATTTTTTCCCACCAACTGAAAACGGGAACAATAAAAGTTTGTACCGATGTTAAATGCGGCGCGTTTTTTAATAGATAGCCTCTTTCTCTTAAAGCTTCTCTTACTAATTTAATATTGCCTTGTTCTAAATACCTAACACCACCATGTACTAATTTAGTAGACCTACTAGAAGTACCCTTGGCAAAATCATGTCCTTCTAAAAGCAGGGTTTTATATCCTCGGGTAGCTGCATCTAAAGCGGTCCCCAGTCCTGTAGCACCTCCTCCTATTATAATGATGTCCCAAATAGTATCGGTTTCAAGAGCTTGTAATTGTTCGCTTCGGTTCATACTATTTATTAAAAGAGTACTACAAAATTACTTATATTTATTAGTATTAAAATGATCTTGTTCAAAGGTCTAATGTATAAACCAAAAATGCCTCCCATGAAAATTATAGTAAATTTTCTAAGCTTCTGCTTTTTTGCCCTTCAACTGAATGCACAAATTCCAGAAGGTAAAACAGTCATTAGTTCATTGCACATATATACCCTTGAAACAGGCAAAACTGAAATGATTCTAAAAGAAAAAAGACATTTTGAAGCGCCCAACTGGTCGCATGACGGCAAGTTTTTATTAATTAATGCATCGGGCATATTAGAAAGAGTAAGTATTAAGGGAGAAAAATTAGGGGTACTTCCAACAGGTGATATAGTCAATGCCAATAACGACCATGGCTATACTTTTGATGGCAAGACTTTATTTATTTCAAGCAGCCTGCCTTCTATTAAAGAGGGTTCTTCTTTTATTTTCAAAGTAGCAAGTGAAGGGGGCAGCCCCATGAGACTTACGGCCAACACCCCTTCTTATTGGCACGGTGTTTCTCCCAATGGTAAAACTATTGTGTATTGTGCCGAGCGTAATGGCAATTATGATGTGTATGCAATGAGTAGTGATGGTGGCCCTGAAACAAGATTAACTGAAACAGAAGGCTTGGATGATGGTCCTGAATATAGCCCTGATGGAAAATATATTTATATCAATTCTTTTAGAACAGGTAAGATGCAAATTTGGAGAATGCATCCTGATGGATCCAAACCAGAACAAGTTACTTTTGATAATTACTCTAATTGGTTTGCACATATTAGTCCTAATAGTAAGCAGGCAATTATTATAAGTTATATGGAAGACCAAGGACAGAAACACCCATTTGGAATGCAAGTAAAATTAAGATTGGTGAATTTAGAAGATAAATCCATTAAAGATTTAACAGAGCCTTTCTTTGGAGGTCAAGGCACTATCAATGTTCCTTCTTGGTCACCCGATGGTAAGAAGTTTGCTTTTGTTAGATACGAATTAGAAGACAAAAAATAATTACACTAGTTTCATTCCAATCGGATCCCACAAAATAGGTTTGTTTTGTTGCGCACTTAAATTACAAGCAATAGCAGGTGCTGCAGCTCTTAAACCAAAGGAAGCGTCTTCATATATTTTGCTGCCCGTTCTAATGGCATTGAAAAATACAATCATGTGGTCTAGTCTGTCATCATAATTATTAGGGGCTTCAAATTTAGCTTCCTTATTAATATCGTAGCCGCCCTCTGTATCATTACCATATTCAGACTGATACCATTTTTTAAAATCTTCTTTTTGTTTATTAGAAAAACTATCAAAAGAGTCGTATCCGCCATAACCAGGTACAGCGCGTCTTTTCAGTGTTTTTACCACTAAGCCATTCCCAAAGGATTCTATCACACCCTCTGTTCCAATCAATTTAATACCAAAGGGTCCCTTGCCTTCTCCGTCAGTTAAGTTTACTCTTGTCACCACATGAAATGCATTATGTTTATCAGTGGTTTTATAATTCATCACTGCATTAATAATATCAAAAGAGTCTCTTCCATCTTTCCATAATTTTAAATCGGCAATACTCATAATTTTTTCAGGACCTACTGCGCCCGTTACGGTATGTATACCCGTTAACAAATGCACAATTAAATCTCCAGCAGCACCAGTTCCATAAGCACCATAATTACGCCATCTGAAAAAACGCTTTGCTTCAAAAGGCACTTTAGGGGCAGTACCTAAGAAAGTATCAAAGTCAATGGTTTCAGCAGATGCGTCGGTTGGAATAGAATAATTCCATGCACCTCTTGCATCGGAACGGTCGCAAAAAGATTCTACCATGGTCAAATCGCCAATGGTACCTGCTGCTAATAATCTCTTTGCTTCTAATATGCCTACTGAACTAGCCATTTGACTACCTACTTGAAACACTTTGCCCGTTTCTTTCTGTGCATTAATAACACCCCAACCTTGTTCAATTTTTTGAACCATTGGTTTTTCACAATACACATGTTTGCCAGCGCGCATAGCATCGATAGATATTTTTTGATGCCAATGATCGGGGGTGCATATTAAAACAGCATCTACATCTTTACGAGCCAATAATTCTCTATAGTCTTGTGTCGTAAAAATTTGATTGCCCCAGGTTTCTTTAGCGCCTTCTAAACGGCCTTTATATAAATCACAAACAGCTACTAATTCCACACCCGGTACTTTTAAAGCAGTATCGGTATCAAAATGTCCAATAATACCTGAGCCTATTAAGCCAATGCGTATTTTATCGTTGGCACTTACCTTAATTTTTGAATTTAGAATAGATGCATTTGATATATTGGTACTTGCACTAGCAGCATTTCCTACAGCCAATAAAGCCATAGAGCCACCAATGTTTTTTATAAAATTCCTACGATTATTACTCATGATTTTTGGATTTAAGTGTTTGTGTAATCTCTATCATAAATCTATTAATAATATTTTGAATTTCGAAGAAATTTTATTGCCCATTTTATAAGCGGTGTATTGCCCACGTCCAGCTATTCAAACAATGAAAGCTAGAATTCATAAGCTTTTAAACTACCTTTGAGTCATTACAGGCAATCACATTACAATTAACTTTTTAGCATATGAAATGGAGTTTTATCAAATTATCCTTTTTACTTAGTTTCTTTATTTCCCTAAACTTAACAGCACAGGATAGTACCCTAGGCCATCAATCAAACCATAAGAAAAATATTTTTACTTTAGGATTGTACAAGCAACCAGGCTTAGATTCCATGGTAGACTTTGTAGATGGATTATACCGCGTTTTAAAAGTAAATAAAATACGCAGTCAAGATGAAAAGCAAAATAAAACCTTACTTACATTTATTCCTGCAGTGGAGTATAGTTTAGCCACTGGTTTTGCAAGTTCTATTAATGCAAACTTTATTTTACCTGTAAAAAAAACTACCGATAATCATTCCTTTGTCTCTTCTGAATTAAA
>Ga0214919_10008309_pt1 | contig 13703 bp, 12 predicted proteins | sample LL1503_MetaG_FD_177994 | JGI IMG/M metagenome (GOLD analysis project Ga0214919, IMG submission 177994) | Freshwater microbial communities from Lake Lanier, Atlanta, Georgia, United States - LL-1503 | ecosystem: Environmental > Aquatic > Freshwater > Lake | place: USA: Georgia | collected...
GTCAGCAATCGCTTGGATGCCGTGTCCAAGCACGCCAGGCAATATCGCAAGGCTTAATAAATTTGTTACGCCGAAAAATGTTCCAGTCGCCAAAACTCTTTTCTGGCCACGAATAATCCAGAACAAAAATCGAGCGACCGATCCAAGATCAGGAGTACCAGGGTTCTTTAATGGCAAGTGATCAAAAGGCGTGCTATGCATAGGTTTAGGAGCCTACTACCAACTTAAGCTGAGTCGACAATTACTTTTTTTGTGGCGATTAGGTATTTTTCGATAAATGCGGGTTCAATGGCGCTGTGCCTAATTCAGAAAGTGTAAAGAAATCCCGAATCTGGCTTTCGCTTTGGTCGGTTTATATAATTTGGGGTTCCACTTATTACGGTATTGCCTTAGCAATTGAATCGATGCCACCGCTATTGGCAATGGGAACCAGGTTCTTGGCTGCAACTGCAATATTAATTGTGGTACTTGGTATAAAAAACGGTTGGCGTTCACTATTAATTCCTAAAAACGAATTCCTTAGCGCATCAATTATGGGTGGCACACTTTTAGGTATCGCAATCGGTTCAGTTGCACTTGGAGAACGGTATGTACCAACCGGAATTGCCGCATTGATAATTTCAGCGCTCCCATTTTGGATTGCTATTTTTCGGACCATTGATCACGATCGGCCAAGTAATTTAAGTTGGCTTGGGGTGGTAATTGGTTTTATTGGCGTCGCGTTTCTTTTAAAGCCAGGCAGTGTTAGCCCATTGAATGGCGCAACTACTGGATTAATGCTTTTTTGGGCAGTAATAATCATGATCGGCAATATTGGTTGGTCCTTTGGAAGTTATATTGCGCCACGTTTTGCAATGCCAAAAAATCCAATGATCTCCACGATGTATCAAATGTTAACTGGTGGATTTCTATTAATAATTGTAGGTGTCGCAACTGGTGAGAAATTCTCCGCATTTTTCCATGCAACTAGAACTTCTTGGGCTGGTTGGAGCTACTTAACATTAGTTGGCTCAATCGTTGCTTATAGCTCCTATGTTTGGTTAATCAGTAACGCTCCAATTGGATTGATATCAACTTACGCATATGTAAACCCAGTTATTGCAATTTCGTTAGGAGCAATTTTCTTAGACGAAAAAATAACTATCGCTTATGTATTTGGTGGTGCGATTGTAGTTTTGGGGGTCTTGTTAGTTGTAACAATCGAGAGCAAAGCAGCCTCGCTTAAGAAATAGATTTTAAAATAAAAATGGGGCTGCAGTTATTGCAGCCCCATTTTTTATTACTTTTTATAGGTCGAAATAAAGCTCGAACTCTGCTGGATGTGGCCGCAAACGAACATAATCGACTTCAGATTCGCGTTTAAAAGAAATCCAAGTATCGATTAAATCTTTTGTGAATACCCCACCACGAGTTAGGAATTCGTTATCACGTTCTAGATTATCTAGAACTGCATCAAGTGAACCAGGAACTTGTGGAATTGAAGCGGCTTCTGCTGCATCTAATTCGTAAAGGTCTTTATCAACTGGCTTTGGTGGTTCAATCTTGTTTTGAATTCCATCTAAACCGGCCATTAACATCGCTGCGAATGCTAGATAAGGATTCGATGACGGATCCGGGCAACGGAATTCAATGCGTTTTGCTTTTGGATTCGATCCAGTGATTGGAATACGAATACATGCAGAACGATTACGCGCTGAGTAAACCAAGTTAACTGGTGCCTCATAACCTGGCACTAATCGACGGTAGGAGTTAACGGTTGGATTGGTGAAAGCAAGTAATGATGGCGCATGCTTTAAGAGTCCGCCAACATACCAACGTGCCATATCGGAGAGATCGCCATAACCTTCGCCCCAGAAAAGTGGCTTGCCATCTTTCCAAAGTGATTGGTGTACGTGCATGCCGGAACCGTTATCACCGAAGAGTGGTTTTGGCATAAAGGTCGCAGTCTTGCCACCTTGCCACGCAGTATTTTTAATAATGTATTTAAACTTCATTAAATCATCGCCAGCTTGCAAGATGTCGCTGAATCGATAGTTAATTTCCATTTGACCAGCAGTACCAACTTCATGGTGTGAACGTTCTACAAGTAGTCCAGATTTACCTAAATTCATAACCATTTGGTCACGCAGATCTGCATATTGATCTGTTGGTGAAACTGGGAAATAACCGCCCTTTACCCGAGTGCGATAGCCACGGTTTGGTGTGCCATCGGCATCAGTTTCAACTCCGGTATTCCATGCACCTTCATACGAATCGATGTGGTGGAATGCTTCATTAATTCCAGTTGAGAAACGAATTGCGTCGAAAACATAGAACTCAGCTTCTGGTGCAAAGAATGCAGTATCGGCAATACCTGTTGAACGCATGAACTCGACAGCTTTAGCAACGATGCCTCTTGGATCGCGACTGTAAGGAGTGTTATCAATCGGATTATGAACTGAGAAATTAATTATTAATGTTTTCTCTTTGCGAAATGGGTCAATGAATGCTGATCCAGGAACTGGTAGCAATTTCATATCCGATTCGTGAATTGCTTGGAAGCCGCGAATTGATGATCCATCGAACATCAATCCATCAGTGAAAACAGCTTCGTCGAAAGATTCAACTGGAACGTTGAAGTGATGCTGGATTCCTGGTAAATCGATAAATCGAACGTCAACTAATTTCACATCTTCTTTTTTGATGTAAGCGAATATTTCTGCTGAATTCTTAAACATGATTCTCCTGTTATTCCCGAAGCCATGGTTTGCGGATGCTACGGCGCACCAATGAGCCGTAATTGATGGGGTAAGGCTAATTGGGAATGATGAAAAAGCCATAACCTGCTTGTTACGGTTATGTTTCATTGCGCCTTGGTTCTAAGGCGACGCCGAGCGCTAACGGGGGATAGCGTGTCCCTATGAAAGAAACCGCCTCTATTGCTCGGCGATTATCGGCAATAACCCTCGATTGGCTGATGAGCTGGGCCGTCGCAGCGCTAATTTTCCAAAGTTTCCTAGGGCTTGGCCAATGGATTTTGTTGATCTTTTTTCTAGAAGTTTTGATTCTCACTGCACTTCAAGGTGCTTCTGCGGGTCAACGCATTTTGAAATTACGGGTTTTAAGTTGGCCAGATCAATTACTTGTCAGCCCATTCAAAATCGCATTACGAACTATTTTAATCTGTCTAGTCATCCCAGCGGTTGTTACCGATACGCAATCGCGCGGATTACATGATCGTTTTGCAAAAACCATTGTCGTTAAGGTTTAACGCTTTGGCACTCTCACATTCTTAGGCATTGGACCTTTAGGAATTGGAATGTTCATGCCACCAATAGCCTTCATACGTGCACGTAATTCTCTAAGTTGCACCGTGGAAAGCTTCTTTGGAAATTTCTTCATTCGTTTTTGTAATTTCCGGATTGGTACTTGACCTTCGTTTTCACCAATAACTAATTCAAATACTGGGACACCCGGAGCGAATCTTTCAACTTTTCTTTTTTCATCAGTCAACATATGTCGAATTGCATTAGAACCTTCGCCAACTAGAACAACACCTGGCTTACCAACAGCGCGGTGAACCATATCTTGATTTTTTGCAACTGCCACGGCGGGTGTAACTGTCCAACCTTTGCGAATCGCCATGAGAACCGAGGCACCTGCACCAATCTGACCTTCAATAGATGCATATGCGGCGCTGCCGGCTTGTCGAGTGAAGAAAAAGAAAGCTGCTAGCAGCGCTACTGGAAAGGTTACGAAACCTAAATAATAAGGATGGCCAAGTGCAACGCCAATCAATATACCAACAACCCAGACCGGGATAAATACTGCAATGCAATAAACCAGAATAAATGGCTTCGCTTTCTTGGTTATCGCGTATGCATCACGAATCTCTTTAAAGCGAATTTTTTTCTCTACTGGTGCAGAATCTGCACGCTTCTCTTTCCGTTTAAATAACGCCATGGCGAGAGTTTAACCTTTCTTTTCTTCGGCAATTTGCGCGAGAGTTGGCGCAGTTCCGCCTAATCGAGCCGGAGCCCATCTTTGACCTTTATGGCTATCGGGATATTGAGCTTGAACTTTACTTAGCATCTCAATCAATCGTTGTTTTAACTCCAATTCTTTTGCATCGACATCGGCATCTCTTGGCACATAAATTGGTTCTCCAATTGAAACCGTTATTGGTACGTTAGATCGGGAAAAATCACGTTTTACATTCTTTGTCCAAATTCGTTGGCTTCCCCAAATTATGGTCGGCAATATTGGTGCTCCAGATGCCATTGCTAATCTAACTGCACCAGTCTTCATCTCTTTCAATTCAAAACTTCTTGAAATAGTTGCTTCCGGAAAAATGCCAACAATTTCACCAGATTTTAGCGCGCGCAACGCCGCTACGAAAGAAGATGAACCGTTGTTGCGATCAACGGAAATATGTTTCATCCCTCTCATCAACGGACCCGCAATTTTATGGTCAAAGATTTCTTTTTTCGCCATAAATCTCACCAATCGATTTGCTGGCAAGACTGCCGTACCAACTAATGCAAAATCTAAATAACCGATATGGTTCATGGCTAAAATTGCTGGACCTTTGCGTGGCACATGAGCTTCACCTTGAAATTTAAATTGCAATCCTAGATATTTCCAGAGCGATTTAACAATGACAATTACTGGGGGATATACAAATTCAGCCACGTTACTTGTTATCTCCAGAGATTGCGTCAAGTTTTTGTGCTTGCGCTTCTTTGTATAACCGCCCAGCGCGATAACTTGATCGCACCAGCGGTCCACTCATTACCCCTAAGAAACCAATTTCGGTTGCCTTCTTTGAATGTTCGACAAATTCATCTGGCTTGACCCATCGCTCCACCGGATGATGTTTTGCCGATGGACGAAGGTATTGAGTAATTGTTATTAAATCGCAACCAGCACTTCGTAAATCAACTAGCGCTTGGGTAATTTCATCCGAACTTTCACCTAATCCAAGAATCAAATTTGATTTTGTAATTAAGCCAAAATCACGAGCTTGCGATATGACGTTAAGCGAACGTTCGTAAGTAAAAGCTGGTCTAATCTGTTTGAAAATGCGGGGAACTGTTTCAACATTATGAGCAAATACCTCTGGTCGAGTTTCAAATACCTGATTTAATAAATCTGGATTACCGCTGAAATCTGGTGCCAGCATCTCAACACCGCATCCTGGAACCATTTCATGAACTTGTTTTATAGTTTCGGCGTAAAGCCAAGCGCCTTCGTCATCTAAATCATCACGAGCCACGCCAGTTATGGTTGCGTAACGAAGTCCCATAGTTTTAATTGATTCGGCAACTCGACGAGGTTCGTCACGGTCCAGTGGTTCTGGTTTTCCAGTATCGATATTGCAAAAATCGCAACGCCTTGTACAAGCTTCGCCGCCAATTAAGAAAGTTGCTTCTTTATCTTCCCAACATTCAAAAATATTTGGACAAGCTGCTTCTTGGCAAACTGTATGTAAACCTTCACGAGCTACTAACGAACGCAATTGTGTGTACTCGGGGCCCATGATCGCGCGAGTTTTTATCCATTCAGGTTTTCGTTCAATCGGAACTGCGGCATTTCGCGCTTCAATCCGAAGCAATCTCCGACCTTCAGGAGCAATCGTCATTCCGCGACTCTATCGAGAGCGGCAGTGATATTACGAGTTACTGAATCTAAAATCTCGTCTACAGAGATATCGCGCCCTAATTCAACGCTCAAAGATGTCACTTCAGCACCGGCAATTCCGCATGGCACGATCCGAGTAAACCAACTTAAATCTGGATTCACGTTGAGCGCAAAACCATGCATCGTGACACCTTTGGCAACTCGAATTCCAATCGCGGCAAGTTTGCGATCACCTTTTGCGTCGCGAATCCAAACCCCAGTTCGCTCGCAATAACGTTCTGCGTTAACGCCAAACTCATGACATACCTTTATTAGCGCTTCCTCAATCTCGCGCACAAAACCTACGACATCATTTCCATTTTTCAGTTTCACGATCGGATATCCCACTATTTGTCCAGGCCCATGCCAAGTAATTTTTCCGCCGCGGTCTACGTTTATAACTGGGGTGCCATCGATGGGGCGATCCGAATCCAAAGTTCGTCGGCCAGCGGTGAAAACCGGTGGATGTTCTAGTAGCAGCAGGGTATTAGGCAGGGTGCCTGCAATTACATTCTCTTGAATTTCACGTTGTAGTTGCCACGCGGCTTCATATTCAACTAGGCCAAGATTTCTAGTTGATATGGTTTCGGTTCGAAGAGCGGACATGGCCTAAGCCTAACTATGTTCTGCAATTAGGAGAGCTGATGGGTAAGATTTCGCTCCGTTACCGTCACAAAAATCCACAAATAGATAGCGCCGATGCTGTGCGCTCACCGAGAGGCTAATAAAGATGAAGCGTGGATCAATTAAAGGTCGCAAGCCGCTTTGGGTGGCGATTATTGCAATCGTGGCATGGCTAGGAATTAGCAGCGTCGCTGGACCAACTTTTGGGAAACTTTCCACTGTTCAAGAGAACGATAACTCGGGCTTTCTCCCAGACAATGCCGAATCAACTAAAACTGCAAAAGTAACGGTTAAATTTGCTGATTCCGCTAACGATCAACTCCCAACACTTCTGCTCTTTCTTGGCGATATGGATCTTGCAAAATTAGGTGCAATTAACCAATACCTAACTACTTTGCCTAATAAGAAAATTCCAGATACTGATATTTCACTATCTAATTACATTATTGCTGGTTCGCCAATTGCTGCGTTCCCATCGCAAGACGGGAAAGCTGCGCTCGCTAACATTCCACTAAATTCTAAAGTTGCCACTGACAATATCGATGACAAGCCGGCGCTGCCAAAAATTATAAAATTTATTAGAGCTGATCTTGCTGCTAATTTTGACACTAAAGGTATTTCCACAAATGTAACGGGATTCGGCGGAATCCTTGCCGATCTATTCGGCGCTTTCGGATCTATTGACTCATCTCTATTGCTAACAACTTTAGGAGTAGTTTCAATAATTTTAATTGTGGTTTATCGCTCCCCATTTCTCTGGATACTTCCGTTATTTAGCGCGGTAACTGCGCTCTCGTTAGCTGGAACGGTAATTTACTTTTTAGCCAAAGCGAATGTAATTGATTTAAATGGTCAATCTCAAGGAATTCTTTCAGTTCTAGTTTTAGGTGCAGCAACAGACTACGCACTTCTTCTAATTTCTAGATATCGAGAGGAGCTGCACCACCACGATTCCCGTTTTGAATCAATGAAGATTGCACTTCGTGGCGTAGTTGAACCAATTGTTGCTTCGGGAAGCACCGTTATTGCCGGTCTACTTGTACTTTTATTAAGCGATCTTTCGAGCAACCGTGGCCTTGGGCCGGTTGGAGCGATTGGAATTGCTGCATCAATGATTACCGTTCTGACATTTCTACCAGCGCTTCTTGTAGTTTTTGGGCGCTGGATTTTTTGGCCAAAAATTCCGCGATTTGATGATGTAAACGAACAACTAACCGGTATCTGGTCAAAGATCGGAAGTTCGGTAGAACGCCATCCAAAACGCACTTGGATATCAACTGCAATTCTTCTAGTAATTCTTGCAGGGTTCTCATTTACCCTTGATGCAAAAGGTTTATCGACCACGCAGGCTTTTTCTGGACATCCAGATTCAGTAATTGGTCAAGAGAAATTGCTCGAACATTTCCCAGGTGGCGAAGGTTCCCCAGTTCAAATAGTCGTTAAAGAGAAAGACGTCGCATCTGTAACTGCTGCACTTAAAGGAAATAAAGATATTTCGTTTGTTACACCACAACTTACTGGTCCGGTAATTCCGGGTGCGCCAGCGCCGACAACTAAAGTTGTTGATGGTTTAGTGTTGTTAAATGCAACACTTGCAGTTACTGCGGACTCAGTAGAAGCGCGTAATTCTATTCAAATTATTCGAAACACAGTACACGCCATTGATTCAGAAATTTTAGTTGGTGGCGGCACAGCTGTTCAATATGATACCGATGTAGCCTCTAGACATGATAATAAATTAATCATTCCAGTCGTACTCTTAATCATTGCTCTAATACTTGGACTTTTACTTCGAAGCGTTTTTGCAGCTCTCTTATTACTAGTCACAGTAATTCTATCTTTTATGGCGACGCTCGGCGTTTGCCAATTAGTATTCGCGCACATTTTCCATTTCCCTGGCGCTGATACTTCATTCCCGCTCTTTGCATTCATTTTCTTAGTTGCACTCGGTATTGACTACAACATTTTCTTGATGACTCGCGTTCGCGAAGAGACGCAAAAAATTGGAACTCGCAAAGGCGTAATCAAAGGTTTAACTGTCACTGGCGGAGTAATTACCTCAGCGGGTATTGTTTTGGCAGCAACTTTTGCCGTTTTAGGCGTGCTTCCATTAGTTTTCTTAGCCGAGCTAGGTTTCGCCGTTGCTTTTGGTGTTTTACTAGATACTACGATCGTGCGCTCACTTTTAGTGCCGGCATTAGTTCATTCGATTGGTCCAAAAATATGGTGGCCATCAAAACTTCAACACGAAAAACTTTCGTAATTCAACAACTAGCTGTAATTAGATGAAGAGTTTTGATAAGAAAGTAATTGTAATTGGCGCTGGGTTAGCTGGAATTACTGCAGCACAAAAACTCCAAAAAAATGGGGCTGAAGTAATTCTTTTGGAATCATCCGATCGAGTTGGTGGTCGGGTGGCTACGGATTTAGTTGACGGGTTTAGGTGCGATCGCGGTTTTCAAGTTATAAATCCCAAATATCCAGAGGTAGTTGAATCAGGGTTGATCCCAACTTTGGATTTTCGCTTCTTGCCAAAGCGTGTTGATGTAGTAATTGATGGCCAATTGGTAACAGCCGCCCCAAATCTTCAATCTTTTCTAAATTCTAAACTGGGCTCAACTTCCGAAAAGTTTGCATTACTCAAGTACCTAAATTCGAATAATAAAATTTCTTGTGAGAGCGCCGCCTTAGCAGCAGGGCTAGGCGATCTCTATCGAAAAATTCTAAAACCGTTCTTAACTGGAGTTTTTTTAGTAGAACCTGATCATATTTCTAACGAGTTAGCTAAGATTTTGTTTAAATATTTTATTATCGGTAAGCCTGGAATTCCCGCCTTAGGAATTGGAGAATTTCCTAAGAAACTTGCTAGCTCCATCCATGATTTGCGTCTAGGAATTCAAGTAAATGAAATTGGTGCTGGTTTTGTCATCACAAATAGTGGAAAAATTTTCGCTGATGTAATTGTGGTCGCAACAGATCCAACAACATCTGCACAATTGCTACAGCAATCTGACGCCCCGGTTATGAATTCTTCAACAACTTGGTATCACGCCTTCGATAGCACATCAGATATCACTGCTAATTTACGAATAGATGGGAGCGCTACTGGACCCATTATTAATTCAATTGCAATTTCAAATATTTCGCCGGATTACGCACCAGCGGGTAAAGTATTAATTTCTTCAACTTCAATCGTGTCGGCGTCAGAATCTGAAATCCGTAGACATTTGAGTTCGATTTGGCAACGATCGACTAAAAATTGGGAGTTAGTTAGCAAGTATCACATTGCCCAATCTTTGCCACTTCATGGAGTCGCGAAGTCGGTGGAATCTGCGATTGAGATTAAACCAAATCTATTTGTGATTGGTGATCATCGCCAAACTCCATCACAGCAAGGCGCTATGCGCTCTGGCAGCCGAGCAGCGGAACTAATTTTGAATTCTAATTAATCAATTAAGGCAGTAAGTGCACTAGCTAAATGCGGATAATCGAAGTTGAATCCAGCAGCCAGTAATTTTTCTGGAAGGATTCGTTTAGAACCTAGAACTTCAGTGGAGAACCCGCCTAACGCTAGTTTGAGCGCAAGCGATGGTGCCGGAAATAGCGCTGGTCTATGAAGCGCGCGCGCAAGTGCGGCTGTAAATTCTTGGTTAGTTGCAGGGTTTGGTGAAGTTAAATTAACTGGACCTTCTAATTTATTTTCTAATAAGAATCTAATCGCCCGAAGTTGGTCATGCAAAGTTATCCAAGACCACCATTGTTTTCCACTGCCGAGCTTGCCACCTAAACCAAATCGAAATAGTGGCAACATCTTGCCAAGTGCGCCACCAGTTGGATCCAAAACTAATCCAGTTCGAATTTTCACAGTTCGTACATCGCCAGCTAAATCTGCAGCCGCTTCCCATTCTCTACATACTGCAGCTAGAAAATCATCCCCGCCTCGATCGTTTTCAGTCACAGCCCGATTCCCAGTTTCGCCATACCACCCGACCGCGCTAGCGGAGATAAATACATCTGGTTTTAAAACAGCAGCAGCATTGGCAATTGCAGTAGTTCCTAGCAAACGTGAATTTAAAATAGTAGCTCGATATTTTGCACTCCAACGTTTATCACTAACACCAGCGCCGGCTAAATGAATAATGGCATCGACGCCTTCTAATGGTGCTAGATCAACAGTTCCGTTTTCCGGATTCCAGGAAACTTCGTCAGGTGAGATAACTGGGCGACGAACTAATTTTTGAACGGTATGACCTTCAGTTTTTAAAAGCCCGGTTAAAGCAGTTCCGATTAATCCGGAAGCGCCCGTTAAAGCGATTCGTTGTGGCGGACGCACTAAAGCCCTAAATCAGATTCGAAACGACCATCTTCGAGCCGCTCTTTCAGAGTAGTTAAGAATCGTGCGGCATCAGCGCCATCGACAATTCGGTGATCATATGAAAGCGCTAAATAAACCATGGAACGAATTGCAATAGTTTCGCCGCCATCTTCACTCTTTACCACCATTGGTCGCTTAACAACTGCGCCAATTCCAAGAATTGCAACTTGTGGTTGATTAATAATGGGAGTATCAAAAAGCGCACCGCGGCTTCCAGTATTTGTAATTGTAAAAGTGCCGCCGCCTAATTCTTCTGGAGAAATCTTGCTGTCACGAGTTCGTGCTGCAACATCAGCAATTTTTCGCGCGATACCTCCCATATTTAAATCGCCGGCATCTCTAATAACTGGCACCAATAATCCGCGCTCAGTATCAACTGCAATTCCTAAGTGTTCGGCTCCATGATAAGTGACCAGATCACCATCGAGCGAAGAGTTAACAACCGGATGTTGTTTTAGCGCTTCGCATACTGCGACTGTGAAAAATGGTAAGAAACTTAATTTAACGCCTTCACGTGCTTCAAAGTTTGCCTTCGAGCGATCGCGTAAGCGAGCAATCTTGGTGATATCTACTTCCACAACAGTTGTTAATTGCGCGCTAACTTGCAGCGATTCAACCATTCTGGCAGCTATAACTTTTCGAAGGCGTGACATTTTTGCACTGGTGCCACGTAATGGCGAAACCGAAAGAGGTGTTGTGGCTCGTTCTGGTGTTGCTGAGCTAGCCACTGCTTGCGGTGCAACTTGCGCAATTATTGGGCGAGGCGCTGCTGCCAGTACATCTTCTTTTCTAATTCGACCACCTACGCCTGTACCTTTAACTTTAGAAAGGTCAACCCCATTTTCAGATGCTAATTTTCTAACAATTGGCGTTACATAAGAATCTTCTGCTGGTGCTGCTGGTTTTTGTGCAACTGGCGCCGGCGCAACCGGAGTTGCGATCACAGGCGCAGCGACAACTGGTGCTGGTGCTGGTGCTGGGGCTGGAGTCGGGGTTGGAGTCGGGGTTGGAGTCGGTGAGCTGCCGACAGTTCCGATTAACGCTAAGCGAGCACCAACTGGCACCGTAGTGTCGACTGCAACATCAATTGCAAGAATTACACCGGCAACTGGTGATGGAATTTCGGTATCAACTTTGTCGGTAGAAACTTCCAAGAGCGCTTCATCTATAGCAACGCTATCGCCAACTTTCTTTAGCCACCTTGTAACAGTTCCTTCGGAAACTGATTCGCCAAGTGCTGGCATCGAAACTACAGTGCCCGCGCTACTTGTTGTTGCTGGAGCTGCCACAACTGGAGCTGCCACAACTGGCGCTACCGCAACTGGCGCTACCGCAACTGGCGCTACCGCAACTGGAGCTGCAGTGGAACCGCCATCTGCAATAAGTGCGAGATCGGCGCCAACTGCAACAGTTGTATCTACTTGAACTAATATTTTTTCTAAAGTTCCAGCCGCTGGTGATGGAATTTCGGTATCTACTTTGTCGGTAGAAACTTCTAATAACGGTTCATCTAGCGCAACTTGGTCGCCCTCTTTTTTTAGCCAACGAGTAACTGTGCCTTCACTTACGCTCTCACCAAGTGCTGGCATCTTTACTGAAAAACTCATCTCGTTGCTCCTTTAGAAACTCGGTGCGAAATCACGAAGGTGGTAATTCTATCCATGAGCGTGCAAAGGTTTACCAGCAAGCGCTAAATGCGCTTCGCCCATTGCTTCCGAGAGGGTTGGGTGAGCGTGAATCAGATTAGCAACATCGGATGCTTGCGCTTCCCAATTATAAATTAATTGCGCTTCCGAAATTAATTCGCCAACTCGGGCACCAACCATATGGATTCCAAGTACGGGTCCATTCTTTGCCGCAACTAATTTCACTGAACCAGCAGTTTTTAAAATTTGTGCCTTTCCATTTCCAGCTAAATCGTAATTTAATTCAACAACATCGTGTCCAGCTGCTTTAGCTTGCGCAGTTGTTAAGCCAACTGAAGCAACTTCAGGCTCCGAGTAAGTAACTCGAGGCACACCGTTGTAATTTATAGGTCGTGGATTTAAGCCAGCAATCTCTTCAGCTACCAAAATGCCTTCGGCAAAACCAACATGTGCTAATTGCAATGTGGGAATTAAATCGCCAACTGCCCATACGCCAGCAACGCTAGTTCGGCATTTATCATCAACAATTACATAGCCACGGTCCATCTTTATTCCTTGTTCTTCGTAACCGATATTTGTTGATACCGGTCCACGGCCAACTGCAACTAACAAAATTTCAGCAGTAAAAGTTTTTCCATCTTCTAGCGTGACTTCAACGCTATCCTTATTCTTTTTAGCGCTTTTAAATTTAATACCGAGCTCAAAATTGATTCCGCGTTTTCGGAATGCTCGCTCTAATTGTTTACTTGAGGATTCATCTTCCAACGCTATTAAGTGCGGGAGTCCCTCGATAATGGTTACTTCAGCGCCGAAAGATTTCCATACCGAAGCAAATTCGCAACCAATCACACCACCACCCAGAACTATCACGCTCTTTGGAACTCGATCTAAGTTGATCGCTTGCTCGCTAGTAATAATTGTGGTGCCATCAATTTCTAGCCCTGGAAGAGTTTTTGGATAAGAGCCAGTAGCCAGAATTACATTTTTACCTAGATATTTCTCGCCATTAACTTCAACTGTATTTTTTGCAATTAATTTTCCATGGCCTTCAATAAATGTTACGTTTCTTGATTTAACTAAACCTTGCAAACCTTTATGTAGCCGAGCAACAACGCCATCTTTATAGGCATTAACTGCCAACATATCCATCGAAATAAACTCGGCTTTAACGCCATATTCAGCGGCATGCTTAGCGCTCTCTGCAATTTCGCCGGCATGTAATAGCGCTTTAGTTGGGATACAACCACGGTGTAAACAAGTGCCACCGAGCTTTCCTTCTTCAATTAGGGCTACTGACAATCCAAGTTGAGAACCTCTTAGCGCCGCTGCATAACCACCACTGCCGCCACCAAGAATTACTAAATCAAACTCAGCCACTAGTAGATCCCTTTCTTATAATT
>Ga0214919_10008310_pt1 | contig 13702 bp, 12 predicted proteins | sample LL1503_MetaG_FD_177994 | JGI IMG/M metagenome (GOLD analysis project Ga0214919, IMG submission 177994) | Freshwater microbial communities from Lake Lanier, Atlanta, Georgia, United States - LL-1503 | ecosystem: Environmental > Aquatic > Freshwater > Lake | place: USA: Georgia | collected...
ACGCCATGCTCAAGGCCGCCGCGCAAAACGGCTGGCTCGACCATGACGCGGTGATGATGGAAAGCCTGTTGGCGTTCAAACGCGCTGGGGCCGATGGCGTGCTGACCTATTTCGCCATCGATGCCGCGCGGTTGCTTCAGGGCCGTTAAAGCCCTGAAGCACCGCCTGCTGGGGATCGTTCAGGCCAAATGGGTGGCGAAAAACGCCAAGGCGCGCGCGCGCGCTTGGTCTGCCGCAGCCGCATCAAAAGAGGCACGGTGGTTGCAATTGAAGCCGTGGTCGGCGTCGTACACATGCACCTGCGCACTTGGATGGGCTTGGCGAAAAGCCTCTACCGTTTCCAAGGCAATCCAGTGGTCTTTGGCACCAAAGTGCGCTTGCACCGGGCACAGCGGATGGCGTGCCGTTTCGGCCGCGGTCGTCACGCCACCGCCGTAATAAGGCACGGCCGCAGACACCCCTTTGACCAGGCAAGCCGCCCGCCAGGTGAGCAAGCCGCCCCAGCAGTAACCAACCACGCCCACCTTGCCACCACTCAAGCTGGCCGCATGATCCACCGCGGCTTGTATGTCAGCAAGCACGCCCGGTGCAGGCAAGGCCTCAATGGCGGATTTCAAGGCCACGCCTGCATTCATATCCTCGGGCTTGTAGCCCAAGTTGACGCCGCGCTGTGAACGGTCAAAGGTGGCCGGGGCCACCGCCACGTACCCGGCTTGTGCGTAACCATCGGCCACCTCTTGGATGTGCGCGTTGACGCCAAATATTTCTTGCAACACCACCACAGCCCCTTTTGCTTTGCCAGCGGGCTGGGCCACATAAGCGGCGAAGTGATGGCCATCTGCGGCCTTGAGTTCAATCATGTTTCCCATTTTCATCTCCTGTCAAATAAAGCAAAACTGCATCATAGGCACAAGGCCCACCTCAGTTGACGTGGGTCAACCCTGAGCCAAGCGGCGCTCCAAAAAACCCAGCCTGTCTTGGCCCCAAAATATCTCGCCCGCCACCACATAACTGGGCGCGCCAAAAACGCCCGCATCGATGGCTTGTTGGGTGTAGGCCTCATAGGCCTCTTGGGCGCTTTGGCTGTGCGCTTGCTCCAAGCGGGCGCTGGGCAAGCCTTGCTCACTGAGCAGCTCGGCCAGCACATGGCTGTCGGCAATGTTGCGCTCTTGTGCCCACACCGCCGCGAGCACCGCAGCCGTGACCTTCATGGCCGCCGCATCGCCGTCGTGCTGGCGCACGGCCACGATCAAGCGGGCCGCATCGTCGCCGGCCACCGGGAAATACTTGGGCTTGATGTGCAACGGCTGGTTCAAAAATTCACTGAAGCGTTGCAACTCGACCAAGCGGTAGGCTTGGCGCTGGGGCGCGCGCGCGCCCAAGGGCAAACCGCCAGAAATGGGGAACACCTTGCCGCCCAGGTCGACCGGCAACACATTCACCTGGGCCTTGAACTGCGCGGCCAAGGCCGTCAATCGGGCGTGTCCCAAGTAAGTCCAGGGGCTTTGCGGGGCAAAGTAGTAATCGATGGTCAAAGGCATGGGGGTCTCCACTCGTGTTATCTTTTCAGGGCATTTGTTGACCCAGATGCACCAGGCCAAACCCCCGTTTGTACCCTCTGCGCCTATTTCTTGCAGGAGACACCCATTGAAACCCGTTGTCTTGATCACCGGTGGCAGCCGAGGCATTGGTGCGGCCACGGCCTGGCTGGCCGCCCAGCAAGGCTGGGCTGTTGCTGTCAATTACACCCAAGACGCCCAGGCCGCACAGGCCGTGGTGGCGCGCATCCAAGCTGTCGGTGGCAACGCCATGGCGGTACAAGCCGACGTGGGTGACGAAGCCCAGGTGCTCGCCATGTTTGCGCACATTGACCAAGCGCTGCCCGCATGGGGGGGCCGTTGGGCCGGGTTGGTGAACTCAGCGGGCGTGGTCGACCATGCCCAACGGGTGGAGGCCATGAGCGTGCCTCGGCTCGAACGCATGATGCGCACCAATGTCATTGGCTCCATGGTGTGCGCCCGCGAAGCGATTGGCCGCCTGTCCATTCGCCATGGCGGTCAAGGCGGTGCCATCGTCAACCTCAGCAGCGTGGCCGCGCGCTTGGGTGGGGCTGGTCAGTACGTGGATTACGCCGCCAGCAAAGGTGCGATCGATAGCTTCACCATCGGGTTGGCGCGCGAACTCGCTGGGGACGGCATCCGCGTCAACGCCGTGCGTCCCGGCATCATCGACACCGAAATCCACGCCAGCGGTGGTCAGCCGCAACGCGCCCATGAGCTGGCCCCCCAAATCCCCATGCAGCGGCCCGGCACCGCCGAGGAAGTGGCGCAAGCCATCGTCTGGTTGCTGGGAGAACAATCCAGCTACTCCACCGGTGGCATCATTGACACCACTGGGGGCCGTTGAACGGCCCCTGATTTCAAAACAACACCAAGGAAACGCATGAGCACCACCATCAGCCACCACATCCAAGGACAGTCGCACGCGGGGCAAAGCCAACGCCAACAAACCGTGACCAACCCCGCCACCGGGGCTGTCACCGCCCAAGTTGCTTTGGCCTCGACGCACGATGTCCATGTCGCCGTGGCAGCTGCACAAGCCGCGTTTCCCGCTTGGTCTGAGCTGCCTCCCCTGCGCCGATCCCGTGTGATGTTCAAGTTTTTGGAGTTGCTGAACCTTCACAAAGACGAACTGGCCCATGCCATCACCGCCGAACACGGCAAAGTGTTCACCGACGCGCAAGGCGAAGTCACCCGGGGCATTGAAATCGTTGAGTTTGCTTGCGGCATCCCCCAGTTGCTCAAAGGCGACTACACCGAGCAGGTGTCCACCGGCATCGACAACTGGACGCTGCGCCAGCCTTTGGGCGTGGTGGCGGGTATCACGCCTTTCAACTTCCCCGTGATGGTGCCCATGTGGATGTTCCCCATGGCAATTGCCTGCGGCAACACCTTTGTGTTGAAGCCCAGCCCCATCGACCCCACACCGTCGTTGCTGATGGCCGACTTGTTGAAACAAGCGGGTTTGCCCGACGGCGTGTTCAACGTGGTGCAAGGCGATAAAGAAGCGGTCGATGCGCTGTTGGTGCACCCCGACGTGAAGGCGGTCAGCTTTGTCGGCTCCACGCCCATTGCCAACTACATCTATGAAACAGGTGCGCACCACGGCAAGCGGGTGCAAGCGCTGGGCGGCGCCAAAAACCACATGGTGGTCATGCCCGATGCCGACATGGACCAAGTGGTAGACGCCTTGATTGGCAGCGCCTACGGCTCAGCCGGTGAGCGCTGCATGGCGATATCCGTGGCGGTGTTGGTGGGGGACGTGGCCGACAAAATCATGCCCAAACTGATTGAGCGCACCAAGGCTTTGAAGGTGCTCAACGGCGAAAATCTGGCCGCCGAGATGGGCCCCATCGTCACCCAAGCCGCCCATGACCGCATCACGGGCTACATCGCGCAAGGCGAAAAAGAAGGCGCGAAGTTGCTGGTCGATGGCCGTGGCTTCCAAGGCGCATCAGCAGGTGCGGGTTGCGACAACGGGTTTTGGTTGGGCGGCACCTTGTTCGACCATGTCACCACCGAGATGCGGATTTACAAAGAAGAAATCTTCGGCCCGGTGCTCGCCTGTGTGCGGGTGGCCGACTTTGCCACCGCGGTGCAAATCATCAACGACCATGAGTTTGGCAATGGCGTGTCGTGCTTTACCCGCGACGGCAATGTCGCGCGTGAATTCAGCCGACGCATTCAGGTCGGCATGGTGGGCATCAATGTGCCCATCCCCGTGCCCATGGCCTGGCACGGCTTTGGCGGTTGGAAGCGTTCGCTGTTTGGCGACATGCATGCCTATGGCGAAGAAGGCGTGCGTTTTTACACCAAGCAAAAGTCCATCATGCAGCGCTGGCCCGAGAGCATTGGCAAGGGCGCAGAGTTTGTGATGCCGACCTCCAAATAAGCACCGTTCCACAACCCACAACGCCACACACCCGCATGAACGACACCACCTTCGACTACATCATCGTGGGCGCGGGCACCGCGGGCTGCTTGCTGGCCAACCGCCTGAGCGCCAATGCATCCAAGCGGGTGTTGCTGATTGAAGCCGGGCGCAAAGACGACTACCACTGGGTGCACATCCCGGTGGGCTATTTGTATTGCATTGGCAACCCACGCACCGATTGGCTCTACCACACCGAGCCCGCTGCGGGCTTGAACGGCCGCAGCCTGCGCTACCCGCGTGGCAAGGTGTTGGGTGGATGCTCCAGCATCAACGGCATGATTTACATGCGCGGCCAGTCGCGCGACTACGACCACTGGGCGGAGGTGACCGGCGACGCGCGTTGGCGCTGGGACAACAGCCTGCCCTACTTCAAGTTACACGAAGACCATTACCTGGGGGCAAATGCCTTGCACGGTGCCAAGGGTGCCAAAAGCGAGGTGCTGACCCAAGGCCAAAGCACTTACCACCAAACCCTGCGGCATCACAACGCTGGGGGCGAATGGCGCATCGAAAAGCAACGCCTGCGCTGGGACGTGCTGGACGCGTTTGCCCAAGCCGCCGTGCAAGCGGGCATCCCGGCCACCGACGACTTCAACCTTGGCAGCAACGAAGGCGTGGGCTACTTTGAGGTGAACCAAAAAAGCGGCTGGCGCTGGAACACCGCCAAAGCATTTTTGCGCCCCACTTGCTATGCGCGGCCCAACTTTGAGCTGTGGACGTCGGCACAGGTCTCCAAGTTGCAGATGGACACCTTGCCCAATGGTCAGCAACGCTGCGCTGGCGTAGCGGTCTGGAACGGATACGAAATGGTGCATGCCTTTGCCAAGCAAGCGGTGGTGCTGTGTGCGGGTGCGGTGGCCACGCCGCAGATTTTGCAGCTCTCGGGCATTGGCCCGGGCGCATTGCTGCAACAACACGGCGTGACTCCGGTGGTGGACTTGCCCGGTGTGGGCGAAAACTTGCAAGACCATTTGCAAATCCGCGCCGTGTTCAAGGTCAAGGGCGTGAAGACGCTCAACACCTTGGCCAACAGCTGGTGGGGCAAGGCCTCGATTGGCCTGGAATACCTGCTGCACCGCACTGGGCCGATGAGCATGGCGCCCTCACAACTCGGTGCCTTCACCCGCAGCGACCCGTCGCAGCATTGGCCCAATATCGAATACCACGTGCAACCCTTGAGCCTGGATGCGTTTGGCGAACCGCTGCACCCTTTCCCGGCCTTCACCGCCAGCGTGTGCAACCTGAACCCAACCAGCCGAGGCTCGGTGCAGATTCAAAGCGCCAACTTTGCCCAAGCGCCACAAATCGCGCCGAACTACCTCAGCACCGACGCCGACCGCCAAGTGGCCGCCGACTCGCTGCGCATCACCCGGCGCATTGCCGCCCAACCCGCGTTGGCCAAGTACCAGCCTCAGGAGTGGAAACCCGGCACACAATTCCAAAGCGACGAGGACTTGGCGCGGTTGGCAGGCGACATTGGCACGACCATTTTTCACCCTGTGGGCACAGCGCGCATGGGCCGCTTGGACGACCCGTTGGCCGTGGTCGACCCAGAGCTTCGCGTGCGCGATGGGCGCGGTGGCACCGTGCTTGGCCTGCGTGTGGTGGATGCGAGTGTGATGCCCAGCATCACCAGCGGCAACACCAACAGCCCCGTGCTCATGCTGGCCGAAAAGGCGGCCGAATGGCTGGCGTTGGAAGCAGAAACCAGCCCACGGGAAAGCACCTAGAAAAAAGTCCTCATTCAGGGCTTACATTGAGACCACTCAATCCAGCCTTTGGGCTGGGCACGAGGGTCCGAGGAGACAAGACCCGAGAAACACCGTTCAGGTGTTCGACCCCCAAGCACCGCTGCGGCGGTGCTTTTTTTTGTGACGCCACACATTGGACAATGCCCCCATGGATGTGCTGCTGGTTTCGCTGGCCTCGGCCTTGGCTGGTTTCATCGACGCGATTGTGGGCGGCGGTGGATTGGTCTTGGTGCCTGCTTTGTTTGCCACTTACCCCCTGGCGCACCCGGCCACTTTGCTGGGCAACAACAAAAGCGCCTCGGTGTGGGGCACCTCTTGGTCGACCTGGCAATACAGCCGTCGCATCGAACTGCGTTGGGCCTCGGTGTGGCCGGGGGCTGGGGCGGCTTGGATCGGCGCGTGGCTGGGCGCTTGGGCAGTCACACAAATTGACCCTGCCTTTTTGCGCCGCGCTTTGCCAGTGGTGCTGCTGCTGGTGTTGGTCTACACCCTGGCGCGCAAAGACATGGGGCGCGAACACGCGCCGCGTTGGGCAGGACGCACCGAGGCGCTGGCATTTGCCGTGCTGGGTTTGGTACTGGGTTTTTACGATGGTTTTTTTGGCCCCGGGACTGGCAGTTTTTTGGTCTTTGCTTTGGTGCGCGTGTTGGGTTATGACTTTTTAAACGCATCGGCCCACGCCAAACTGCTCAACACCGCCAGCAATATGGCAGCCTTGGTGCTGTTCACCCTCAAAGGCCATGTGTGGTGGCACATCGCGTTTTATTTGGCCGTGGCCAATGTGCTGGGCAGTTGGCTGGGCACCCGTTTGGCCTTGCGCCACGGAGCCGGGTTTGTGCGCTGGGTGTTTGTGCTGGTCGTGTCGGCCCTGATCGCCAAAACCGGCTGGGACGCGTTTATTCGCTGACGCGCTGGGCCAAGCGCACGCCACCGCCCGCGTCTGGTGCAGGCACTGAGCGGGCCCGCGCCACCGGGCTGGCAGGTGTGGTCTTGGCATCGGTGGGCAGATCTTCCTTGGGCGCTGATGGGCGTGGTGGCCACGCCATGGTGGCGATCTCGCGGGGCTTGCCGGTGGGCCGGGTGGCTTGGCCACGCTGTACCGCGGCAATGTCTTCCTCTGCGGGGTACAGCCCTTGGATCACAAAATCAAACACCCGCCGCGCAATCGGGGCGGCATTTTGCGCACCAAAGCCAGCGTTTTCCACCACCATGGCCAAGGCAATGCGAGGCTCCTCGGCCGGTGCATAGGCCATGAACAAGGCATGGTCGCGCATGCGCTCATCAATGCGTGACGCGTTGTACTTTTCGTTTTGCTTGACCGTGAACACCTGCGCTGTGCCCGTTTTGCCGCCGCTGGTGTAGGGGGCGCCAGCAAAACTCGTGGCCGATGTGCCCTCGATATTGACCCCCACCAAGGCCTTGCGGATGACCTCTAAGTTTTCGGCCGTCAAAGGCAACTGCCCAATCGGCTCTTTGGCCACCAGGGTGGCGTGCTTGGTTTCCACGTCCATCACCTCGCGCACCAGGTGGGGCTTCATCTTCAAACCATTGTTGACCAAGGTGGCGGTGGCGTGGGCCAGTTGCAACATGGTGAAGCTGTTGTAGCCCTGGCCAATGCCCAAAGAAATGGTTTCGCCCGAGTACCAACGCTGTTGCTCGGGCTTGCGGTAGGTGGTGCGCTTCCACTCGGTCGAGGGCAAGATGCCCCGCGACTCACCCAAAATGTCGATGCCGGTGATTTGGCCAAAGCCCAAGGGCTTCATTTGCTCGTAAATCAGGTCCACGCCCATGTCACGCGCCAGCAAATAGTAATAGGTGTCACACGACTGCACCACCGATTTGTACATGTCCACCATGCCGTGGCCACCCTCTTTGTCGTCGCGAAAGCGGTGGTTGCCAAATTGAAAAAAGCCCGGGTCTGCGATCTGTTGCGTGGGGGTGCGCTTGCCCGTTTGCAAAGCGGCCAACGCCATGAACGGTTTGTAGGTCGAGCCGGGTGGGTACGTGCCACGCAAAGCGCGGTTGAGCAAGGGTTTGTCCAACGACTCGTTGAGCGCTTGCCAGTTCTCAGCGTCAATGCCCTCGACAAACAAGTTCGGATCAAACGTGGGTTTGCTCACAAAGGCCAACACCTCGCCTGTTTTGGGGTCGATGGCCACCAACGCACCACGCCGGTTGCCATACAGGTCTTCGATCAACTTTTGCAACTTGATGTCAATGGACAACACCACGGTGTCGCCGGGCTTGGCCGGGCTGCTGCTCAAGCGGCGCACGGCCCGCCCACGGGCGGAGGTTTCCATCTCGTGCACACCCGTGATGCCGTGCAACTCGCGCTCGTAACTTTGCTCCACCCCGAGCTTGCCGATGTAGTCTGTGCCGCGGTAGTTGGCCGCGTCTTCGGACTCTTCAATTTTGGCTTTCTCGCTGGTGTTGATGCGCCCGATGTACCCAATGACATGGCTGGCCAATTCGCCATAAGGGTAGTTGCGAAACAAGCGCGCCTGAATTTCAACTCCGGCAAACCGGTAGCGTTGGGCGGCAAATCGCGCCACTTCCTCATCTGTCAAACGGGTGCGGATGGGCACCGAGTCGAAGCTTTTAGATTCGTCAATGAGCTTTTTGAAGCGCCGTCGGTCGCGCCCCTGGATGTCCACCACCGTGGCCAACTGGTCGATCAGCGTGTCCAGCGGTTGGGTCGCTTTGGACGGGGTGATCTCCAGCGTATAAGCCGAATAATTGGTGGCCAACACAATGCCATTGCGGTCCATGATCACGCCCCGATTGGGCACGATGGGAACAATGGCCGTGCGGTTGCCCTCGGCCTGCTCGTTCAAGTCTTCGTAACGGTAGATCTGCAAGTAGGCCAAGCGCAAAGCCAGCAATGCAAAAGCCGCCACCACCGCCAACGAGGCCACCAACACACGGTAGCGAAAGCGGCGCAAATCGAGCTCGACGTTGCGCAATATGCTCATAGCGGTCGGTGGTCGTCGGGGTCGGGTGCACGCCGCTGAGGCGCCAGCAGCAGCACCGACACCACGGGCCAAGCCAGGGCCTCAATCACCGGGGCCAACAGCATCCACCAGCCGGGAAACAAGCTGCCCGATAGCATGCGCACCAACAACTCCAGCACATGGGCCAGCACAAACAGCGGTAACACTTGCAGCGACTGAGAGGGCTCTTTGAACCACAACAACCGGCGGTGAATGAGCACCGCGCAGTAGGCCAAAACGGTATAGGACAAAGCGTGTTGCCCCAGCAATGACGACTGCTGCACGTCGTTGAAGATACCAAAGAAAAACGCCACGCCGATGCCCACACGTTGCGGCTGGTGCACACACCAAAACACCAGCACCACGGCCAAAAAGTCAGGCGCCCATGCGGCATTGCCCAGCAGCACCATGTTGAGCACCATGTTGAGCAGTTGGGCCGAGGCCAGGCTCAAAAAAATAAACCAAGGGTTGGCCGGCAGCAACAACTGCTGGCCACGCGGCATGATCATCGCGGCCCCCCTTTGATGGGCAAGGTGCTGGGCCGCTCGTGGGGCGGGCGCGGTGGCACCTGTTTGCCCAGCGGTTCAAGCACCATCACATGGCGCGCGCCCTGCACCCGGCCTTGGGGTTGGCACAAGATGCGCGCAAACACCGATTCGGCGCGCCGCTCCACCTTGACCACCATGGCCACCGGCACGCCCGGCGGGTATATCGCATCCACGCCACTGGTGGTGAGCAAGTCGCCCACCTCAATGTCTGCATTGGCCGCCATGTAGCGCAGCTCCAGCAAAGGCGCACCACCGGCCTCGCCATAGGCCACGCCACGCGCGCCTGTGCGGGTGTTGAGCACGGGAATGGACTGCTCGCGGTCGATGACCAGCGTGACCTCGCTGACCAAAGGCATCACGCGCGTGACTTGGCCCAGCACACCGGCGTCGTCCATCACGGGTGAGCTGGGCTGCACGCCTTGCAATGCCCCCTTGTCAATGACCACTTTGCGGGTGAAGGGGTCGGCCGAGTCATACAACACTTCGGCGGCCAAGGCGCTGGAGGTCAGGCGTTCACGCAAGTCGAGCAAACGCCGCAATTGCTGGTTCTCCAGCGCCAGTTGTTCCACTTGGCCAGACCTCAGTGCCTGCTGTTGAAGCTTCAAGGCCATGGCCTGCACCTGTGATTGGGCTTCATCGCGCCCTTCAAAAAACTGGCTTGCTGCGCCGATCACCCAGTTGGGCCGCATGGACAGCCATTCCAAGGGGTACAACAGCAACGACATCGTGGCGCGCAATGGTTGGGTCACGCCATAACGCACATCGGCCACCATCAGCAACACCGCAAAAAATGAAAACACCACCAACTTGGACAGCGCCGACATCCCGTGCCTGAAAAAAGCCGGGGGTTTGCGGTCAATCGTGCCCAGTGGCATATCGGTGGGTCAAGCGGTCAAGTTTGGACAAAGAAAAGGGCCCATCGCTGAGGGCCCGTCTGGCTGCACAGGGGTGGGCTTTGGATGCGCACCCGTGTGCTCACTCGCTGGTGAAAATGGAGCCCAAACGCTCCATGCGCTCCAGGGCCAAGCCACAACCGCGCACCACACAGGTGAGCGGGTCTTCGGCCACCAACACCGGCAAGCCGGTTTCTTCGGCCAACAAGCGGTCCAGGTCGCGCAACAAAGCACCGCCGCCCGTGAGCATCATGCCGCGCTCGGCAATGTCGGCACCCAGTTCCGGGGGGGTTTGCTCCAGCGCGTTTTTAACGGCCGAGACGATGTTGTTGAGCGGGTCGGTCAGGGCTTCCAAAATTTCGTTGGAAGAAATGGTGAACGAGCGCGGCACCCCCTCAGAGAGGTTGCGGCCCTTGACTTCCATTTCTTTGACTTCACTGCCCGGAAAGGCCGAGCCAATTTGTTTTTTGATCGACTCTGCCGTGGGCTCGCCAATCAACATGCCGTAGTTGCGGCGGATGTAGTTGATGATGGCCTCGTCAAACTTGTCGCCGCCCACGCGCACGCTGCCTTTGTAGACCATGCCACCCAAGGAGATCACGCCCACCTCGGTGGTGCCCCCGCCAATGTCGACCACCATCGAACCGGAGGCGTCAGAGACTGGCAAACCAGCGCCGATGGCCGCGGCCATGGGCTCTTCGATCAGGTAGACCTCGGATGCACCAGCGCCCAAGGCGGACTCGCGAATGGCACGACGCTCCACCTGGGTGGAGCCACAGGGTACGCAAATGATGATGCGCGGACTGGGGCGAAACAGCGAACGCGGGTGCACCATCTTGATGAACTGCTTGAGCATTTGCTCGGTGACGGTGAAGTCGGCGATCACGCCGTCTTTCATGGGTCGAATGGCCTCGATGTTGCCCGGCACTTTGCCCAGCATGGCCTTGGCTTCGTGGCCAACGGCCTGAATGCTTTTCTTACCTTGGGGGCCGCCTTCGTGGCGAATCGACACCACGGAAGGCTCGTCCAGCACAATGCCCCTGTCACGCACAAAAATCAGGGTGTTGGCTGTCCCCAAATCGATTGCCAGATCGGTCGAAAAATACCGACGAAATGATCCAAACATGTCTGTCCTAACGAGCGCGCTCAATGCGCCCTTGTGCGTTGCTTATCAATTCACCCGCACGGTGCGGGTCACAAAGGCGAGATAATACCCTATCACCCTGTCAATCAGGGCTTTTGCCGCCCTGGCAAACCACGGATCCGACCTGTTGTTCGCCTACTTTTTAATCAATTCGCCATGTCTTTGACCCCCGCCGACATCCAGCGCCTGGCGCAACTCTCCCGTTTATCGTTTGACGATGCCCAGCAACAGCGCTTGCGCCAGGGCTTGAACGACTTCTTTGCCATCGTTGAGCAAATGCGCGAAGTCGACACCAGCGGCGTGCTGCCCATGGCCCACCCCATCGACGCCATGCCCAATCTGGGCGACCACGCTGCCTCTGCGGCTCAAGGCATGTCTTTGCGCTTGCGCGAAGACCGTGTGAGCGAGCCCAACCAGCGCGAAGCCAACCAACACAGCGCCCCAGCCGTGGAAAACGGCTTGTTCTTGGTGCCCAAGGTGATCGAATGAGCGACAAAGCCTTGCACCACCAAAGCCTGGTCGAGTTGCGTGCCACCTTGGCCGCCAAAACCGCCAGCGCCACCGAAGTGGCCCAGCATTTCTTGGCCCGTGCCAAAGCCGATCATCACCATGCTTTTTTGGCTTTCAACGAAGAAGCCACGCTGGCCCAAGCCCAGGCCGCCGACGCCCGTTTGGCCCAAGGCGACGCATCGCCCTTGTTGGGCCTGCCCATTGCCCACAAAGACATCTTCGTCACCACCGACTTCCCCACCACCGCGGGTTCGCGCATCTTGGCGGGCTACCGCTCGCCCTTCAACGCCACCGTGGTGCAGCGCTTGAGCGAGGCCGGCATGGTCTCCATCGGCAAGCTCAGCTGTGACGAATTCGCCATGGGTTCGGCCAATGAAAACGTGGCCGTGCCTGCGGGCCAACCGCAGCCCGTCACCAACCCATGGGACACCAGCCGCATCCCCGGCGGCTCCTCGGGCGGCAGCGCTGCGGCCGTGGCCGCTGGCTTGACGCCTGCGGCGACGGGTACCGACACCGGCGGATCGATTCGCCAACCGGCGGCGTTTTGCGGCATCACCGGCATCAAGCCGACCTATGGCCGCGCCTCGCGCTACGGCATGGTGGCCTTTGCCTCCAGCCTCGACCAAGCTGGCCCCATGGCGCGCAGCGCCGAAGACTGCGCCTTGTTGCTGTCGGCCATGTGTGGTCCTGACATGGACCGCGACTCGACCTCGCTGGACGTCAAGGTGGAGGATTTTTCGCGCGACCTGCACAAGCCTGTGAAGGGTTTGCGGGTGGGCGTGCCGCATGAGTTTTTTGCAGAAGGTGTGGCCGAGGATGTGCGCGGCCCCATCGAGCTGGCGCTGAAAACCTTGCAAGCCCAAGGCGCCACCCTCGTGCCCATCGCCTTGCCGCGCACCGAGTTGTCGATTCCCGTGTACTACATCATTGCGCCGGCTGAAGCCTCCAGCAACCTCTCACGGTTTGACGGCGTGAAGTTTGGCCACCGCGCCAAACAGTTCACAGACCTGGCCGATATGTACGAAAAAACCCGCTCCGAGGGTTTTGGCGACGAGGTCAAACGCCGCATCATGATTGGCAGCTATGTGCTGTCGCACGGCTATTACGACGCCTACTATTTGCAAGCGCAAAAAATCCGCCGCATGATCGCCGACGATTTCCAACGTGCCTTCGCCGACTGCGATGTGATTGCCGGCCCCGTCGCCCCCACCGTGGCATGGAAGCTGGGCGACAAGTCCGACGACCCGCTGGCCAACTACTTGGCCGACATCTTCACCCTGCCCGCCTCCCTGGCTGGTCTGCCCGGCATGAGCATCCCTGTGGGGTTCGGTGAAGGCCGCATGCCGGTGGGCCTGCAGCTGATTGGCAACTACTTGCAAGAAGCGCAGTTGCTGAATGTGGCGCACCAGTTCCAGTTGGCCACCGACCACCATTTGCAAACCCCCGGAGGTGCCGCATGAGCGCCCCACTCGTTCACGGCTACGAGGTCGTCATTGGCTTTGAGACCCACGCACAACTCTCCACGCAAAGCAAAATTTTCAGCCGCGCCTCCACTGCTTTCGGCGCCGAGCCCAACACCCAGGCTTGCGCCGTCGACTTGGCCTTGCCGGGCACCTTGCCGGTGATGAACCGGGGTGCGGTGGAACGTGCGATTCAACTCGGTTTGGCGCTGGGCTCGCACATCGCCGAGCGCAGCATCTTTGCGCGCAAAAACTATTTCTACCCCGACCTGCCCAAGGGCTACCAAATCAGCCAGTTTGAAATTCCCGTGGTGCAAGGCGGCGAGGTGTCGTTCTTTTTGGAACAAGGCAAAGAAACGCTGCACAAAACCGTGCGTTTGGTGCGGGCGCATTTGGAAGAAGACGCGGGCAAA
>Ga0214919_10008311_pt1 | contig 13702 bp, 15 predicted proteins | sample LL1503_MetaG_FD_177994 | JGI IMG/M metagenome (GOLD analysis project Ga0214919, IMG submission 177994) | Freshwater microbial communities from Lake Lanier, Atlanta, Georgia, United States - LL-1503 | ecosystem: Environmental > Aquatic > Freshwater > Lake | place: USA: Georgia | collected...
TGAAGTCGCGCAAGCTGCTGCCTCCTTGAGCAACTGCCGCCATCAGCACTTCGCGAATCGCTTGGTGTAGCTTCAAAGCCCTGGGTTTGCTGATGCGATGGGCCCGCGTGGTGGGGCGAATCCCTGCCCTGAAAAGCGCTTCGCTGGCGTAAATATTGCCAACACCGACCACCACATCACCTGCCAGCAATAACTGCTTGATAACGGTTTGTCTGGTTTTGAGTGATTGGGCAAAGAGTTCAGGGTCAAAAGCGTCGTCCAAAGGCTCTACCCCCAAGCCCCCCAACAATTTCTGGGCAACAGGGCTGTCTTGGCTGGCCGCATAGACCACCGCACCAAAGCGACGGGGATCGTGCAATCGCAACAAACCTTTGTCGGTGAGGCAATTGAAATGGTCGTGTGGACCCGGTGGGCTCAAGGCCTCGCCAAACGACAAAGACCCCGACATTCCAAGGTGAATCAACAACAAACCTTGGCTTAAATCCATCAACAGGTATTTGCCTCGCCGACGAACACCTAAAACATGCAAACCTTGCAAGCCCTGAGGCGCACAGCCCAAGGGCCAGCGCAAAGCCTTGCCCATGGCCACATTCATGATTTGTGCACCTGCAATGCGAGAGGCAAAACTCAGCCTTGTGACTTCAACTTCGGGTAATTCGGGCATGGCAAGCGGACGAGGGAATGCAGCGATTATCATTCCCCGATGAATTCTTACCTCCGATCATCTTTGCTGCGCCCAGCTTGTTTGGCTGTGACCTCTGGTTTGACCCTCTTTGTCGGCACTTTTAACTCTGCATGGGCTCAGTCTGCGCCCCCACCTGTGGAGCCTGAGTCAGCTGTCATCGAAAATTCCAAACTCAATTCAGAATGGATGTTGCTCATCTTGCTGGGCGAGATGCAAGTCACCCAAGGCAACCCGGGTGCAGGCTACTCCATGATTTTTGAAGCTGCGCGAAAAAGCGGCGATGAAGCGGTCTACAAGCGCTCTGTAGAGGTGGCTTTAGCGGCGCGCTCGGGACAGTCAGCGCTAGAGAGCGCCAAAGCTTGGAAAAAAGCCCATCCCAAATCGCACGAAGCCAACAGCTATGTGTTGCAGATTCAAATTGCCTTGAACCAAATAGCTGAAAGCGTTACGACCTTGCGTTCAAGCATCACTTTGTTGCCGCCAGAGCAACAGGTGGAAGGCATCGTGGGCATTCCCCAAATTTATTCGCAGGTGCAAGACAAAGAGCTGGCTAATGCGGTGGTAGAGCAAGCCTTGACGCCCTTTACCACCCAAGACAACACATCTGCCGTGGCTTGGGCCACCATCGGTCGCATGCGTATTTGGGCGAAAAAATTACCCCAAGCAGTTGAAGCAGCGAAATTGGCGCTGGCCAAATCCCCTGAGTCACCCGAGCCGGCCATGCTGGCCTTGGAGCTTTTGTCACTGGGGGAATCGCAAGCAGAAGACCTGGTGTTGCAGGCGCTGAAGAAAAACAGTCAACCCAATTTGCAACTCAGCTATGCCCGCGTATTGATTGACAGCCAACGCTTGAGTGACGCCTTGGTGCAGTTGCAAAAGCTCTCGCAAGAAATGCCCCATTTTTCTGATGTCTGGTTGCTGCTGGGTGCCGTACAGGTCGAACAATCACAAGACGAGCAAGCCAAGGCCTCTTTGCTGCGCTTTTTGGAATTGGAAAAAGACAAGCAAGAGGTTCGCGGTCTCTCGCAAGCCTATTTGATGCTGTCTCAATTGGCCCTCAAAGCCAAAAACAGCGCCGAAGCTGAATCTTGGTTGAACAAAATTGACGACCCCGAGCAACTCACACAAGTGCAGGTACAACGCGCCAACCTGTTGGCCAGCAAAGGCGATATGGCCAAGGCTCGCGCACTCATCTCGCAATTGCCTACCAATACACCGCAAGCCAAACGCGCTCGTTTGCAAGCCGAGGTCAAGCTGCTGCGTGATTTCAAAAAATTCGATGATGCTTACCAAGTCTTAACCAAGGCCAGCAAAGACGAGCCTGACGACCTTGACTTGCGCTATGAAGTGGCCATGATGGCTGAAAAGCTTGGCCGCTTAGATGAAATGGAAAAGCTGTTGCGCAGCATCATTGCCGCCAAGCCAGACTTCCAACACGCCTATAACGCTTTGGGTTTTTCATTGGCAGACCGCAATCTGCGCTTGCCTGAAGCACGCGACCTGATTGTCAAAGCTTTGGAATTCTCCCCTGAAGACCCTTACATCGTTGACAGCTTGGGCTGGGTAGAGTTCCGCATGGGCAACAAACTGTCGGCGCTGGCTATCTTGGAGCGTGCCTATGCCAATCGTCCGGATGTGGAAATCGCCGCGCACTTGGGTGAGGTGCATTGGAGCCTAGGTCAGCAAGACAAGGCTCGCAAAATTTGGCGCGAAGCATTACGACTAGACCAAACCAATGAGTTGCTGCAACAAACCTTGAAACGCTTGAAAGTCAAACTCTGATGTTGTGGCGCAAGACTTGCTGGCATGGCTTAGGCTGTGTTTTGCTGGTCTTGTTGGCGGCTTGTGGCCATGCTCCCCGCACCATGGTGAATGATGCATCCCGTCCTATGGGTCACTGGGAAGGACGATTGACTTTGCAGGTGGCCAAGAACCCGCCCGAACAATTCAGCACCGCCTTTGAAATGACCGGTCATGCTGAACAAGGCGAACTCACACTGCTGTCACCTTTGGGCACCACATTGGCGATGGTGCGATGGGATTCCCATGGCGCAAGCTTGCAAAAGGGTGTGGATATCCAGCAATTTGATTCCATGGACGCGCTGACCCAGCGTTTAACCGGTGCTTCTTTGCCATTACCCGCTTTGTTGACTTGGTTAGACCGAGCAGGCCCCCCGGTAGCTGGCTGGAAAATCAGCGCCCAGAACTTGAAATCGGGGCGGCGCGTCCTGGCCGAACGCCAGCAACCTTTGCCAGCCCTGCAACTCACCCTCTTGCTTGACCCCTCTTCTTGAATTTGGTTTTACTATGCAGTTTCTGCACAACGTACCCGCACCCGCCAAGCTGAATGTGTTTTTGCACATCACAGGCCGCCGTGACGATGGTTACCACTTGCTGCAATCAACTTTCATGCTCATCGACTGGTGGGATGTATTGCACTTTGATCGTCGCGATGACGGCCAATTGTTAAGAGAAGACTTGAGCACGCCCTTGCCACCACTCGACCTCAGCCTCAAAGCGGCCCATGCACTGCAACAAGCCAGTGGGAGTCGCTATGGTGCCTTGATTCGTGTGCAAAAAAACCTTCCCTCTGAAGCTGGATTGGGTGGTGGATCCTCGGATGCGGCCTCCACATTACTGGCCTTGAACCGGTTGTGGGAGCTGAACTGGCCCTTGTCGCGACTGTTGCCTTTGGGCGCCAACTTGGGTGCGGATGTGCCGTTTTTTTTAGGTGGACGAAATGCCTGGGTGCAAGGCATTGGCGAGCAACTCCAGCCCATAGACCTGCCGCCAGCGCAATTTGTGGTGCTGAAACCGCAACTAGGCCTGTCAACGGCGACTATTTTTCAAGACCCCCTGCTGGTTCGCAATACACAGCCTGCTACAATACAAGACTTTGCTGCACAGCCTTACGCCTTCGGGCGCAATGACTTGCAAGCCGTTGCCCAAAGGCTGTGTCCCGAGGTTTCTCAAGCCATCTACTGGCTGGAAAACCAAAGTTTGCAAGCCCGGATGACGGGTTCTGGTAGCGCGGTGTTTGCCAAGATCGAACCTTCGACGGTGTTAGCTCACCCTCCCGCAGGATGGACTTGGCGGATTTGTAGCAATTTGGAGGTTCATCCTTTGCACCGATGGGTCTCCTGCGACGATTAGCTGGAAGCGTGTTGAGAGACAAGTTTCCCGTGTAGGGGAGTCGCCAAGTTGGTTAAGGCACTGGATTTTGATTCCAGCATGCGAAGGTTCGAATCCTTCTTCCCCTGCCACCCTTTTGCACTTCGCCGGAAGTGACGTCAAGCGGCATTTCTGCAGAATTGCTGGCTGGCAGTCCTTTCTTCTTGTCCACCATCTACGCCAGCCATGTCAAACGCTCCCTCCGATTTCATGGTCTTTACCGGCAACGCCAACCCTGTTTTGGCAGCCGAAATCGCAGAGCACCTGGGCATCAAACTCGGCGCGGCTGAAATTGGTCGTTTCTCTGATGGCGAAGTGACGGTTGAAATCAACCAAAACGTTCGTGCACGTGATGTGTTTGTAGTGCAGTCCACCTGCTACCCCACCAACGAAAACCTGATGGAACTGATGATCATGGTCGACGCCTTGAAACGGGCCTCGGCAGAGCGTATCAGCGCAGTCATCCCCTATTTCGGTTACGCCAGACAAGACCGCCGTCCTCGCTCTTCAAGGGTGCCTATTTCGGCCAAAGTGGTGGCCGATTTGCTGCAAACCGTTGGTGTGGCCCGTGTACTCACCATGGACTTACACGCCGACCAAATTCAGGGTTTTTTCGATATTCCTGTCGACAATATTTATGCCTCACCTGTGTTGCTGGGCGATTTGCGCCTACAAAACTATGACGACCTGATCGTTGTTTCACCGGATGTGGGCGGTGTGGTGCGAGCCCGTGCTTTGGCCAAACAACTGGGCTGCGATTTGGCCATTATTGACAAACGCCGGCCCAAAGCCAATGTATCCGAGGTGATGCATGTCATCGGCGACATTGAAGACCGCAACTGTGTGGTCATGGACGACATGATTGATACCGCTGGTACCTTGGTCAAAGCGGCAGAAGTCTTGAAGCAACGGGGTGCCAAAAAGGTCTACGCCTATTGCACCCACCCGATTTTTTCTGGCCCCGCCATCCAACGCATCACCGAAGGTGCGGCCTTAGATGAGGTGGTGGTCACCAACACCATTCCACTCAACGCGCAAGCGTTGGCTTGTCCCAAGATTCGCCAACTTTCCGTGGCACCACTGATCGCAGAAACGATTCAGCGCATTGCCAAGGGAGAGTCGGTCATGAGTTTGTTCTCTGATCAGGATCAGCTTTTTTAAGCCAATACCTGGTCAGGCAACAACACGGTGGGGCTGTTCGCAGCCCTTTATTGAAACCGAAGTCACACTGGTCGCGGTGGACTTCATCAGGAGAAGAAAATGAAATTTGTCGCTTTTGAGCGCGCTAAGCAGGGAACGGGTGCGAGCCGCCGTCTGCGTATCACCGGTCGCACGCCCGGTATCGTCTATGGTGGCAAGGCACATCAGCCCCAATCCATCGAACTCGACCACAACGCCTTGTGGCATGCACTGAAAAAAGAAGCCTTTCACGCCACCATCCTCGAGATGGAATTGAATGGCCAAACATCCAAAGTGTTGCTGCGCGATGTGCAGTACCACCCTTTTAAGCAACTTGTGTTGCACATCGACTTCCAGCGCGTAGAAGCCGATACCGTGTTGCATATGAAAGTGCCACTGCACTACAGCGGTCAAGAAAATTCACCCGCTGTGAAAGTGGATGCGTGTTTGGTCAACCCCGTCATGAACGAGCTCGACATCACCTGTCTGCCTGCTGATTTGCCTGAATTCATTGCTGTCGATTTGAGTAACCTGAAAAAAGGCCATTCACTGCATGCCAATGACATCACTTTGCCTAAGGGCGTGAAAGTGGTCACCCATGGCAAAGCCAACCCTGTGTTGGTCAGCGTGGTCGCCATTGCTGAAGAGGCAGCTCCAGAGGCTGCTGCACCTGCCGCGGCTGCGCCGGCCAAGGGCAAAGGCAAGAAGTAATTTTTCGCTGCTGCCTCTGAAGAGAGCCCGCATCATGCGGGCTTTTTTGTCATTGGGCGCTTGCTTCGGTGCAAGCGCCCAATGACGTACAGGGCCTTGCAATGACGGGTAGATAATTCCTGCATGATCAAACTGTTTGTTGGCTTGGGTAACCCAGGCGCTGAATACGAGCACACCCGTCACAACGCTGGGTTTTGGTTCATCGATCAACTCGCCCAGCAACTCAAGGTGCAGTTGCAGCCCGAGAGAAATTACCACGGCTGGGTTGCGCGAACTACGCTAAAGGGTGAAACCATTTGGCTCTTGAAGCCCGCTACTTTCATGAACCTGTCAGGAAAATCGGTGGCTGCGTTGGCGCGGTTTTACAAAATTGCCCCTGAACACATGCTGGTCGCGCATGACGAACTCGACCTGGTGCCCGGTGAAGCCAAGCTCAAACTTGGTGGCGGTCATGCTGGGCACAACGGCTTGCGTGATATCCATGCCCAAATGGGCACAGACGCTTACTGGCGCTTGCGTATAGGCATAGGCCACCCTGGTGTCAAGTCGGAAGTGGTTCACTGGGTTTTGAAGAGGCCTGCACCCGAACAACGAATAGTGATTGACACTTCCATCGAACGCAGCTTGCAAGCCTTAGCCTGCTTGGTAAGCGGCGAGATGGAAAAAGCCATGCAAATGGTGCACACCAGCAAACCGCCCAGGCCCAAACCGCCACGTCCGGCGGCGGCCTCTCCTTTAAAGGAAGGCGATTCGCATGAACAACCCCCTCCCCCCTCTGGCCCAACTGCTGGGCCTGATGCTGCTTAGCCTGTCTCTGATAGCTCCCCCAGCACTTCACGCCAAACCCAAAGAAAAACCCGCTCTGCTGTGTGAGAACGGTGGACAAATGAAGCCTTGCGAAGATTCCCAGTCAGACAAGGTCGCTGACAAAGGCAAACCCCATGCCTTCAAAGCACAAGCCAGCGACGACACACAGGACAAAGCCAAGCGCAAGTCCAAAAAGAAAAAGCACAAAGCGAAAAAGGCCCACAAAGCCGCAGCTGTTGAATAGCGCTTTAAGACGGCTTCTGGTTTAAGCTGGCTGATCGACCAAACGGCGGTATTTGGCCCACAGCGTATCTTGGCTTTCGATATGTTGTGGGTCAACCGGAATACACGCCACAGGACATACCTGCACGCACTGCGGCTCATCGTAGTGGCCTACGCATTCGGTGCATTTGTGGGGGGCAATTTGGTAAATCTGCACACCCATGAAGATGGCGCCATTTGGGCACTCGGGCTCACACACATCGCAGTTGATGCACTCATCGGTGATCATCAAAGCCATGAAAACCTCAAGCCGCTTTTTTGGCTTGCATAAACCGAAGTACGCTGGGCGAGACAAACTGGGTCACGTCGCCGCCCAAGTTGTTGACCTCGCGCACCAAGGTGCTGGAAATGCACTGGTAAACATCTAAAGTGTTTAAAAACACGGTATCAATCTTGGGCGCCAGACGGCGGTTCATACCTGCCAACTGAAACTCGTAATCAAAATCCGTCATAGAACGAATACCCCGCACCATGGTAGTGGCCCCCAGGCTGGCAGCAAAGTCAATCACCAAACCATCAAAGGTTTTGATTTGTACGTTGGTGCAATCGTGCAAAGCCTCACGGGTGAGGCTGAGGCGCTCTTCCAAGGTGAACATGGTTTTTTTGTGGTGAGCGCTGGCCACCGCCACCACCACTTGGTCAAACATGCGTGCAGCTCGCCGAACAATATCCTCATGCCCCAAAGTAATGGGATCAAAGGTTCCGGGGTACAGGGCTATGACTTGGGCGGGCATGAATGCTCCTAGGGGCGAACAGGTCGGGGCATTATGCCGCTGGCTGTAACAAATGGGCGTGCACCGCGCCCGCTTTCAAATGCTTGACCACGCGCAAAGCCCAAGGACTGACATCGTCATCGCGCCAGGCTTTGGCGGCTTCAAGGTAAATCTGGCCCGAAGGTTTGATACAGGCCGCAGCCGCAGCCAAGGCCATGGGGTACTGCGGGAAATCGTAAGGTGGATCTAAAAACACCAAGTCCACACTGTGGGGGGCTTGTTGACGCAGGGCGGCCAGACCATCGCCACGAACCAATCGAAGCTGATGGGCACCCAACTTGACTTGGCTTTTGGCCATGGTCTCGATGCACACAGCCTGGGTGTCGCACAGCAAAACATGGGTGGCACCCCGGGAAGCTGCCTCAAAACCCAGCGCTCCGGTGCCGGCAAATGCGTCCAAGCAATGCCAACCGGTCAAATCCTGGCCCAACCAGTTGAACAGGGTTTCACGCACGCGGTCGGGCGTGGGGCGCAACTCAACGCTGCGTGGCAGGGGCAGCTTGCTGCGTTTCCACTCGCCGCCAATGATGCGTACCTCGCCAGGCTTCAAGGCTTGGCGCCCAAAATAACCGTCACCATGCGCTCAGGTTGCAAGTTGCGGGCAAAGGCTTGCTGAATTTGGGTAGCGCTGAGTTTGTCGATTTCAGCAGACCAAGTGTCTAAATAGTCCAGCGGCAAATCGAACCAAGCGATATTGCCAAGGTTGTCTAAGAGCTTGCGGTTGCTGTCCAAGCGCAGGGCAAAGCCCCCAATCATGAAATCCTTGGCAGCTTGCACCTCTTGGTCGGTAGGGCCTTTGCGAACAAACTCTGCCAACACATCGCTGGCGACTTGTACCGCTTGCGCGGCTTGGTCAGGGCGGGTTTGTAAACCCACAGTGAATGCACCTGCATGCTGGCCGGGCGAAAAATAGCTGTATACGCTGTAGCTCAAGCCCCGTTTTTCACGCACCTGCTCTGTCAGACGCGACACAAAACCACCGCCCCCCAAGACGTAGTTGCCCAGCGTCAAGGCAAAGAAATCGGGATGCTGACGAGGAATACCTGGCTGGCCGATAAACACATGGGCTTGGGCAGACTCGAAAGGAATATTCACGGTCTTTGCCGCTTTCAATGGCGTCACCTCAGGCACCACTGACTGCACGGGGCAGTCAGTTTGGCGAGGCAAACCGCTGAGCAATTGGTTTAACAAGCGCTCAGTTTGGGCGCGGTTGACAGCACCCACTACGCTGATCTTGGCTTGGCATAGCAACAGATGGCGTGACACAAACTGCGCCATGTCAGCGGTGTCGATGCGACGCAAACTGGCTTCATCGATTTCCGCACCATAGGGATGTTGACCGAATACGGCTTGGTTAAACGCTTTACCCGCTTGTGTGGCTGGCTTGGTATTGGACTCGGCGATAGAGGCCAGCCAGCGCTCGCGCTCACTTTGCCAGACATCGGAGGGGAAACTGGGCGCGGCCAATTCCCTCGCCGCCAAAGCCACGGCAGCATCGAGCAATTCGGGGCGAGTCAAACTGCGCAAAGAGAAAGCCATGCGATCGGCGCTGGCATTGGCGCTGACCATGGCGCCCAAATCAGCCCACGCCTCACCCAACTGGTTCTCATCCATGGCAGGCTGCCCTTGAAAGGCTTTGATGCCCTTGCCCATCATGCGCGATGTCGCCACCGCCAAGCCTGTTTGTCCCTCAGGGTCACGGCGGGCGCCTGCGTCAAATTCAATTTGCACATCCACCATGGGAATGCCTGGTGCTTCTACCAAATAGACCTTGGCCCCAGTCGGTAACGTCCAGTGTTGAATAGGGATACCCGCCCATGAAGCCACAGGTAAGAGACAAACTAACAACCATGCATAGCGTTTCATCGTGTCGCCTCCCCATGGCGTGAACCTGCAACCGGTTTGCGTGGGAACGCTCGAGCGCCGGCTTGAGGCAATAAAGTGGCCACGGTCAAGGTGTCGTCACCAAAATACTTGGCTGCCACCGCTTGCACATGGGCAGCGGTGATGGTGTTTAAACGGTCCATTAAGCGATCGGCACTGTCCAGCGGCATGCCCTCTATCCAACTGCTGCCCAATTCACGGGCTTGGTTGAAAATGGAATCGCGTTGGTAAACGTTGGACGCCATCCATTGGGCTTTGACCCGCCGCATCTCGGCATCGCTGACACCTTCTTTGGCAATATTTGCAATTTGGGCTCTCAAAGCCACCTCGAGTTGTTCGGGGGTTTTGCCTTTGGCAGGAACGCCGTCCAGCATGAACACCTGCGGACCGCGACCGCTGAGGGTATTGGAAGCGCCTGCGCTGTCGGCCAAGCGGTTCTCGCCTTGGGCTAATGCACGGTCCAGTCTTGCGCCGTTATAGCCATCCAATACAGCAGCCAAAAGTGTCAGCGCCAAGGCATCACGGTTGTCGTCGGTATCGTCAAAACTTGAAAAATTGGGCACCTTCCATGACAAGGCAAGATAGGCTTGGTCAGCAGGTGCTTTCACCAGCACACGGCGCGTGCCGGTTTGGGTAGGTTCTGCGCGGGGTTTGCGAGTGGGCACGATACCAGCAGGAATTTGTCCGTAAGTAGTCTCGGCCAAGCGTTTGACTTCGGCCACATCGACGTCGCCCACCACCACCACCGCGGCATTGGCAGGCACATACCAGCGCTTGTAAAAGTCACGCGCGTCTTGCGGGGTCATGGCGTCCAAGTCGTTCATCCAGCCGATGATGGGGCGTCGATAAGGGGAAGCCACAAACTGGGTGGCGTAAAGCTGCTCATACATCAACATGCGGGGTGAGTCTTCGGTGCGCATGCGTCGCTCTTCTTTGACCACCTCTATCTCTTTGCTGAACTCTTCGTCAGGCCATTGGTTGTTGGCAAAACGATCGGCCTCCAGCGCCATCACATCTGGCAATCGCTTGGCTGGGATTTGTTGGTAATAACCGGTGTAGTCCTTGTTGGTGAACGCGTTTTCTCGTCCACCCAAAGCGGCCACTTTGCGGGAAAATTCGCCTTGTTTGACCTTGGCGGTGCCTTTGAAGAGCATGTGCTCCAGCACATGGGCCACGCCCGACACACCATCCACCTCGTCCATGGAACCCACGCGCACCCACAACATGTGCACCGCGGTAGGCGCGCGTTTGTCGACCTTCACAATCAGCGTCATGCCGTTTTTCAAGGTGAACTGCTGGGCGTCGGGGGGCGTTTGCGCCAAGGCAGAACCCAGGGGTAACACGAGGACAAACCCCATCCAACAGCGAAGAATGCCAGAAAGCATGGGTGTAAAAAAGGGTTTCATAGAATGGCTTTAACTCCAACTCGCCCCATGGCGAACAACCCACCATTCTAGAAACCCTTATCCCCATGTTCAGCCTGTTCAAACGAAAGACCCCAGCGCCAACCGCCCTGCCCGAGCAAGGGCCAACGGCCTCGCAGGTCGCAGCCCAAACCTGGTTGGGGCGGTTGCGCAACAGTTTGCAACGCACGGGCAGCAGCATCGCGGGGGTGTTTGGCGGTAAAGTCATTGACGATGCTTTGTACGAGGAGCTGGAATCCGCATTGCTGATGGCTGATGCGGGTATGCCCGCCACCCAAGCCGTTTTGCATGCCTTGAAGCTGCGCGTCAAAGCCGCTGGTAGCACCCAACCGGAACAGGTGAAGGTGTTGCTGACCGAGGTGCTGACCGAGGTATTGCTCCCTTTGCAAGGCGAATTAGCCCTGGATGTCCAGCAACCCACCGTCATCATGGTGGCGGGTGTGAACGGTGCAGGCAAAACCACCACCATAGGCAAACTGACACGCCACTTAAGCGATGCAGGACACAGTGTTTTGCTGGCAGCCGCTGACACCTTCCGCGCCGCCGCCAAAGAACAGTTGTTGGTATGGGCAGACCGTAACCAAGTTGACATCATCAGCCAAGACCAAGGCGACCCTGCTGCTGTCAGCTTTGACGCAGTGACCGCCGGTAAAGCGCGAGGACGCGATGTGGTGTTGATTGACACGGCGGGACGCTTACCCACCCAGCTGCACCTGATGGACGAGTTGAAAAAAATCCAGCGTGTGATTCAAAAAGCCGAGCCCAGCGCACCCCATGAGGTGTTGCTGGTAATAGATGGCAACACCGGACAAAACGCTTTGGCGCAGGTCAAAGCGTTTGACGAAGCCTTGGGCCTGACAGGCTTGATCGTGACCAAACTGGATGGCACAGCCAAAGGCGGTGTGCTGGCCGCCATCGCTTTGTGGGCGAAGCAGCGAAACGCGCCAAGCGGCAAGACACTGAAGGTGTATTTCATCGGCATTGGCGAAAAACTCGACGACTTGCAAGCCTTCAACGCGCAAGAATTTGCCCAAGCCCTCATCAGCTGACGTTTCAGGAGACACAGCCCATGGACACCTTTGAAGACACCTTGACCGAACGTCGCATAGACCAACTGTTGGCGCATTACGGTGAAAGCCACCAGCATCCGGTGAATGAGCGCATCCACTTCATCGCCATCCCGCTCATCATGCTGAGTCTGATTGGTTTGATTTTTTGCATACACCCTTGGCTGGCCTATGGCTTCATGGCAGCAAGCATGGTGTATTACGCCCGTTTGTCGCGTGTTTTTTTAGCGGCCATGGGGGTATGGTCTGTTGCGCTCTTGGCCTTGGTACACGCCATGGGTGACTTTCGCCTGCCCCTGTGCATTTCAATTTTTGTGGGCGCATGGGTGTTGCAGTTCATTGGCCACAAGTTAGAGGGCAAAAAGCCCTCCTTTTTTGAAGATGTGCAGTATTTGTGGGTGGGACCGCTGTTTGTGTTGCGCCCCTTGCTGCAAAGATACGCCATTGCTTGGTAAGGCTTGGCGCTTTGGCTGACGCTTTTCCCGAATTGATCGCACCGCTGCAACGCATGGGGCTGCTGTTGCCTCATGAAGAAGTCACTTTCACCCCCCTTACCGGCGGTGTGTCTTCGCTGATCGTGCGGGTGGACACGCCAAGACAACGCTTTTGCCTCAAACGTGCTTTGCCCCAACTGAAAGTAGCGGCATTGTGGGAAGCGCCAGTGAAGCGCAACCGCGATGAAGTGGCGTGGCTGCGTTTTGCGGCACAACACATACCCCTCGCAGTGCCTGCGTTGTTGGGCGAAGACGAAATTGACTGCGTGTTCGCCATGAACTACCTGGATCCACAAGACCATCCGGTGTGGAAAAGCCAGCTACAAACTGGCGTGGTCCATGTGGGCACTGCTGAAGAAGTGGCACGGTGTTTGGTCTCTTGGCATGCGGCCAGTGCAGGCCAAGCTGAGTTAAGCCAGGCCTTTGACCACGATGCCGATTTCATCGCCATTCGCCTTGACCCCTATTTCAACGCCACCGCCCTGCGCCACCCCGACTGCGCAGACGCTTTGTACAGCTTGGTGCAACAAACCCTGTCGCACAAACACGCTTTGGTGCATGGTGACGTGAGCCCAAAAAACATCTTGGAGGGTCCGCATGGCCCTGTATTTTTGGACGCTGAATGTGCTTGGTATGGCGACCCGGCTTTTGATTTGGCTTTTGTGCTCAACCATTTGCTGCTGAAATGCCTGTGGAAGCCAGCCCACCGCCACGCTTATTTGGCCAGTTTTGATGCCTTGTCTCAAACCTATTTGAAGGCGGTGAGCTGGGAAGACCCAGCCGCATTAGAGGCCCGTACCTGCGCTTTGCTGGCAGGTATGCTGTTGGCGCGGGTGGACGGCAAGTCCCCCGTGGAATACCTCACTACCGAAGCACAGCGCGATCAAGTCCGATGCTTTGCCAAACCCTTTTTACTTCAACCCGCTGCGCGTTTGCACACCTTTCGACAACACTGGACACCTTGATGAGCACCACGATTCAACATTTGCATGCCCGCCGTATTTGGGACTCCCGCGGCCGCCCCACAGTGGAAGTGGATGTGCAGCTGAGCAATGGCGCTCTCGGGCGTGGCGTGGCACCAGCAGGCGCTTCACGCGGCAGCCGCGAGGCGCTGGAGTTGCGCGACGGTGGCCCGTTGCTGGGGGGCTTGGGTGTCAGCCAAGCCGTCGCCCAAGTGAACGGCCCTATCGCCCATGCGTTACAAGGCATGGATGCACGCGAGCAA
>Ga0214919_10008312_pt1 | contig 13700 bp, 13 predicted proteins | sample LL1503_MetaG_FD_177994 | JGI IMG/M metagenome (GOLD analysis project Ga0214919, IMG submission 177994) | Freshwater microbial communities from Lake Lanier, Atlanta, Georgia, United States - LL-1503 | ecosystem: Environmental > Aquatic > Freshwater > Lake | place: USA: Georgia | collected...
ACGTTTTTAACAAATATTTCACAAATTACACGAATTACAGGCCAAAAACGCGCAATTTCTTTAAATCTCGATAACTGGTACGCAAACTGCATAATCGGCTGCTGGGATGCGTTATGGCGGACTTCCCCTGCACCGCTCTTCGCGCCCCGCCGCAAGCACATGTATGGAACGCGCCACTGAATTAGCCACCGATTTGCAACTCGCCGCACTGAACAACCTGGGGCAGATGTATGCCAACGGGCAAGGCGTTGCGCAAGACTTCCAGGAGGCACTGGCCTGCTACCAGCAAGCGGCCGAGCGCGGCTTGCCGCAGGCGCAATCGAATTTGGCAGTGATGTATGCCCACGGGCAAGGCGTGGTGCAAGATTTTGGGCAGGCGCACCACTGGTACCGCGCCGCAGCCGAGCAAGGCCTGCCCTATGCCCAATCCAACCTGGCCGTGCTGTACGCCAACGGCCAAGGCACGGCGCGCGACTATGCGCAAGCCTTGCAGTGGTACGAAGCGGCCGCCGCGCAGGGCGACGTCGCCGCGCAGCGCGGCTTGGGCGTCATGTACGCCAACGGCCAAGGGGTCGAAAAAGACTATGCCAAAGCCATGGCCTGCTATGAAGGCGGCGCCCAGGCCGGCGACCCCAATGCCCAGTACGGGCTGGGCGTGATGTACGCCAACGGCCACGGCGTGGCGCAAAGTGCCAGCCTGGCCTGCCAGTGGTACCAGCGCGCTGCCGACCAGGGCCATGTGCATGCGCTTTTCAACCTGGGCTATCTGTATTCCAACGGCCAGGGCGTGGCCAAAGACATGGACAAAGCGCTGGATTACTACGCCCGCGCCGCTGCGCTGGGCGATGCAGCCGCGCAATTCAATCTGGGCTTTATGTACAGCGGCGGCCAAGGCGTGGCCAAAGACATGGATAAGGCCCTGCAGTGGTACCGCGCAGCAGCGCAACAAGGCGACGCGGCGGCGCAGTTCAACCTGGGCCTGCTCTACGCCAGCGGGCAGGACGTGGCGCAGGACGAGCCCGTCGCGCTGGCCTGGTACCAACTGGCCGCCGACCAGGGCGATGCGCAAGCGCAGTACAACCTGGGCGTCATGATTGCCAACGGCCAGGGGACGATGGCCAGTCGCACCGTGGCCATGCAATGGCTGCAACTGGCCGCCGACCAGGGCGACGCGCTGGCCTGGTTCAATATTGGCGCGTTGGCCCAAGAAGGCTTGGAGCAAGCCCCCGATTACACCCGCGCCCTGCACGCCTACCGCCAAGCCGCGCGCATGGGCCAGGCCGATGCGCAAGCGGCCTTGGGCTGGCTCTATGCCAACGGCCTGGGTGTGCTGCAAGACTATGTGCGTGCGCATATGTGGTTTAACGTCGGTGCGGTGGGCGGTAATGCGCAAGCAGCGGCCGGGCGCGAGTCTGTCGCCCAGCAAATGACGCCGGCGCAAATTGCGCAGGCCCAGGAATTGGCGCGCCAATGCCTCCAAAACCAGTGCGAAGGCTTTGATTGAGGTTGCACCTGCGCCCACCTGCGCCAACGCGCAAACCTTGCCTCTCATCTGATGAACGCCGCCCCGCCTGATTTCGCCCCCGAGGCCCACTTCGCCAGCGCCTACGCAGCCCTTGAGGCGCTGCTTAAGGGCGGGCGCACCCGTGTGCATTGCGCTCTGGCCCAGCCCTGCGCAAGGCCGCTGTTTAACTTGCTTTTGCAGGCGCGCCGGCAGGGTCTGGCGCTAACCGTGGTGCTGCCCGACAGCCCCGCCGCGCGCGACGACGGCAACGCCTGGGAGCGCTTGCAAGTGCTGGGCGCTGCGGTGCACTGGGTCGGCCCACAAGCGCTTGTCTTGCATACCAGCGTGTGTGTGGTCGATGGCCTCAGCTTGGCCAGCGGCGCGCTGCCCGCCATCAACCCGGTCGCGCGCGAGGACTTTGCCGGCATCGTGCTCTACACCGACGCGGTGCTGGCCGCGCAGTGTGCAAGCGCATTGGAGATGCATGGCTGCACTAGCGCGCCACGGAATGCGCCAGATGCGACGCTGCCCGTGGGCGAGGCCCTGGTCGTAAAGCCCGCAGCCAACGCGGGGCTAGAGCCCTGGCAAGCCCAATTGTTGCAAGCCCAGACTCTGGCGCTACAAGCCGATATCGACGAGGTCGAGCGCCGCCTGCAGGACTTTGACCGCCAGCAAGACGCCAGCATTGGCCCGCTGATGCGCCAGTACCTGGACCTCAAGCGCCAGTACCTGGCCCAATTGCACGCCCAGTTTGGCAGCGAAGAACACCGCAGCCAGGCCCAGCAGGCGCACGACAGTTTTGAGCAATACACCCGCAGCCATCCTGTGGACGAACCGCCACGCCACGAAAAGCGGCTGGACGAGGACGAGCAGCGCGCCCTCAAGCAGCTCTACCGCAAACTGGCCATGCAATGCCACCCCGACCGGGTGGGCGGCGCCGACAAAGCCGCCGCGCAGGCCTGGTTTCAGCGCCTGCAAAAAAGCTACCAATTGAGCGATCTGGCGGGCCTGCAGCGCCTGCAAACCCAATGGGCGCTGAGCGCGACGCCCGCCACCAGCGCGGCCCCCGATGCAGCCGCCGATGCAAGCGCACCCACCGCCACGCCAGCGCCAGCGGCCGGGCCGCTGCTGGCCCAGCTGGACGCGCTGCAAACCCAGCGCCTGCAACTGCTGCGCAGCCCCACTTGGCGCACGCTGGCCAGCCAAAGCAACTGGGATCTGTGGTTCTCGCAGCAGGCGAGCTATTTGCAGGCGCAGGTCGAGCGCTACCAAGAAGCCTTGCAGGCCGCCACGGACAGCGCGCCATGAGCGGCGCTTTGGTACCCCAGTCGGCGCAGGCCTTAAGCGCCTTCGAGCGCGAGCGCCTGGACATGGTGGCCCACACCTTGGCCGGCTTGCACGAGCAGCAAGCGCTGCAGTTTTATCGCGACTACCCGCAGCTGCTCAAAGCGTGCTTGCAAAACCACTACCCGCTCACCGCCAGCTTGCTGGCCACCCCCGGCGCCACCTGGGACTGGCGCGCCCTGAGCGCCAGCCGGGCCTTGCAATGGGACGCCGATCTGATCGCCCAGTTTGCGACGCAGTGGGACTGGGACGTCCTGAGCAAAAACCCCGCCCTGCCCTGGAGCCGCGCCCTCATCGAGGCGCATGCCGAGCAATGGAACTGGCAGGCCCTGAGCAGCAACCCGGCCCTGCCGTGGAGCCAGGCCTTGCTGGAGCAACACGTTTACCGCTGGCACTGGGCGCCGCTCAGCCGCAATGCCGACCTGCCCTGGTCCGCCGACTTTGTGCATGCCAACGCCCACCGCTGGGACTGGGCCGCCCTCAGCTGGAACCCCGCCCTGCCCTGGAGCGAGGCGCTGATCGCCCAATACGCCGAGCGCTGGGACTGGACTGGCCTGAGCGCCAACCCCGGCCTGCCCGCCACCGCCGCCCTGGTGGCGCGCTTTGCGCCCTTTTGGCACTGGGGCTGGCTGAGCAAAAACCCCGCTTTGCACTGGAACGCCGAGCTGCTGAACACCTACGCGGCGCAATGGGACTGGCAGGCGCTGAGCGCCCAGCCCCGCCTGCCCTGGGACGCCGACCTGATCGCCGCCCAGGCCGCACGCTGGGACTGGCGCGCCCTGAGCGCCAACCCCCAGCTGCCCTGGTCCGCCAGCCTCTTGCAAACCTGGCGCAGCCACTGGGACCTTGCCGCCCTCTACCGCAACCCGGCCCTGCCCTGGGCGGACTTGCTCGCCCCGCTGATCGAGGCCGCGCCCGGCCATTCGCCAGCTTTGCCGCCCACTCCGCCCAGCCCGCCCGCCGGCCTGGGCACCTGGGATTGGGATGCCCTGAGCGAAAACCCCGCTCTGCCCTGGAGCGCGCAGCTGCTGCACACCTGGCAAGACTTGTGGGACTGGGACCGCCTGAGCTGGAACCCGGGCCTGCCCTGGGACAGCGCGGTTTTGGACCGCTTTGCAGCGTTTTGGGATTGGAGCGGCCCTAGCAGCAGCGCCGATCTGCCCTGGAGCGCCGAGCTGGTGGCCGCGCATGCCGAACACTGGGACTGGGAACGCCTGAGCGCCAACCCATCGCTGCCCTGGAGCGCCGAACTCATCGCCCCCTACGCGGAGCGCTGGAACTGGGCCACCCTGAGCGCCCAGCGCAGCCTGCCCTGGGGCACCGGCTTTTACCGGCAGTTTGGGGCGCACTGGTTTGCGCCCTTGGTGGCAGCGCAGCAAGGCCTGAACATCCACCACCTGGGCGCCGACGAAATCACGACACTGTTGCAGGAAAAACCAGCGCAAAAACCCGACTAAGCCGCCAAAGTGGCAGAAAACCACAGATAGCGGCAAATATTGACCGGCATAAATATTGCATGCGTTACTCGGATTAACACCCGCAAGCAGGGCCGTCGCCGGGATCCCCACAGGGATGGCACGCCCCTGTGCCCGCCCACCGCACCAGGAAATGCCGCCATGACCGATGTGAAGCACCAGCAAGCCCAAGCCCAGCATCTTGAGGCAGCGGCGCATCCCGAGCGCGGTCCGTTTCCTGGGTTGCTGAGCCACAACAGCTTGCTGGTGGCCCGCCAGGCCCATGTGCCGCACGGCCAAAAACTCTATGCCGTCGAACACCAGGCGCACCCGGTGCAGCACCAGTCGCTGCCCATGAACCAGGACCACCAGGAATGAAAAACCTGCTGGCCGACGCCGACGCCGCTTACCGGCGCGGGGACTATGCCAACGCGCTGCGCATTTCGCGACCGCTGGCCTCCCTGGAGTACGCGGCCGCGCAAAACAACCTGGGCTTTATGTACGCCAACGGCCAGGGCGTGGCCCAAGACTATGCCGAGGCGCTCAAGTGGTACCGCCTGGCCGCCGCCCAAGACTATGCCCCGGCCCAGTACAACCTGGGCTTTATGTACGCCAACGGCCAAGGTGTGGAGCAAGACGCCACCCAGGCCCTGCATTGGTACGAACTGGCCGCCGCCCAAGGCCTGCCCGACGTGCAAACCAACCTGGCCTTTATGTATGCCAACGGCCAAGGTGTCGCCCGCGACCCGGCACAAGCAGCCTACTGGTTTGAGCGCGCCGCCGTCCAAGGCCACGCAACCGCCCAATTCAACCTGGCCACCATGCTCCTCGAAGGCGAAGGCATGGCCAAAGACAGCGAAGCGGCCCGCAAATGGCTGGAGTCGGCCGCTGTGCAAGGCCACTGCTATGCGCAGTTCCAGCTCGGCCTGATGCTGGCGCAGGGACGCGAACTGCCCGCCGACGCCGATCTGGCCGCCAAGTGGTACCGCAAAGCCGCCGAACAAGGTGACGCCCCCGCCCAATACAACCTGGGCCTGATGTACGCGCACGGCCAAGGCGTAGCCGCCGACCACGCGCAAGCGCGCCAGTTTTTGTCGCTGGCTGCGGCCCAAGGCCACGCCGATGCGCACTACAACCTGGGTGTTTTGTGCGCCCAAGACCATTTGCACGGTGCCCACCTGCAAGCGGCCGGACCGTCAGACGCCGACAGCGAAGACGCCTTGATCGACGCCCAAGAAGACATGCTCAGCCATTACCGCAGCGCCGCCGCGCTGGGGCATATCCAAGCGCAGTTCAACCTGGGCACCTTGAGCGCCAATGGCCTAGGCGTAGCCCAGGACTACGCAGAGGCCTTGCAGTGGTACCAAATGGCCGCCGACCGGGGCCTGGCGCAAGCCCAGTACCAACTGGGCGCGATGTACCAACTCGGCCAAGGCGTGGCACAAAACAGCACGCAAGCGCGCCAATGGCTGCACCTGGCCGCCGACCAAGGCCAAGCGCAAGCGCAATGCAATTTAGGCTGCATGTACGCCCGTGGCGAAGGCGTCAGCCAGGACTACACGCTGGCACGCCAGTGGTACCAATTGGCCGCCACCCAAGGCGATGTGCTGGCCCAATTCAATCTGGGCGTGCTCTGGGCCCAAGGCCAAGGCGGCCCCCAAGACCATGCCCGCGCTTACGACTATTTCGCGCAAGCCGCCCAATCGGGCCATGCGCTGGCGCACTACAACCAAGGCGTCGCCCTGGCCCAAGGCCACGGCGTGGCGCAAGACCTGGCTGGCGCCACTATGTGCTGGCAAAACGCCGCCGACCAAGGCCACAGCGATGCCCTGTTTAATCTGGCCTGCCTGGCTGCCCAAAGTGGCCATGACGCAGACCGCGTGCGCGCCCTCTACGAGGCCGCCGCCGACCTGGGCCACGCCGGCGCCATGCACAACCTGGGTGCGCTGTACGCCACGGGCGATGGGGTGCCGGCGGACACCGTGCGCGCCCTGGCCTATTACCGCGATGCCGCGCGCCACGGCGATGTCGCAGCGCAATACGCCGCCGCCCTGTTGCTCGAAGATGGCCAAGGCGTGGAGCACGATGCCGTCGCCGCCAAAGCCTACCTGGAATTGGCCGCCGCCCAAGGCCATGCCGCTGCCCAAGAGCGCCTCAATTTGTTGCAAGCTGCCGACGCGCAAACGCCCATCGATTACGCCCAACTGCTGGACAACTACCTGCGCGCCGCGCAAGCAGGCCAGGCGCTGGCCGACTTCAATGTGGGCCTGATTTTGGCCAATGGCTGGGCCGGCGCACCGGACCTAAGCCAAGCCGCGCACCACTACCAGCGCGCCGCGCAGGCCGGGGTCGCGCAGGCGCAAAACAATGCCGCCGTGCTGCAACTCACGCAAGCGGGCACTTTGGCGCCTGATGAACACGCTCAAGCACTGGCGAGCCTGCAGGCCGCAGCGGCGCAGCAACTACCGCAGGCTTTGTTTAACCTGTCCCAATTCACATCGCGCAGCGAAACATCGGCCCTCGAGTGCTTGCGCCAAGCGGCCCAAGCCGGACTGGCCAAAGCGCAGTTCAACCTGGGCTGGCAAATCGCATTTGGCCTGCAGGCCGATCTGGCCTCAGGCAAAGCTTGGCTGGAGCAAGCCGCGGCCCAAGACGACCCCGACGCGCTGTACACCCTGGCCCGCATGCACTTGCTCGGTCAAGACCAAGCCGCTGATGCGACTGCGGCCCTGAATTTGTATGAAAAAGCCGCCGTGCTGGGCGACGTAGGCGCCCAGTTCAACCTGGGCTTTATGTACGCCAACGCCCAAGGCACCGCCCAAGACTATGCCCAGGCCCTGCACTGGTACCGTTGCGCGGCGCACCAAGCGCCAGTGGCTCTGCCCCCGCCACTGGCCCTAGCCAGCACCAGTGCCAGCGAGCTGCCCGAGCCTGCGCTGCCCGCCCCGGATGCACCCGCGCAGCCACAGGCCACCTTAGACCCCTTGAGGCGCGCCGCATGAGACGCGAAAACCCGTATTTATCCCCGGCTGCGCGGCTGCCAAACGCTCAAGCTTTGGGCGCTGCTGCCGATGCTTCACCAGAGAACCAATAGAAGGAATGACCATGCACACCTTGCGACGAATCACCATTGCACTGGCGGCCGCTTGCCTAAGCGCCTGCCAAGTAGCACCGCTCAACCAGCTGATCAGCGACGTTTTTTCCAGCGACCCGGCCCCCAGCGTAAAAACCGATGCAGGCACCGACAAAGCCGCCGCTGAGCGCACGCCGATGGCCAAAGCGACCAGCGACTTGTTGGTACCCAGCCTGCCGCTGGTAGAGCGCCGCGAGAGCCTATCGGCCACCGGCTACGCCGTCATCAGCGTGCAAAACCACCGTACGCCCGCGCAGCAACGCCTGCTGGCGATTCGCGCCGCCAAACTCGATGCGTACCGCTCGCTGGCCGAACAGGTCTACGGCTTGCGCCTGGATGCCACCACCACGGTGGCTGACATGGTGGTGCAAAACGACACCTTCCGCAGCAAAGTGGAAGGCGTGATTTATGGCGCGACCTTGGTCAGCATCACCCCCTCGGGCGATGACACCTACGAGACCACTTTGTCTTTGGACAAAAATACCGTGCAGGATTTACGCATGCTGTACCTGACACAGCTGGCGTCCAGATCGCGTTAAAACTTTTTTAAGAGGCGTCTTGCAACACCCATGAAGCTCCTGCGTACGCTTTTGACCGGCGCCCTGCTGTGCAGCGGCGCCGCCGCTGTTTGGGCGCAAGCCACTTTAAGCCCGGAAGACAAGCTGGCCGCCATCCGCCGCAGCCTGATCGAAGCCGCGCTCGAAGGCCCGACCAAGGTAACCGCCACGCAGTGGATCGATGCCAATGGCGCGCTGCGCGAGAGCAGCAGCTTTAAAAACGGCATGGAGCTGCGCGGCGTCAAAGTGCTTGGCTACAGCAGCGAGGCGGGGGGCGAGCCCAGCGCCAAACTGCAATGGCAATCGGCCACTGCGGCCAAAGATGGCGGCGCGCCCAACAGCTGCAAAACACCAGCGGCCTCGCGCCTGTCGCACCTGATCGGTTGGCAGTGGAACACCGCCAGCCGCTTTGGCGCCGACGATCTGGCCTTGCTCAATGACCTGCGCGATAAATGGCAAACCCAATGGGACGCCTTTAGCGCCCTAACGCCCCTGTGGCGCATGGTTCCCTACAAGCGCGCGGCCAATGTCGAGGCCTACGAGCAGGCCTTGCTGGGCTCGCCGGTGGATGAATTGCCCTGGCATCTGGAACTGAGCATCGTGCCCCGGCCGCTGAGCGATCCCAACACCACCGACGCGCTGTTTGGCGCTGCACCCTCGCGTGACTACCCGGCCAAAGAACCCCCGCCAGTGCCCGAGGGCGCCCGCCCACAGCGCAGCATCATCCGCGCGCCCTGGGCAGCCCCCCTGCCCCCTGATGTGGAGGTAGAACTGCGCCTGACACTGACCGCGCGCAAACCCGGCAAAGCGCTGCTGCAACTGTCAGCGCCTTTGTATTTGCAGGCCCAAACCAATAGCTGGGGCCCGCTGCAACTCAATGAAGAATCGCGTGTCCGGGTGCTCCAACAAGCCGAGCACTGGGCACTTGACATCTACAAAGCGCTGGCCTGCGTCCCGGTGCTTGCAGAAGTCACCCAAACCACGGCCAATGCCGTGCGCATCAACGCGGGCAGTTTGGCCGGCGTCAAAGTGGGTGACGATTGGCTGCTGGCCGATCCGACCAAAGTTCCCCAGCGCATGCTCGAGCCGGGCGTCAACGGTCAAACCGTGGTGGCCAAGGTTCAGTACGTCAACGCCCACTACGCCCAACTCAAAGTGGTCGCCGGCCCGGCGCAAAACATCCAGCGCCACTGGGCCGCCTGGTTCGCCGAGGACGCGCGCTAGGCCCCCTGGGCCGTGCTAAGCTTTATCAATGAACGCCACCACGCTGTCCCTGGAGTGCCCCCCCGGCTACCGCTTGTCGCGCGGGCTGGCAGCGCTGATAGCCACGCTGTGTCTGCTTATGTCCGCCCCTAGCGGGGCCGGCGAGGCCGCCGCTGCGGGCGCGACCTACCAACCCAAACCGGGCGAGACGCTGGACCAGGTCATTGGCAAAACCATGGCCAACAGCCCTTTGAGCATGGCCTTGCTGCGCCAAGCATTTATCGATGAAAACCCCCAAGCCATCATCGCCGGCAAAGTGCCCAAGCTGCGCAAAGGCGCGGCTTTGCACATTCCCAACCATGACCTCTTGCTGCGCCGCGTCCTGGCCAGCGTGACACCCGTGCCGACCGCCAAAACCACCGAAGCCCCCGTGCGCGCCCTCCCTGCCAGCCCCGAAGAGCGCAAGCGCTGGGTCCAGTTCCCGTGATCCCGGTCACCGATGCGGCGGCCGGTGCCGTACGCATCCCCCCGGCCCTGCTGCAAGGCCCCACATCGCCAACCTTGGTCGAAGCCATTACGGCCCGCAATCTAGGTTTGCGCGACGGCCAGGTGGTGCAAGCCATGGTGCAAATGCGCGGCGATGAGATGGCGCTTTTGCTGCGCGGACGGCAGATCGGCATCGCCCGCGTTCCCGGCTGGGAAGTAGGTCAACGCATCAGTTTTCGCACCCAAACCAACCCGGACGGCAGCGTCAACTTGCTTCCGGTCAATGGCAAAGCCAGCGCATACAGCAACCCGGGCCTGCCCGAACTGAGTGCCCACGCCGAGGCCGCGCCGACCAACAAGACCTCTTCGGCCCTGCCGGTGGTGGCGGTGCAAAACGCGCAAGCGGCCGAAGGCACGGGCCTGACCTGGACGGGCGAATACAGCATGTCCGGTACCTTTTCGCGCTTGGGCGCCCTGATGTACCGCACCCCCGGCATGCCTGATGTGCGGCAAATTCTTAACCAGGGCGGGCTCGATGGCTTGCTGGCCAAAGTGGCCAAGCAACCCGACGTGCAAGGCCAACTGCAAAACCAGCTGCAAGCCATGCGCCTGTCCATGGAACGCGTCAGCCCCGAAGCCATCAATGCGGCCTTGCGCGCTGCACTGGGCTCGGAGACCAGCTTGCCGCGCCTGCGCAATCCGCTGCCCAATGACCTCAAACCTTTGTTGCACCAATTGCTGGCGCTCATGGAAGACAAAACCGACGACGAAGCGGCCGGCGTGCAGCAAGTCAAGCGCGCCCTGGGCGATCTGGATGCTGCGCAGGTGGCCGCTGTCCAAGCGCAGAACCAGGGCGAGCTGGCCATGTCGGTGGTGATTCCGTTTGTAGACCATGCGCCCGTCGAGCTCAATTTCGAGCGCAAGCGCACCGACGAGGACGGCGAGTCCAAGTACACCGTCAACATCCATTCCAACAGCCGCGACTATGGCCAACTTTGGCTGCAAGCGGACTTGGTCGGTGCAGAGCAGGTGAGCCTGTCCATGTGGGCGCTGCGCCCCGCCGTGGTCGATTTTGCGCGCGACGGCCAGGCCACGCTGCGCCAAACGCTGGGCGAGGCCGGCCTGGTGCTGCGCTCGTTCAAAGCGCATTTGGGCCCGCGCCCCGACCCCGAACCAGTCATCTTGCCCCAAGCCCTGCCGGGCGAAGTGGTGGACTTGCGGGTATGAGCGCGCGCAAAAAAGCCATTGCGCTGGAGTACGGGAAAAACCGTGCGCCGGTGGTTACCGCCAAAGGCGAAGAAGAGGCGGCCATCGCCATGATCGCCCAGGCGCGTGCCTACGGCATTTATGTGACCGAGGACCCCAAGCTGCTGGCGCTACTCAGCCGCTTGAAGGTGGACCAGGAAATTCCGCCCGAGCTGTTTACCGCTGTGTCCGTGATATTGGCCTGGGTCTACTGGCTGCGCGGCATGCGCCCGGGCGATGAAAAAGCCGATGTGCCCGCCAGCGGCGCAGCACCAGAGGCGGCCATGCCCGAAGGCGAGGAAGCCGCTACGGCCGAATTGGAGTTGCTCGAAGACGCAACAGCCGAAGCGGACAGCCCTCAGGCGTCGCTGTAACCGGTTTTGCGCGAAAAGCGCGAGATGTGGCCCAAACGGTCATAGACCTCGACCGAGCTGCTGGGGTCTTCCAGGCGCAGGCTTTGTAAAGTTCCCCGAATCGCTTCGAGCTTACGCTCCATCAGCATGGCGTTGCGCCGGTGCGCGTCGCGGCAACCGAGCATGGTTTCGCGAAAATCCTGCCACTCGGGCAGACTTTGGATTTGTTCGGCGGGGGGGGCTAGGCGGGTGAGCTCGGTGAGCAGCTCGGTTTTGACGGGCTGCAGTTGCTCGAATTTATCCAGGTCTTGCACGCGCAAGGCCTCAAACTCCATCTCCAGGATGTCGGAGAGTTGCTGGGCCAGCGCGCCGGCCTGGTCGGTGGACTCGGTCAAACGCGGTCCTTTGCGTGCACGGCGCTCTGATGCTCCATCAATTGGAGATCAGGTTCTCCAAAGCCACAAAACTCTCGGCAATACGGCGCGGATTGAGCGGGTATTGGCCGTTTTGGATGGCTTGCTTGATCGAATCGACCTTGGAGCGATCAAAGTCCGGCTCTTTTTTCAGGCGTTCAGATATTTTCTTGAAGCCTGCGATGTCCGCGCTGTGGTCCACCAAGGATGACTTGCTCAAGGCTACTGCGCTGTCCGTCGCGGGTGCGGTCACCACCCCGCCGGCAGCCCCGCCAGGCTTTAAGGCAGCCTTGTCCACGCCTTTGCGGGCGAGATTGTCCGTCGGCACAGGCCGGGGACGGTTGGATATCGGATCGGTCATAGTGGGCTCGCTTTATACATAGAAGTCTGATGTTGGGCTTCTCTCATGGATGAATCGGACGCTCAATGGGTAACTTGAGGGCTTTTTTCAACTATTTTCAATTTTTCTGCATTTATTTTCATAAACCCCTCGCAGCATTGGGTCCGGTGACCACCCCACTTAGTAATCGGCCCGAGTCGGGATTCTTTAAGCGAATTTGTTCACCCATTCTGCCATCTTGGAGTGCTTCGACCCGGGCGGTGATGGCAAAACCGCTGCTTTGCCCAATGGTCAGGACCACCGCCTGGCCTTGTTTGACCAAAACGGCACGGCGCACGTCGTGGCTGCGCAGCGGCATGCCTGCGGGGATCTCGCGCACCATTTCGCCGTTTTCCAGGTCTTTGGCAGCGCCGACCACCTGGGGATCCAGGCCAGCGGCGGGCATTTCGGTCTCTTGGAGCATGCCCGCGCTGAGCACTGTGCCCGCACGCAGCAACTGTTTGGCGACTACGACTTTTCGCATGGTGGGATTAACGTTTGCGCTTGCGCTGGCGTTGGCCACCGGGCTGCTGGCCGCTGGGGCGCTGGCGCTCGGTAGCGCGGCGCCGACATTGCCGGGTTTGAGCGCCAGCCTGACATACATTTGCCAGTTCGGGTTGCCCAGGCAGCGCACCCGCACCGTCTCGCGCGAGGCAAAAGGCAGGTCCATGGCCAGGGCGCGGTCGCAGCTTTGGACCTGCACGCGGGCGTCAATGGGAACAAAACCGAACTGGTCGGGGCTCAATTGCTGGGTTTGCTGGACCCACTGCGCCACTTCGGCGAGTAATTTGTCTTGCAGCGTTGTGCCAGCGGGCGCCGGCGCAGCCGCCCACACCGTAGCCCAGCCCATAAGGCAAAGCGCCAGCAGGGATGCGACCCCGGCAAAATGCCGCTTCTGACGGCCTAAATGGCACAGCAATTGCATGGAACAGCCTATTGTGTTGAAAAAATGACACTTTGCATGATGAACTACCCCGAGCGCAAGAAAAGTGCCATTGCATGGGGATCCGTCGGCCGATTGTCCTTTTTAGTGCCCCAGGCCACAAGCCGGTAACCACCAGAGCCCTACTTATCTATATGTTGCCCCACCCGCCATCGGTGTCCACGCCCTCTGCTGCTGCCCAAGCCGCTGCGGCGATGGCACGCGTGGCGCCAGTCAGGCCCGCCGCCGGCAAAGGCTTTTCCCAGGCGCTGCAACGCGTGCAATCGGCCAGCACCTTGCAGGCCGGCGCGGGCGACACGCTCATTGGCATGGTGCGTGAGTTTGCCCAGGCACGCGGGCAGACGCTGAGCCCAGCGCAAGAATTTCGCATGGCGCAAAAAGTAGCCAGCGCCAACCAAATTGCCGACCCCAACCGCATTTTCGTCGGCCAAAGAATCGATTTGGCGGTTTTGGAGGGCGACATGCCCGCCAACACCACCGCCTTTGTGCCTGCGGCCAACTTCATGCCGATGGCGCAGTCCTCCTTACGCCTGCTGACCCCGGCGCAAATGGCCCTGAGCACGCAGGCAACCCTGGCACGCAGCCCCCTAGGCCAAACTTCGGCGCCTCCAGTGCCCGCACCTGGCAGCGCTGCCGCAGCCACAACGGAAACCTCGGCCGACGCGCCTGGCGCCCTTTCTGCCAGC
>Ga0214919_10008313_pt1 | contig 13700 bp, 13 predicted proteins | sample LL1503_MetaG_FD_177994 | JGI IMG/M metagenome (GOLD analysis project Ga0214919, IMG submission 177994) | Freshwater microbial communities from Lake Lanier, Atlanta, Georgia, United States - LL-1503 | ecosystem: Environmental > Aquatic > Freshwater > Lake | place: USA: Georgia | collected...
GCTGAAAGATTATTTTGTGAAGAATCACAAACAAAAACTCTTGAAGCATCAATAGAAACAACTCAAGTAGAAAGTGATCAAGAATATGCTGAAAAATTATTTTGTGAAGAATCGCAAACAAAAACTCATGATGAACATAGAGCTATCAACTATGCTACACAAGCATCTTTGAAATCACAAAAGAGTAATAATTCTATTTCATATGTAGGTGGAGGTTCTGCAACACCTGGAGTCTGGAGCTAGAGATGTTATTTAAGATAATATAAATTTTGTAAAATAATTTTTTTAATAGGTCTCTTCAAAATCTATCATATCTATTTCATCTATATTGTTAGTAGTTGAATACTTGACAATATTCCAGAATTTCTCTTGATAATCAATTCTCTTGTGAACACCAAGAAAACAAAATCTTTTATAACTTGCTTCTCCAGAAATAATATCAAGATTATCTTCATCAAAATGATCAATAATCTCTGTAGGGGTTTCATAGAACTCTGCAGAATCCATTCCATAAATATGTGGAAGAATCTTATATCGATGTGATCTAAAATAGGATCCATCAGCTTGTTTTGAAAAAAGATCTAAAATATCATTATAGAAATCCAATGAGATGTCATACACTTCATAGGATTTCTTTTGCATGCGATTTTTGATACCGCCATTTTTATACTTCTTACGAAGTTCATCATGCATTTCTCTTTCTGCATGAACATTACATGTTTTAGCATATGCTACCAATAATAACTTATTGTTACAATCTTGGAACTCTAAAACGATTTGTTCTAGTCTTTTTTGTAGATCACCATGAGTCTTGCCAAGTTTGAACATATACTTTTGTTCTTCTGCCATATATATACGAATCAAATATAACCCTATTTGATTGTTTTTTTTAAGCAAATTGGAATAGTTACTCTTGTTGATTTCATCTAATACAATATTGTTTACATAAGTAGAAGTAGTATTTCCCATCTTGTAAAAAACTTTTTATTTATTATATTATATTGTACAATATAATATAATATCAATTTTTTACATTTTTGAAGATTAAAAATAAAACAAATAAAACTTTGAGCATGTTCCAAGAGTGCAATTACATCAAGTTTTATATTCCAAAATTCAGTGAATTTAGTGTAATAATTAGAATATAAACAACAATTATTTTAAGATACATAAAATTATTTTATAACTATTAATATGAATAATATAGCATTTTTATACTTGACAATAGATACTCCTAATAAATCTATTGATTATCTTATTAAAAATAATTATAATATTTATATACATCCTAAAAATAAAATAGATAAAAAATATAAAAAATTTATTATAAATAAAATTATAGAAACATCATGGGGTACATATTCATTAGTTTTAGCAACAATTAATTTATTAAAAGCTGCATTAAAAAATACTAATAATAATTATTTTATTTTATGTTCAGGTGATTGTTTTTTATTAAGAAAAGAAATTAAATATGAAGGTTTATCTTGTTTTGATTTTATAAAAATAAATAATGAATATTATAAAACTGCACAATGGTGGATTTTAAATAAAATTGATGCAATTACAATTGTTAAAACTATTAATAAATATAAATATTTACAAAATATTAAATTTGAAGGTGCTATTGATGAATATTATTTTTTAACTGTTTTAATGAATGAAAATAAAAATTATAAATATAATAATTTTAATTATATGTTCAAAAGATGGTTAAAAATTACAATAACAAAAAATCCAATGATTTTTAATAAATTAACTAACTATGATATAATTGATATAAAAAAAGAAAAACCATTTTTTATTAGAAAAGTATTATCTACTTTTACTATTAAAGAATATAAAAATAAAAAAGTATTATATATTTTATTAATTGGTACAGAATCAAATAATTTAAATTATTTTATTAATAATGATTTAGATTTAATTATATTTAGTGTAATTGAAATTAAAAATATTAATAAAGAATTATTAAATAAATGCATATGTATTATACCTATTATTTTTAAATTTTATTATTTATCAATATTAGATTTATGTACAAGTTATAAAAAATACTTAAAACAATGGGATACTGTTTATTTTATTAATGAAACTTTTAATATAAAAGAAAATAATAATATTATTGAAAAAAATAAAGTAAAATTACCTATTAAAAGTGAATATAATAAAGAAATATTTTACAAATTAGATGACTATAATTTTTATATTACAAATTAAAAAAATATATACATTTTATTAAATCAAAATTTTAATTAAAAATATAAGTTATATAAATAATTATTAAGAATTTTTAATCTCTTAATACATTTATTATTTTATAATAACAAATTAATAGTTATCAAATAACTAATAATTTATTATTATAAAATTAATACATAAAAATTACCATATTTTTATGAAATCTATTACAAATGAAAATAGATTTTTATTGCATTTAATTATTTATTAAGGTAGGTAAATCCCTAATAACATTTGTTATTATAATAATATAATTATTATAATTAACATAAAAACTGCCATTTTTATGTATCTATCACAAATGAAAATAGATTCTAAATAATATTTATTAAGGTGGCATTCTCCTTAATAACATTTGATGATTATATTACATAACATTTTGTTATTATAATATAATCAATAACATAAATATTGCCAAATATTTATGTAATCTATCACAAATGAAAATAGATTTTAAATTATATTTATTAAGATGGCAAACTTCTTAATAACATTTGATGATTATTTTAATCAAACATAAAAACTGCCATTTTTATGTATCTATCACAAATGACAATAGATTCTAAATAATATTTATTAAGGTGGCATTCTCCTTAATAACATTTGATGATTATATTACATAACATTTTGTTATTGTAATATAATCAATAACATAAATATTGCCAAATATTTATGTAATCTATCACAAATGAAAATAGATTTTAAATTATATTTATTAAGATGGCAAACTTCTTAATAACATTTGATGATTATATTACATAACATTTTGTTATTGTAATATAATCAATAACATAAATATTGCCAAATATTTATGTAATCTATCACAAATGAAAATAGATTTTTTGTAATATTTATTAAAGTAGCAAACTCTTTAATAACATTTGATTAAAATACAAAGATTGTTAAACCTTTATATATTTTTACCACAAATGAAAGTAAAAATATCAAGGATTTTTCTCCTTGATTCTTGATACTATTTAATATACTTAAATAGACTAAATTTTATTATAATATGTATTTGAATCCAATTTAATTATTTTTCAATTATTTTCATTAGTAATAAATAAATTAAAAATATAGTTTATTATACACAATATTAAAAAAATTTTATATACATTTGCCTAGTTACATTCTCTTTAATTATCATCTGCCTCTTCACCTCTTCCTCTGCAAGATCCATATGGATTCAAATCAGTATAATGATCATTGATTTGATTCAACTCATATATATCACCACATGTCCAACAAAAATGAGTACCACAAGGAGGACATAACATGTGCATACAACCTCCATCTTTCAATACTCTAGTACTGCACCCAGGACAAGCCTTAGTATTTTTCACAACCCAATCATCTGTTGTAGAATCACAAAGTCCCCCGTGAGATGATTTTCCACATTTCAAACAGAATTCAGAAATTTGACATTTTGAGCATTGAGCATTGTCTGAAATACCAAACAAAGGACGATCAAAAATATTACGATGATTGCATTCTGGACGATAGCATTGAATGCTGATGTAAGGAAATTCAGGTTTCATGAAAGAAGCATTGATCAAATCATAAATCTTTTTCACAACAAGAGTATGAAACTTGATATACAAACCAAGAGATTGGTAAGCACCAATATATGGTTTCATTGTCAAAATTTTGCGCAAAGACTTGTGTGTTACCTGATTATTACAAAGAGAATGCATAATCTTGGTACTATTTGATTTGATTGTCGCATCTAGTTCCAAACCATGATGCAAAAATAAATCCAATGAAAAAACAACTCGTTCATGAATCAGACTACCCCCAACTGTATCACAACAACGATCCATATTAAGCTGTTGAATATTGGCATTTTCAATTGCCACACAAATCATTGTAAAAAATTCTTCCTTTGTATCAAATCCAAAAACAACTCCTTGAGATTGAACACCTGATAATCTATTTTTTGTCTCAGGAATACGCATCTTGACACTATTGGTTGTCAAAATCTTCATTCCATCGTAATTCTGAAAACGTGTCTCTCTCTCAATGTCACGAAAAGATCTTTCCATTTGAGGAGTACGATCAACACCATCAAAAAGAAAAGTTCCAATCTTGTACATTTGCATTTGGCTGATGATATTACGTTTTTCTAATATGTCTACATCATCTGTCATGTCTGTTCTAATATGTTGTAAAATCAGATTGAGACTTTTATTATATTTACGTGAAACTTCAACAACATATTCTTTGTCTTTTTTATTGTTTCTTGTCCTGTAACGATCCATTGACTCAGATACACTAACAAATCCAATTAAACATGATGTCAACTTTCTTGAATCACTCTCACTTGTTCCTACCTTGAATATATTGATTATCTCATCAAAAATAATACTCCTCAAAATCTCTATCGGAAATCTATAATACAATTCAACTGGGTTGGAGCGAATCTTAGATTCTATACACTCACCAAAATCAATAGTTGTACAGTTAATCAAAGCTTCACATAATGTTTTAATCCAATTTTCACCTTTTCGTTGATTCTCAATCTGGGTTGTCATCTTTCAAAAAAGAGATAGTTATTAATAAAATACTCAACAAAATATAATTATATATTGTTTTATTAAACTAATAATTAATTAATTCAATTTTTTGAAATAAATAAACTGTTACATTTCTCTTAACTATCAAAATAATTTTCCATTGAGTAGTTTTATAATAACACCTGAAATCTCATGATCAGTTCCATTATACATATAGCTTGTATACCAATCACCAAAACATTGATTTTGATACATATAATAATCATTTGAAGATAAACCTGAAAGAGCCAATGCACAATCATCACACTTGGAAACAATAATAATCTCATCAATATCTTCTGGTAATACTGAAAAAATCATATGAATAAACTTTCACTATAAAATTTATCTTCAATTTCTGGTTTTTCTGGACCACTATTTTAGGCTTCTTCATTTTTCAACGAATCGTTCTCATCATAACTAATAAGTTCATAAACAGCATAAATTCTTGAATCAAATTCTTTGCTTTCTAAAAATGGTAAAATTCTTTTTGATATATGTTCTAATGAATCATTAGCAATACTATCTGTTACAAAGACAACAAGTTTTGGATTAGTCTTGTCATATTTGGTATTCAAAACAAAAGTAGTTAACATTGTTGTAATTTTTTTATAAAAATATTATACAAATAAATTTTCATTTTTTTTAATTTACCAATATATATATAATGGATATAAATAGTCAATATAATAAATATAAAAATAATAGAAAAATAATAATTTTTAAATATCTTAAAAAACAAAAAGAAACTAAAAAATATCGTATATGTATTATTGTTCCACATAGAAATAGAATAAATCATCTTGTTAAACTATTAGATGTATTTAAATCAGAAATTAATATTGATATTTATATTATTGATCAAAATAATGCTGATAAATTTAATCGTGGATTATTATTAAATATAGGTTATTTAATTGCAAAAAAACATTATAATTATGATAGATTTATTTTTCATGATGTTGATTCTTATCCTGATCAAGATTTATTAGATTTTTATAATCAATATATAGATTATAATATTCATTTTGCATGTAATGATTATAAATATAATAATTTTACTTTTTCAGGTGGTGTAATTGGATTTACTAAAACTGATTTTGAAAAAATAAATGGTTTTCCTAATTCTTTTTTTGGTTGGGGTGGTGAAGATGATGCTATGTATAATAGATGTGTATTAAATAATATAGATATTTATCGTCCTGAAATTGGTAAATATAAATTAGATGATCACGAGGGTCCAACAAATTATGAATTAAATAAAATTAAAAAAAAAAATATATTATATGATTTAAAAAATTGGCATAAAGATGGAATTAAACAGATAATGAATTATTATATTAATTATAAAAAATATACAAATTTAAATAATTTTATAGAATCATTAAAGATTACAGTTAATGATTCTAATTTAATAAATTCTAATTTATTTCAAAAATTAAATAATGAAATAGAATCAAATATTTATTTTTATAAAATTGATTATATTTCAACACATAATAAAATGATGGATTTTATTGAAAATAAAGATATTGTTCAACAAAAAATAAGATCTAAAATACAATATTTTACTGATAATAAATATAATTATTTTCAACATAAAATAAAACCTATTTATATTTCATTTTTAGAACCTTTAATTGAATGGAATGAAATTAAACAAAAAATAATAGATACTTTTACTAAACCTAAAAAATGTAAAAAAATAATTAATAATAATAAAATAGAAAAATTAATAAAAGAATATTTTTCTCCTTATAAAAAAGAATTAACAAAAAAAAATTTGGAAGATACAATAAAACTTATTTTTGATAATTATACTGAACTACTTTTTTTTAGAATTAGAAATAATAAAATAGAATGCTCATATCATATTTATAATCCAACTATTGAAATAGATTGGTATAAATATCTTAAATATAAAAATAATAATTTAGATAATTCATTACTTGAATTAATAGAATCACGTGGTATTAGATATAATACTTTAATGAAACCACATTTTATTCATGCTAATAATTGTTTATTAAATTTTGAAGCATATACATATTTTGAAGGTAATCCAATTACTTATGTTAAAGAATTTCAAGATATGATTTTAGCTACATTAAATAAATATACTTTACCTGATTGTGATTTGCTTATAAATCGTAAAGATTTTCCATATTTAAGAAAAGATAATAAATCTGCTTATGAACATTTAAATACAGATGTAATAACTAATATTAAAAAATATTGGATGATTGGATCTCAATCAAATAAAGATATTAATTTAGATATACCAATACCTTCAGCAGATGAATGGAAAGCTACATTTAAAGAATTAGATATAGTAAAATGGAAAAATAAAAAAGATATTGCTTTATTCAGAGGATCGTCAACAGGTTGTAGCACAACAATGGATAATCCTAGAATTAAATTAGCAGATATATCTTATAAATGGGCAAAAGATCCTAATAGAAAAAATTTAATTGATGCTGCATTATCTAAATTAACTATTAGAATTAAAGCATATAATAAAATAATAGGTGTAGATCGTTTAAAAGAATTAGAATATTTAAAAGGATCTTTTATAGATGAAGATGAACAAAAAAAATATAAATATATATTTAATGTTCAAGGTAATGCACAAGCTTATAGATATCCATCTGAATTTAAAAAACAAAGTGTTATTTTAAATGTTAAATCAGAATATAAAATGTGGTTTGAACCATTATTAGAAAATAAAAAAAATTTTATAGAAATTGATAGCGATTATAGTAATTTATATGAAACTTTAATTTGGTTAAAAAAACATGATATTGAAGCCGAACAAATTGCTAAAAATAGTTATAATTTTTATAAAGAAAATTTAACTCAATCATCAATAATAGATTATTGGTATATGTACATGTATTATATAAACTTATATACTTGCTAAAATATTATATCTAATTATATTTATAATATGAAAACAATTAATTTTGCAAAGATTTAATAAGATACATTTATGAATTTGATAGTACTTATCATATAATATATCAAAATATATTAGATGATAAAGATTTTTGGAATAAAAAATTAAATAAACTTGATTATGAATATAAAAATTCAATTGATTATAATGAAATATTAAGAATATTCAAATATAATTATAAAATTTCCTTAAAATATAGTTAAAATAATTTTTATTTACATCTAAGAATCCATAATTGCCCAACGAGAACGAGCATCATCACAAAATTTCTTTTCATCAACAACTGCAACATCTTGATGACAGTTATGGAGATCATTTCTTTTGATTGCCTCAATAATAATATCACGGATTGGTTTACACCAATCACGTTCAATCAAATAGAGCCAGTAAAAGCGCCAAGATTCAGGAAGATCCTTTGGATATAATGACAGATCATAGAAAAAGTTATCATCACGTTCAATTTGTTGTTCATATCTAGAAACAAGTGTACCATTATAAACATAACCTTGATCATAGTTGCTAATAGTTCCATTGTTAATACATTTTAAAATCACATCACGATCTTGATCACCATTAAAACGAGAAAATGTATAATCCCATGTCATTCTCCAAGAAAAAGGTAAACCTTTTGGAAAATTGTTTGAATCAGCATACCATGCAGCCATATCATCAATCAATATACGATCATAATCATCATTTACTTGTTGATCAAAAATATTATCAGACATGATCAAAAAGTTTATTATTATATAAAGTTATTTTTTTAATATATAATTTTCAATTTTTTATAAACAAAAATATCTATTTAGCAACCCAACAACCACCACGTATGTTTCCTTTACATGGATTCTCACCACAAAATCTACATGGAATAAATTTGATATCACTTTTATAAACAAAAATATCTATTTAGCAACCCAACAACCACCACGTATGTTTCCTTTACATGGATTCTCACCACAAAATCCACATGGAATAAAATCTATGTCTCTTGCATGATAGTATTTACATTCAAAATTACGGCAAATATCTTTTTTTAACTCTTGTGGACATATGTGAATATGTTTGCATTTAAAACCAAAACGACATTTACCACGTAAATAATGAAAACAAAAATTATTATTGTTATATTGAAACATTGTAATAAACTATAATCAAAACAGTATATATATATATTATTTTGATTTAATATATATATATATCAATTTTTTATAAAAAAATTGAATAAATAATAATAAGATGTATCTTTAATATTTAATATTTGTTCAATAAAATGGACGAACTTTTCTATCAATATTTTAATGATTTAACAGAAAATGATAATAATTTGGTAGAATTAGTAAAAGAAAAAATACAAAAAATTCAACAAGAAAATTGTGAACTAAAAAAAAATCTTGATGAATCAATTGAAGAAAATTGTAAGCTAAGAAAAAGTCTTGATGATTCACTTAAAGAAAATCGTGAATCAAAAAAAAATCTTGATGAATTACTTAAAAACATCAAAAAAAGATTTGATGATCTCAAAAAAGAACGCACACAATTATTTGAAGATATTCGTAATATGTAACAAAAATCTATACATATAATTAAATATTTATTTAATTATATGAATAAAATTATTATGAACTTATATTATTATTTAATTGATTTAAAATTTGTGAAGAATTATTTATTAAAGTCATAAGAGAATTATTCATATTTGATATATTAATACCATTAACATTTAAATTATTTATTTGTGCATTATTTAAATTTAATGTACCACTAATTGTTAATCCATTACTTATATTATAACCACCTGATTGTGTTAAACTTTGAGCAATTATTGATAGATACTTGATAGATTGAATATCAGATTGATAAATTTGATTTACTTGAGATATAATATTATCACTAAATTCTGTAGAACTATTTGCAAATTTTTCGGTATTTATTTTTATATTATTATTTTGATAAATTAAATAAATAAAAACTAAAAAAATAATTATTATATAATGCTCCATAAATATATATAATTTAGATAATATTATATAATAAAATATTTAATTTTCTAAAGATAATTAATGTGTTCAATAAATCATGATTTAAAAGCAATATATATGCATATACCAAAAGTAGCTGGTAATACTATAAAAAATATATTAGAAGAATATTATAATTTTAAAACTATGTATTTTATTGATGATAATCATTCTGATTTTTCAATATATGAAAATGAAAAAATTAGTTTAGGAACTGGATTTACAAATATATCAAAAAAAGGAATGTTAAGATATTATATGTCTTCAAAAAAATATAATAAATCATTAAATATGGATAGTGAAAAATGGAAATCATATTATAAATTTACATTTGTAAGAAATCCATACGATAAATTAATTTCTGCATTTAAATTTAGTAAACAAAATAATATGATTGATAAAAATTTATCATTGTATGATTTTTTAACAAAAAAAAATAATTATTCATCTTATGTATATTCACATGCTTATATACAACAAACAGATCATTTATTAAATTTAAATAATAAATTAGATATAAATTATATTGGTAGATTTCAATGTTTATATGAAGATTTAAATCAAGTTTTATTTAATTTAGGTATAAAAGAAATAAAACATGTAAAATTAATTGAAAATAATACAATATATAATAAATCAAATATTGAATCTAATTATATTAATTATTATGATTTATCTACAATTATGTTAACAAATGATTTATTTTCAGATGATTTTAAAAATTTTAATTTTAAAAAATGTAATAATATTCAAGAATTAAAAAAAGATAGTTTATTATATTATTTTAATAATAAAAAACAAATATATAATAATAACAAAATAATTAATAAATATAATTATACAAATAATATTATTATTATTTTTTGTATAATTTTTTTTATAATTATAATATATTATTTTATTAAATTTTTTTCATCATTATATTATTAATTTAAGAATTATTTTATATTTTTATTAACTTTAAAATTTATAATTGACACTAAAAATAATGACTATAATATTTATTATAATATTATAGTAAGCTTATATAATAAGTAAAATAAATAAACTTGATATATTATAATTATTATTTTTATAGTATTTATTAATTTTAGCGTCAATTATAAATTTTAAAATGAATAAGAATAAAATTAAAATTGTAAAATTTTTCTTGAATTTATAAAATAATTCTTAAACTAATAATATAATTTTTTTTTATTTTAGATATGTTTATAATTAATAGTTAATTTAATTGTTTAACATAACCTTTAATTAATTTTTTTTATATAATTATACACTATTTTGTAATTAAATAAAAATTATATTTGAAAATAATTGAAAATTAAATAATTAATATTATATTACTATTAATAAAAATGTTCAAAAATATATTATTATTATTATTTATTAATAACGTAAATAGTTTGTTAAATGAAGCACCTTATTTTCAAGGTAGTTATTTATTAAGAAAAACTAATGATTTATCATTTAAAAATAAATACACTTATTTAATTTTAAATGAAAATAATAATATAAAATTAAAAACAATTATACAAAAAGGTATTTTCGCAATAAAAATTTCAAGAACAGGTATAATACAATTTAATAATAACTATAAAACTATTTTCAATCCAATCTATCATATAACAATTAATAAAAAATTAAATAATATTAATTTTGATAATGATATTAATATAACCGTTAAATTTAATAATGTAAATAAATATAGTTATTCATTATTTGGAATTCAGTTTCCAGAAATTAAATATAAAGAAATTTCAGATTATAATATAATTAAAAATATAAGAGTTAAACAAAAAGATTATACATTATTTATAACAAATTCAGATGATAATAGTTATTATATTTTTGATCTTAATTCAAATTCAGAAAAATTACCATTTACTGAAATACCAATTAATACATTATTATTTACACAAATTTTTGGATTTATTTTTAATATTTTATTAGTTAAATTTTTAGATATTATTTAGAGTTGTGTGTATTTTAATTGCCGGTATGAATTCTATTGCAAATTTTTTTATTAAATACGCACCGCTCTAAATAAATAAAATTACTGAAATATGTATTTGTAATCAATCTATCAACGTGAAGATTTTTCCTGCATTTAAGAAAACTAGCAAAATTATTTAGTATAAATTAAATTGAATAACAACTATTTTTAATATATATTTTAATACACTTTCATTATCAAATTACTTAACCCCACCATGAATTTTTTGTTTTTTTTCTATTTTCCATATTTTTTTTTTGTCCATATAATAAATCTCTATCTTTAGTAATTTTTTTAATCTCTTTTTTTAAATCTTTTATTTGATTAGTTATTTGATTAATTTCATCACTTTGTATTTTTTTAATTTCATTATTAATTTTATTTTTTTTTTGATTATAATCTATTTTTAATTGTTTTTTTTGTTCCTTTAAATTTTTTAATTTAATATTTTCTTTTTCTAAATTACTTTTTATTTCTGATATTGTATTATTTTCAGTACTAATATCACCATCTATATTATTTTCTTTAATCATTTTATCTTTGTTTAATTCTTCAAATTCAAAATTTTTTTTGGCTGTTTGTTCTTCAATTATTATTTTAATAGAATCCTTTAATTTTTCACGAGATTCTATTAGTTCTAAAATTTGATGATCTTTTTCACTAATATTTGTATTTATTATATCTAATTGTCTTTTTTGTGAAGATAAATTATCATTTTGTTTCTGATCTAAATTCTCATTTTCTCTCTTATCTAAATTTTCATCACTACCACCAATTTTTAATTTATTAAATAAATTTAAATATTTATTTTTATATTTTATATATTTATTATAATAAATACTATTCATTAATTAAAGATATAAAATAATTATTAAACTTTTTTTAATGAAAAAATAAATTATAACTAGAATAATTTTATATTAGATATGTTTATAATTAATAGTTAATTAAAATTTTTAAAATTAATAATTTTTTTATTTATAGATATTTTTCTATTTCTTTATTACTTTTAATTTCATTAATTTTTTCTACTAAAATATTTATTTCTTTTTGTAAATCATATATTTTAATAAGTTTATTAATTATATTTTTAATATAATTTGTTTTAGCATGTGTAGACATATATTTAAATAAATCATAAGATCTTTCTATTTGTTTTTCATTTTTTAATTTTTTATCACTATGATATATTTCTAATAATTTATCATGTATACTATATATTAATGATTTTATTAATTCTTTTAAAGATTTTATATTATTACTACTAAATTTAATTTCAGTAATTGGTCTAACTACATTTCTAACTAAAGTATCAAGTGTATCTGTACTATAGTTTACCACTTTTGATACAGCATTAACTGATTCTGTTGTTAGATGATGTGTATTAGTAATTACTTTTTTTGCTAGATGCTGTGTATTATCAAATGCTGTTGTTGCTAGATTATGTGTATTATCAAATGCTTTTTTTGTTACATCAACTGTTACATCATTTACAATATTTATTGCACTTTTAGTTAAAGTATTTACCCATCCACCTTTTTGATTTTTTAAATCATTTAAAAAATTAATCATTTTTGTAATCATATCTTGATTATTTTCATTATGATGTTTATATATATATGCTTCTATTAAATAAATTTGAATACTAATATAATATTTTTTATATTCATCAATAAAACATTGTGTTTGTTTTAAAAATTTTTCATGATTAGTTTGATCAAAATGATCAATGCAACATTTTACTAATATAAAATCGTAAAGAAGTTTTTCTTGTTCATTACTTAATGGAAAAACTGTATCTTTATATAATGGTGTTTTTTCTAATGGTATATTACCTCCTTTTAATTTAAGATCTATATATTTTTTACGATATTTTAAATATTTTTTCTTATAATCCATTATATATATATATATATATATATTATTATTTTTATAAA
>Ga0214919_10008315_pt1 | contig 13699 bp, 22 predicted proteins | sample LL1503_MetaG_FD_177994 | JGI IMG/M metagenome (GOLD analysis project Ga0214919, IMG submission 177994) | Freshwater microbial communities from Lake Lanier, Atlanta, Georgia, United States - LL-1503 | ecosystem: Environmental > Aquatic > Freshwater > Lake | place: USA: Georgia | collected...
GTATGCGAAGCGGAGAAGATGTTATTGCACAAACCACCAAGACTGCAACAGGTTATCACCTGAAGAGTCCTGCCATGTTAGTTCCCACAGGCAAGGGTGGTCTAGGATTGATGCCTTGGCTTATGTACGCAGAAATCAGTGACGGTGTAGATATTCCTACCGAAGCAACATTTTTTCATGTGCGACCCTTAAAGGGTTTAGAAGAGGAATACTATGCAGGTTTTGTTTCCAAATTAGTCACCCCATCAAAGTCTATTTCCACACCTTCAATGAAGTTGGTAACAGACTAAACCCTTCGCCACTTTTTGCGTAGAATTTCCATAAAGTCCATAACAGTTTGTTTTGATTTGTCTACACACACTTCGTTGTAGATGTCCTCTGCTAACTCTCGTTCTTTACGAATTTCTATCTCAATGTTTCTAAGGTCACCCTTGTCTTCGGAAAATTCTAAAAGGGATTTTAAACTAAGGTTTTCGGGTCGGAGATAATCTGCTATCTCTGACTCGAAACCCTTTTTATTGATAAGGTCAAAATCAAGTATAGGTTTGGTGAATGCGTCTAAATACAGACTCATTTCCACCATTAGTTCGGATATGTTTTCTGCGTAGGGAGACACACCAGTTTCACTTATGGATGCCACTTGATTAGACTCGTCGTAGTAAACCTCATGAAATTCATAAAAAACAAAGGTTTTGGTGGTAGTCTTATCGTATTTCCTTACAACTCGGTAGTCCCAAGACATAGGCATTCCCTCCTGCGTATTTAGGGATACTGCAATCTAGAAACTCTATAAATACTCGTATATGAAAACCATAACGGAATTACAGCAGGAATTAGAAGAAACACTTATTGTTGTCAACAAAGGCAAACGATACGGTCAAGTAATATTTCTTGCAGGCGGATCAGGATCAGGAAAAGGATTTGCTATTGATAATTTCATAAATTCCGCAGACTATAAAGTGTTTGATCCTGATGCACTAAAAAAACTTGTAATAAAGTGGAATGATAAAACACAAAAGTATCCTGAACTATTGGGTAAAGATCAACGCAAGGCTGACGATGCTGAGTTTGTTCATGTTTTTCTGCGAGACAAAATGGGTATTGAAGACAGAAAGATGCAAGCATTTTTCACAGCACAGTATCGTAGAGATCCCACCCTGCTACCCAATTTAATATTTGACCGAACATTCAAAGACATGCAATCGTTTAGGTTTATTCTTCCTTACCTGATTAATGCAGGTTACACAAAAGAAAACATGCACTTGATTTGGGTGCTAACTGATTATAAAATTGCACTGCAGCAAAATATTGATCGAGGAAAGGACGACAGATTTGTTCCTCCAGAAATCTTGATTGCTACTCATAAAGGGGTAGCAAAAAACATATCGGCAATGTTGGCAGACGACTATCCCTACTATATGATGAACGGAGACGCGTATGTTGTATTGGGTGGTAAAGTAAATACTGTATCCTACAAACCTTCAGACACAGGCGCATTGTCTTCAGATATAACAACAAGAAAAGTATTTGGTGGCAAAAAACGAAACGAAAAAGAACTTGTTGTAAAAGAATTTCAGTATGTGAAAGTAAAGGACTCAGGAAAACCTCTTAGCAGCAACGCAATAATACACGAAAAAATACTGTATTGGATATGTCAAAACGCACCAAACGCAAACGAATTGGGTGTATGCAAAAATAACTAATATTATGAAAAGGATTATAACATGATGAGTGTACTAGCAGCGATAGGTTGGGTGACAGGCGCACTGTATGTGTTTTTTAAAACTACGGCAGTTTACGAATATTTAAAATTACTACCCCTACCCGAACAGATCACTAAAATGAAGGAATATGAGGCAGAACGCAGACACAACTTCACAATGTCCTATAAAGAGTTCTTTACTACAAATTACGACACATTTTTAATAAGGTTATTGACCTGTCCATACTGCCTTTCTGCTTGGTTATCTTTGATTTTTTGTGGAATTTTCTCTTGCTTTGTGTGGTTGCCTGTGGTATACTTAGGGGGATTGATAACATATCTTGGAACATGTTTAGTATTGGATTACTTGCAAAAAAAGGAAAACGAAAATGGCTGATGTGATAGTCCAAACTCCGTTAGAATTGGTACAATATCTTATTGCAAAGTACGGCAATGAGACTGCGGTATTAAAAGAGAACGCAGGAGATTTTGTTAGATGGTTTATAAGAAGTCGTGTATGGTACGATACTAATATGTGTACCTGCAAGAAAAAAGGTATGAGTGAAGAAATTCTACTGAATGAATACAAAGCATTGGTTAATATGACTACAGAAGAAAAAGAAAAAGCTTACAGAATTGTTGGTGAAAGTGTTGTGTTGAATTTTAATGGAGAATTATTGGGAAGATTGCCTTAAATTTTTTTAAAAGGGGCTACTATTATGGACAAAAAAGCAAAAGAATTTATTCGTCATGTCCGTATGCATTTAAAAGAATATGGTGGAACTTTAAAAATTGGAACTGGTAAACAAGTCAATACAGGAGAAGGCTTTCGTGCAAGTGGTCTTTTTGGAAGCGAACCACTTTCCATTGTTACAGCAAGAAAATCCATAGATTTTCTAGGAGTCCTTGCTCACGAATACGCACACTTTCTGCAATGGTTAGAGTATACAAACAGAGCAGTGGATGCAGACGATCATGCTGCCACAATATTTTTTGGGTGGCTTGGTGGCAAAGATTACGAAAATAAAGAAGTTCAAAAAGCATTTATGCGTATCACTATAATGGAAAGAGATACTGAACGAAGAGCAGTAGAAGTAATTAAAAAATTTGGATTGAATGTAGATATTCCAAGATATATTCAGAAAGCAAATTGCTATATCTACATGCATTGGATTATGCGAGAACGAAGATCATGGAACTACAAAAGAGGTGCAAAGAATCCCTTGCGTTCTAATAAATTGATGGGAATGATGCCAGACAGTTTCAAGGCAAAGTCCGATCAAATAATACCAGAAAGCATTCGGAAGGCACTCTTGAATTACTATCCGTGATATAAATATAGTTACGAAAGGAGGCTAACATGAGCAATTTCTTAGGAACTATTTGGTGGAGTGGACTGATGTTTGTTGCAGGTGCAGTTATTGGTACACCACTTTGGAAGTGGGCGTCGGCAAAAATGCCTTGGAACAAGTAAACTAGAATTGAATTTTATACAATGATTAAATTTAAACAGATACGGTGGTCTAATTTCCTGTCCACAGGTCAGTATGCGACAAAAGTTGACCTGTGCGACAAAAGCACCACTTTGATAACTGGCGAGAATGGAGCAGGTAAGAGCACTCTTTTAGATGCTCTTACCTTTTCTCTTTTTGGAAAACCTTACCGAACAGTAAACAAACCACAACTCATAAATTCTATTAATCAGAAAAACTGCTTGGTTGAATTGGAATTAGAGATTGGAACGGACGCATACTTGATTCGTCGAGGACTAGAACCTGCAATCTTTGAGATACACAAAAACGGAATTCTTGTAGACCAAAATGCAAGCAAGCAAGACTACCAAAAGATGTTTGAAGAAGGAGTTCTTCGCATGTCTTATAAAGCATTCTGTCAGGTGGTTATTCTAGGTTCAGCAAACTATGTTCCGTTTATGAGGTTGCCAGCATCCGAACGACGATCTGTTGTAGAATCTATTCTTGATATTAATATCTTTTCAGTAATGAATCAGATACTAAAAGGAAAGCAGTCTGCGGTTAAAGAAGAAATTTCTATTGCAGATGCAGACATTAATGTGGAACGAGAAAAGGTTAGACTAAATCAAAAGTATCTTGAAAGTCGTGGTAAAGATACGGATACCGCAGCAGAACAATGCCGAGAAGATATTGAACGGTGCAACGAAGACGAAACTAAACTTACCGTCATCATTCAAGATCTAGACAGTAAAATTAAAACACAATACGACACGGTGAGTGATGCCGATAATGTTAATAAAAGTATTGGAGACTTGATTACTATTCAACGACAACTCAAAGGAAAGATTAAAACCATTACGAATGAGATGGAGTTCTACGAAAAGAATGACTCATGTCCAACCTGTACACAAAAGATTGATCCTGATTTCAAAACCAAAACTGTAAAGAACAAACAAGAAAAAGCAAACGAATTACAGGAAGCAGTAGGAGAAGTGGGAGAGTCTATGAATCACGCACAACACCGAATGGAAGAAATCAGTTCAGTTTTAAACACAGTAAAGGGGTTAGAATCAAGACGATCCGAATCGGTTGCTAGTCTACAAACAAACAAAAACAGTCGCAAGAAATTTGAGTCTAGACTACAGGAATTTGAAAACGCAAAAAAGCAACGAGACGATATAGACGAACAAGAATTGCTGCAACTAACTGTTAAACTTAAAGAGTCAGAAGACGGTCGCAAAGAACTTCTTGACGATCAATATTACTTAGGTATCGCCTCGGTCTTACTTAAAGACGGAGGAATCAAGAGTCGTATTATCAAGCACTACATTCCTGTTATCAATCAGATTATTAATCGGTATTTAAATCAGATGGGATTGTTTGTGTCTTTTAACTTGGATGAAGAGTTTAACGAAACCATTATGAGCAGACACAGAGACACCTTTACCTATTCTTCGTTTAGTGAGGGAGAGAAACGCAAGATTGACCTTGCCTTGCTGTTTGCGTGGAGAACTATTGCCACCTTAAAGAACAGTCTACACACAAACCTGTTGATTATGGACGAAGTGTTGGACGGTAGTCTAGACGATGCTTCTGTGGAGTCGTTTCTTGAAATTCTTAAAGGTGTAGGAGAAGAAACTAATGCGTTTGTTATTAGTCATAAACCTAAAGAATTATTAGAAACTAAGTTTAACGGTCATTTAACCTTTACAAAGAAGAACAATTTCAGTCAAATATCAGGATAAGCAGAAGTATAAATAGATGCAATGACGCAATCTATTTTTAAATTTCCTACTCTGACCGCAGCAAGATTTGTTGTGGAACGCTTGCAACAGCAAGGAGTTTCTGCAAAATACCTGAACTCTTCCTTTATTCAAGTACAAGGAGAGATTACAGATCAAACTGAAGCAACAGTAACCAAAGAATTGGGTAAGAAAGTTTCTTCTCCAAGCAAAGGTAAAACTCCACCTCCTTCTTCGGAAAAAAAGAAATCTGCTCCAATCGCAGTCAAGGCAGCGGCTGCTCCTGAAACCAAAGCAAAGAGTGCACCACCTGTAGGAAAACCTGCTGCTAAAGCAGGCCCAAATGTGCATGCAATGGCATATGAAGCTCTTAAACGAATGGTGGAAAAAACTCCACAAAAGTTTCCAAAACTTGCAAAAATGATGGGTTTAAAAGTTAAGGGCTAAGGAACTAACCACATCAACTTGACAACTGATTCGTCGGGAAATGGTGTACGAACCGTCTGCAGGCGTTTCAATTTGAACTGCCATAGCACACCCCTGATCCTTCATATACTCACAAAATAAACCACGGTCAGGTGGAGTGTGTTCTATTTCTCCGTAAGTAGGAAAATGATTCTTTAGGGTTTCCGCAATGGTTGCAGACATAGAATCGGTTATAGACCATCCGTAATAATAAGGAACAAATCGTTTACCGTCTTCTTGTAGTGATACAAAGCAACGAGAACCTAGACGAACCAAATCTTTAAGTTTACTTTTTAAAACTTTACCTTCAAGGGTTACCACTTCAGGCCAATTTCTGTCAACATTTCTTCCGTAGTCGTTTTTGTGCTGGCGTGTCAGAAAACAAGCAGGAGACGCAAACGGCAAAAATGATACTGCAGGAAACTTTTCACACAACACTTTGGACGCACCCCATCCTGCAGGTTCGTCTCCTTGCCAACCAGAAGTAACAAGAACACCGTTAGGAGATTTTGCCTCAAACAAATAGATAGGATTACCGTCAACCACACCTAACTCTATTGGAGTATGGGTGTTTCTGGACAGGTAAGTAAACTCCGCAATCTCTTGCTGATACTCCCTGTATTGGTCTAGATGGTCACCAAAGGTTTTCATTTTAACTTTCTGTATTCGGAAAGTGCACGAACCAACACCAACAACTCGGAGTTAGAGGAGAACGAAGCCATCAAGTATTGCTCTGTTCTTTCGTCCTTTTTGTTTATACCGTTTGCGGCATTGGCAAGCAGGTTTGCTACACGAAACCTAAGTTCACTTACGGTTATGTGACCAGTTCCTTCCACATACAGTATAGGATCAGATCCCTTTTTAACCATGCGAACTGTGGACAAATTATTCTCCGTTTCGTAACAGACTATAGAATCTGTTCCATTTACGAACTACCCACTTACCAAACGAACTGAGTGTTTCTGTTGGTGAAGGAATAGGGTAGGATTGGCAGCAGCTACCAATATGAACAGTTTCTGTTTGCTTCTTTGTAGTTTTCGCCGATGTTTTTTTAGATGCTTTCTTCTTCGCCATTGCGTATCTCCTTTAATTTATTTTTTTCTAAACTTCTAGTAACCTCACGACTCTTATGAGTCATTTTTTTAATATTTTTCTTTAACCAATCGTATAATTTGCCAGTCTCTTCTTTGCTCATCAAGAGGGATGCACCAGAGGCAAAGAACCTCATCTTGTTGGCACTCTTATCGTACACTACTTCCATAAATCCGTCCGTCTTGCTTGCCTCAAACCGATTGATTGATGTGTTGATTTTTAACATATTACACCTCTCTTTATTTAGGTTAGTTTACTTCAGTGCAGAGCTGTAAGTTTCATTTTGTGCAATAAGTACCCATCCTTTATCCACCATAATCTGCCATAACGACCGTGAATGCAGGGACGGACATCCTAATGGTTGCATTTGTTTCAAGGAAAAAGTGCCTGTTCCTGTGTTAACAACCTGTAGGGTATCCCCTTTTCTAGGGTAGTCTGATTTTTTAAATTTGCGAGTGAGGCGTTCCCAAAGTCCCCAACTAAAGGGTTTAGGACTCCATCCCACAATTACTGTGTTGTTTACAGAAAGAGCAGGGCGGTCTACCCCAACCTCAATAAACATAGCGTACACTTCAGGTGTGTTTTTGCCTGCAGAGTAGTCGCGCAGCAACCACCATTTGTGCATACCTAGATTACTCATTACTCGTTTCTCTAACCCTAACCCTTTTTGGATAGACCATTGGCAAAAGGTGTCCACGGTTAGGTGGGGAGGAGGACACTGAATTATAGAAGTTGAATATTGGGGAGTTTCTGATATCATACGGTTAAGTATACCTTATTTAATCAAGAAAGCAAGGCATACCTAAATAATTAGTATGAAAACCTACACGCAACTCATCCTTGAATTGGCAGACAAAGAGCATGCCGAAACTTATAAAAAGTGGTCTAAACTTGTAAACATGGGCGCAAAAGAACTTGAGGCCTTTATTGATTCGCAGGACGGAAAAGAAGCAGGACTGTCTCGCAAAGAAGCAGGCAAAGCAGGAGCAAAGGGCAAAAAAATAACATCAGGTAGGGACTCTGCTCGTGCCATTGTTCGTATGCTTAAAAAGAAAAAAGAAGATTGGCAAGCTGGAGACTGGAAATGGGCAAACAAACAGATTTCTTTTATAAGTAGAATGAAGGGTGCTGCCGGCCCGCTTCGTGATGAAAAGGGTAGACCAACCCGAAAACTGCTTGCGTTAAAAATTTGGGGTTACAATCCAGAAAAGGGAAAATGAAAAACTTCAAGCAACACTTAACAGAATTAAGTACACGAAGAGTTGGCAACAGAAACTTTCCAAAAGATGCAGCGCACAATTGGAAGAATTTCAACGATCCTTGGGCAGTAATGAGTCCTGAAGATCGCAAAGAGATGAACCGATTGTTTAGTGTGAGAATGAAATCCATGCCAGGCTCGCCGAGACAAAGGCAAGCAGCAGAGAAAATGAATGCGCTTATGAAAAAATATAACATTGGCAGTTCAGTAGAAGAAGCAGCAAGCCCTCGTCAATCATCACAACGCAGATCACAACTAGCAAAAACTGAAATTGCAAAACAAGTTCCTGTTGCAACAGAAACACACTTGAATGCGTTATGTGTAGCAGCAAGCAAAAAATATCCAAACGATTATATCTTGGCGTATGTGGATTTTAGTTTGGCAACCATTTTCAAAACTAATAAACTGCCAACAAACGCCTATGCAAGTGACGATTGGAAAGCAGGCTATTGGAAAGACGGCAAGCGGTTTAAGTGGAGTGAGGCCAGAATCGCCGCAGCGCAACGAGCAACAGATAAACTCTCAGGACTACAATGAAAACCTACACACAACTTATCCTTGAACTCACAGCGTATCAGAAAATCGAAAGAGATTCGTGGGCGAAAGTTGCCAAGCGAGTAACCAAAACCGCTGCGCCGAAACGAGAAACCTTGCCGTGGCAGGCTGCGGGTGACCGCTTGCACGGTTGGTGGCACGGAACAAAAACCCCGATAGAGTTTCGTTGGAGTTACGGCGCAACAAACAGTGCAGGCGCAAGAGTGGGTGGAAATTATCATACCACACAGATTGCAAAGCGTCCTGAAGCATTTGGACTTACAAAGGCTGATATTATGCGAGAATGCGAAAAGTTGGCAAAATCACGCCCTGATTCCATTTATGTGTACCGTGAAGATCCTGTCACAAGAGAGATTGAAACCCGCAAGAAAGACGGCGCTCGCATATATCACGAACTGTTAACAGGCGAAAAAGATATAATGGGTCTTTTGGAAGCACTCGCATTTGAAAGAGGATGGATCAAAGTGAGTGCAAGCAGCCGCACCATTTCGCTGGAAGGTATTACGAAAACTGTCATGAAAGATGCGGTGCGAGAAATTCGTGGATTTGGAAACGACGATCCGATTACTGTGATGATACACAAAAGCATTAGTCCTGCTGACGGATATTATGGCGGACACGGCGTAGTGTTGAAAACCGAACAAGAAACAGAAAAGTTTTTAAACTCATGAAAACCTTTTGGCAATTAATTCTTGAACTAACGGCGTATCAGAAACTCGAAAGGGATTCGTGGAACAAAGCGGCAGCTCGCAAGACTACCCCACCAAAACCAACAGCGAAAACTTCGTTGCCGTGGGCGCAACGCAATGATGCTACAGGCTTTTATCATCCCACACAAAAATCATTTCTTTTTGCTTGGGGCAACACCGACTATCATATCACACAGATTGTGAAAAGTCCTCAAGTGTTTGGTGTATCAAGAGCAGATCTTAAAACAGTATTGGAAAAGTATTGCAAAGGCAGAAAGAGTAAAGATATTGCCGGCTGTGCAGCAGCACATGAACGAAGTTTGTTGTTAGGAGAGATAGACCAATTACCTGAAGTCACAAATCTTATATTGGACAAAGGCTGGGCAATGGTCACAATATCGTCTACAGAAATTGTTATCCGAGCAAACCGAACGGACACACACAAAGGGGCGGTGCGAGAGATTTTAGAAGTGGGTGCTATGCAAGGAAAGATGATACGAATACGCAACGAAAGAACCCCAAGCAAAGATCTGACCTTTGTGTTTATTGAAAGTGCGGAGAAATTCCTACACTCATGAAACGATTCCTAAACTACCTCGCAGAAATTGGCTACAAGATGGGAGAACCTGAAGGTGGTCGAGTACAGATTCATTACACATCAACCTCAAAATATTCACAGAAAACATACCAAGTTATTGCAACTGTTCCTCCTGCACAAGAAGATCCGATACACAACAAAGCAGAATTGAATCGGTATGTAACCAAATTTGTGAAAGACATGAAAACAAATGGACTCATTGACGGCGATCAATACAAGGTAGTGTTTCCACATGATGCGGCTTGGCGTTCTTCCAAGAGTCCGTTTCAAAAACGAGCAGAGAAAAACAAGTAGTGAAACGATTCGCAAACTACATCACAGAAAAAGCAATGCCTGATTCTTCATACGGTGTGAAGTGGATGAATTCTGCATGGCGACACATTCTTGGTGATAAAGGAACAGGCAAACGATCTGTGCCGTTCACCTCGACACTCATCAACAAGATATGGAAAACTCCAATTACTGCCACAGTGTTTCATATCACAGATGTGGAAGGTGCAACGCATGTTCTTAAAAATCAAGGCAAAAAGGGAGTTGCATTGAGTGTTATGGCGTTAGCACCAAAATTAGGTAGCAGTCTTGCCGAGAATGGAATATGGAGAGCGGGAGTGGTTTTAAAATTAAAGGCAAACATTCTTATGGCAGGAATGAGTGACATTATGAGTGTTCCTGATGAGGGTGGCAGGCGTTGGTTGGGTATACCTGAAGTGGCACGAAGTCTGCCAGGCAGCCACAGCCGAGAGTTCTCAAAAGAATTGGAAGCAAAGCAAAAAACAATTTATCAAGATTTTGCAGACGCTTTAAGAGAGTATGCACCAAAGGTATCTGGTGATAAAAAATTTGTGGAAGCAGATTGGTCTTATGACAGTCGCGACCTTGTACTAAGAATCAGTAATTTCCGAGACACCTTGATGAACGCAGAAAAGGCGGAAATAAACAAAATCATTGGCAGGTTTGTTAAAACTCATATTGAAGAAACCAACCGAATACTTGAAAAATACCTTATGGATTCCAAAGAGCGAGTGCAACAAATTGCTGACGGAAAAGGTGCAGGATTAGATGGAACAGAACCAGCTCGCAACACAGGAGGGTACTCGGAACTTATTGCTAATCAATACAAGGTGATTGGTATTGCATGGATGCCGAACATGACCAAGTGGGGTGCGGGTGAAGATAAGTTGCGCGCAGCGGCAGGTGCTATTCCTATACTTGTTGCCGCAAAGAAAGCTGCTGAAGATTCCATGCATTTCAAAGACACATGGTTTCCTGCAACAGGAAGTACACCCGAAGAGGTGCAGATACGAGCAGGATATATTGTGTTTGCACGAAAAGCAGAAACTCCGTGGTGGACACCCGCCGGCAAGAAACTTGCAAAATTGCAGAAGAAAGCATGAAACGATTCCTAAACTACCTTGCTGAATCTTACTTATACAACAGCAAGTTCTTTGAAACGACTCCACTTGATTCTTTTCGTGGACGACTTCCTGTTGAGGTAACACCTGTTGGTAACGGACATCTATTAAAGTTTCGTGTGTCCAAATTAAGCGAACCTAATCCACACCCATTACAACAATATTGGATACCTGATCTTACAGGCAAGACACCACCAAACTCCTACTACTATTATGACATAGATTGCAAGGTGGTGTCTATCAAGGCGAAATCATCCTTTGATACCAAAAAAGTTGATCTCAAACACACCTTTTACAACAAGTCTTATGGTAGCAAAACCTATAATTATCAAGACAAAGAGAAACCTGTGTGGCGTTGGAGTGTGATGCTTGTTGCAGACAATGGTTGGAAGGTATGGGGAACTATCGGAATGGCAAAAACTCAAGAAGGATTGCCGTCAGTTAAGGTGGGCAACACAGTTCGTTTGGAAAGAACCAAATTTAAAATACTTGACGGTGATCTCTGGACAAGTATGAATATCGGTGGTATTCTTCGTGGAAAGATAACCTCATCAACTCGACCGATATCAGTGTATACGCACCTAGACAAGGCAACAAACAAAGGATGGATGGCAAGAGCGAATACGCAAGCTGCACTCAAGGGAGGTTTTCATAATGGTGCAGAATTTGATCCTGCGAGCGATGATCCTGATCGCAGATAAATACCTAATATGAAAAGATTCCTAAACTACCTCAGCGAAGCAAATACGGTACTGCCCACATCGTTTCCTGTGTTTGAAGGGATGATCAAAACTTCAAAGCATGGAAAGATTGAACGGTTCTACTCTGCAATCACCGAACTTCGTGGGGTATTGGACGGCACAAGACCTACAAACAAGGCAGGGTTGGAAACGATTCGACGAAATATCGGCGCCGCTTTGGATAGTGCATGGGATCATCATATCTACACAGGAATTGTGATGACCCAGTATATCTGGCAGAAACCACCTGTCACCATACCATTGCCTCCAGCTGAAGCAGAGGCCATATGGAAAATTAATTTAAGTCTGTTAGAAGCAGAACGAATGTATCGCAAATACGCACACCGCGAAAAACAATCTCAGATATGGGGTGCAATCATTCCCCTGCTGCGAGAGGTTGTGCCGATTAAAACCGCATTTGATACGGCAAAAACAAAATTAGTGGTAGGCAGGGTGCGAGACCCGAATGCGCCTGTAAAGGAAATTAATCCCAATCAGATTCGTGGAACTTGCACATGGTGCGGCAGAAACATTGCGGTTACCGCAGAAAAGAAGATGACCCACCACGGTTACCAAAGGCCAGGCTGGGGCGAACAGACTCGTTCGTGTGACGGCATTCTTTACAGGTGCGCTGAGGTTTCCGATGAAGGTTACCGTGCAAAACTAAAGGCCTACACACAGCATCTTAAACACCTGAAAGATCAACTCACGGCACTACCGTCCAAAACCATGATAGAGATCCAGCGATGGCTTCAGGGAGGCTTGAAATTGGTTGCTGTGAAAAAATCAGAAACACCAAAATTTGAGTGGGATCAGCATATGGACAGGGAACGACGAAATCTAGAGAGTGATATTAAACTTACACAGACGGAAATCGGCAACACAACACTAATAATTAAAAATTGGAAGCCTGTGGCACTGCCTAAACCAAGAAAATAACAGATACTAAATACCCTATACAAGGAGACACTTCTATGAACAACGACCGAAGACATTTTCTAGACGGATCAAAATCGCCCCGAAAACCCCTGACCGAGGCAAAAAAGATTAAGTATCCAGAGGATCTTAAATATAAAAACCATCGCGACATGACTCCCGCAGAAAAGCAAAGATGGATAGCGTGGAACCGCGCATACAACCAAGCGGTGAGTAGTCGAGATTTTTCAGGTGTTGAGACATCTCCTTCTTTAGGAACTAAATCTAAAGAGTATCAAGATGCATGGAAGGCGTGGAATCGGCAACGCACCATACATGCAGCGAACAGAGATTTCCACTTGATTAAGCCGTTTGTTGCGCCTAAAGAAAAGACCAAGAAGGAAGAAGTTGAGGTTGACGGCGACTCCCTTGAAGAAATGATTGCTAAGGCAAAAAATTTATTGGTGGAACTTCAAACTCCTGAGCGCAGAGATGAAGGGGACAAACTGTATTGGAAGGCGGAGGATGCATTTTATAAAAATATGGGCTCGGATGCACTAATGAATGCCTTGAACGCTATAGAAGATAAACTTCACAGAGAAGCACTTTCCAAATCAACATACGGCAAGGGTGGCAAAATCGTAAAGAGAGCCAAGTAAACCCGTGAAAGACTACAGGCAAATCTTAGAAAACGCAAAAGGTATGGTTGAGGCTACCAAAAAATCCACAGGCAAACTTAAAGATGCGTGTTGGAAAGGGTTTACCGCTGTAGGCACAAAAACGAAAGGTGGTCGCACCGTTCCAAACTGTGTGCCTATTAAAAATTCTGTTGAGGTTGACGGCAAACCAATCCAAGAAGTTAAATACAAACCAATGCCTGGCACACTTAACTATGGTGTGAACGGAGACGACCTGAGTCGGTATATGGGTGCGGCAAAACCTCTTATGCAACGAAAAACGGATGCACGAGGCAACTTGATTAAGAAACCAAAACGAGACATGAGTGGAATGACCACTTCCGCTGCGATTAAAATGGCAAAAGACCTTATTAAAACTTTA